>Ga0214543_1005239_pt1 | contig 24039 bp, 28 predicted proteins | sample CNSS2metaG_FD_160094 | JGI IMG/M metagenome (GOLD analysis project Ga0214543, IMG submission 160094) | Root nodule microbial communities from cowpea collected in UCLA plant growth center, Los Angeles, California, USA - CNSS2 | ecosystem: Host-associated > Plants > Roots > Nodule | place: USA... | reverse complement strand
ATATATATATATATATATATATATATATATATATATATATATACACACACGAGTGTTCTTAATTTAATTTTAATTAACATAGTTATGCATGTCAAATCTTATAAAATCTTGAATTTGTGATTATTAAGGAATCATAGGTGATCAGCAACATTAATTTATTTTTACACGGTCGTGATCGTAGGGAAACTAAAAGTTATGATTATGGAGATGGTCAAAAAGGAATTTTCAAGAACTTCTTTTCGGTGAATAGAAATATGAAAAAAAAAAGAAGAAAAAGGTGAAAGTGAAAAAAACAAAATTGAAAATATATGCTATTGTCGTCATGGTAAAAATCACTTGCGTTATCTTTGTTAACATTAAAGTATCTTGAATTATTTTTAGGAATACTTAAGAGAAAAATATAGAAACATATTTAGTTTATGAAGTGTTGTAATTTTGATTATAGTCATATGGTACTACTTTATTTATATTGTTAATTTCTTTAGTTGAATCAAATGGATGTATTAATACCTCATTGGTGAAGGAAGTATTAAGAAATATTCTTTTCTTCACATAATACACATTTATATTATGTATGTTTTTATGTTTAATATAGAGTTTAATGTTTTTAATAAAAAGCAAGGTTTGATATATTTCTTCATACATGATGTTCTCTAACATTGATTAATTTACTTTTCTTTTATCAAAAACGAATGTTAGCACTTATATCAATAATGAATATATGTGTCTGGCTCATAATGCAATAATTTGTACAATTCTTAAAAGTGGTCAACTCTTCTCTTCTTTGGAAATGTTGCAAAAAGTAAACATTAATATTATTTCTATCACTAGAAATAAAAGTGAGAGGCTTACCAAGAGCTATTATATTACTCCACCAAAAGATACTATACATGTTGAACACTAAAATTATTCTTCTAAGTCTAATAAAAATTTATTAAATTTTAAATATATTCATCTAAATGATACCGTATTGAAACAAATAATAAAAGAGAAATAAAATATATTTATATTATTAGCCTTAGTTTCAATAAAAAATACACACCGGAAAAATTAACTTTATCTTATATGTATGTATTGGTATAATTGAAAAACATATTACTGTAAACTAGAAGTTTATATATAAAAATAAATTTATTTTATTGCCACATTTGATTATATCATTTTAGATCTTTATACCGTAAAAAATAGTTGAAAATGTTGTAAATAACTGACAAATCATGAACAAAAGGGTACTTCTTGAGGCGTGTAAATTCACTGTCTTTAAGGACTTATCTGCGTGTATGATATTGGGGATGGACTGGTTGTCTAACAATCACATTATAATTGATTGTGGACGGCGCTGTTTGGTATTCCCAGAACATGAAGGGTTGGAATTAATATCAACTTGGGAAGCTGTGAAAGAACTGCAAGGAGGGGCCACGTGTTTTATGGTGGTGGCCAAGCCAGAGAAGAAAAGTGCTGATGAGGCTCCTCCATCGCGGTAGTCGCCGAAAATCTCTCCCAATCGGTGTTCGACCGATTGAATCTCACAGAAAGCGAAGGAAAACGCAGCGGAATGGTTCGTGTATGGTGTTTAGGCTCGAATCTCACTGGTTTCGGAAACCCTAAGAGGTAAAAACCTAATCTAGGGTTTGGATGAGCTGATGAACAATGGGAGTGATCTCTACCGGAATTCTCATTCATCAAAGCTTCTTTACAAAGAAATGGTCTGCCCTTTTATAGAATCAAAGGCAACCGGAAAGAAAGTAACAGAAGTCTAACGGCAAAGCTGTCGTGAACATCATGAACAAGTGAACAAGGGAGCTAATAGAAACTAGGATGGGTAAGGATGACCATCTAACAAATCATAACGACAAAGGGTTGTTGAAGAAACGTGAAACCCTAACAGCGTACTCCCCGCGTGAGTGAATCAGAAGTGGAAAACTTAATTGAAATGTTGGCTGCAGATAGGGCACGAGAAGGTGGAGAGAAGCTGGTTGGAGGAATTGGGCTGGAAGAAGGTTGGGCGAACAAGAACCCTAGCCGCACCTATCTTCACTCTGGATGCACATTGGAGAATTGAATGGAAGCGGTGAGTGTTTGATCCATTGATGCAGATTGGGCTTAAGCCCAATATCATTGATTCATGAGCAACGGCTAGTGTGATAAAGGAAGCCCATCAACGCTGATTGAAGACGGCACATGAAGGTGCGAACCGAAACAGAGGATTTGTTCTGTTGACGCGTGGAGGTGTGAAGATGAAGCCGCGCTTGAAGGTTTTACGGACGCAGGATGTTTGGAAGAATTGAGCTCGGGCCCAATTAAGTTGATGGTTCTTGGATCGATTGCTATTTGCAAACCCAAACAGTTGTACATGGAGAAAATGTAGTATTTGATGTAGACGAGAGTTGGGCCGCAGGCCCAATGCCAATTCTTCAATTGGCAGCATAGAAAATAGGTTGCATTTAGCAAACAAACCCAAATTAGACACATTTATTAATTAAAATAAAAGAAAATTAAAAAAAATTAAAATGAATAGGCCTAGGCGTTGGCCCAATGCTATAAGCCTTATTGGGATCACATCATCCCCTCCCCCTTGAAGAGGATCTGTCCTCAGATCTAGAGGGTTATTAAAGGCTCACAGCAACCAAAATTATAGTACCACCAAGATCAAAAACAAATCTGCAATAGTCATCAAATAAAATTGAATTAAAATCATAAAGACCATGCAGTAAAATTGGATGGAAAATTTGTGAAAATGGGCCTTTGAAGATTGAAAAAGATGGTATTAAGCCCACTTCACAAAAGAAATGTTTCACACTTTGACTAAGATGATTTTTGAAAAGAATTTTAATATCAAAGTGTGTTTTGGCAAAACAAGTTGAGGAGGATGAAATAAAGAAATGAGATGGAGAACAAAAATTTTGAAAAGAAAACAAAACAAAAGATTTAATGGAAAAGTGAGTAGAGGTTAAAGATGGTAAAACGCCCTTTGAAAATGGGATCTTCATGTTAGGAATTGGTGAAGAATTGATCACCAAATCCCTAACACAGAGTTATGTTCGCTCTTTTGAAATACACTTTAACTCTACCACTTGTGATTGGTTTGCAAGATTGCTCTCTTGTTTTATTTTCTCTCTTTCCTCTAATTCTTTTCTCTCATTCTCTTCTTTTGCTTTTCTTAGACTATCCTCTTTAGCCTTTTCTTCTTCCTCTCTTTTTTTCTTCTCATTTATCTCTCTTTTCTCTTCTTTTGCTTTTCTTAGACTCTCCTCTTTAGCCTTTTCTTCTTCCTCTCTTTTTTTCTTCTCATTTATCTCTCTTTTCTCTTGTTCTCTTTTAGCACAAAGCTTCTCGAGCGCTTCTTTTTCTCTCTTCTTTTCAAATTCTCGAAGCTTTTGATGTTTAGCTTGCTCTCTCTTGTATTTTTCTCTCTTTCTTTGTTAACTCAAGAGCAAGTCTAAATTGTGCTTGAAATCTTTTTCTAGTCTAGAAAACTTATCAATGTTTTGGATGAATGCATCCCCAATGTTAATAAAGTCTTCTATCCTAACTTGTTGTGCTTTAGTGATCCTAAATGAAGGGGGTATGAAATGTTTCCACATGCATGTTTTTAATTCATAAAATGTATTGATGTATGATGTTCTCCCCTTTTGCACTAGATATTGCCTCTCTTGCCACCAATCAAATGCACGTCCTACAAATCTAGATGTAACATGCCTAAGAATGTCTATATGACTATATTTACTAAACATTGGTTGCACCAACTTCTCGGTATCCCACATCCAATCTTTAAATGATATTGGTCCTATATCTTCCCCAAAGAAAGGAATGTCACTATGAATGGTTTGATGCAACTCATGACTATCATTATGCCTACCTAAATGCACACTATTATGCCTATCTACATGCATACGGTTAGAAAAAGAAAAACTCATTTTGAAACACTTTTGACAAAACAATTATTCACAAACTTAATGAATTTCTAAAGATAAAGTAGTGGAAAAGAATTCTAGACATACTCCCAGGAAAGGGAGGTGAGTCACATGGACAAGCTTAGGAACCAAGCCTTTCCTAGCCAGAGATCTCTAAAATGCTTTCACAAAATTTCTCAATAAAAATACAAATGAAACAGATTGTGTGAAAAACAAATTAAGAAAGTGTGTGAAGAAAGTGAAAACTTAAAGACCAAAAGAAGGTCAACTAGGTGTTAAACACATTCCACCTAGATATCACGGTGACCTAAAACATAAATGGCAAACACAAAGCACACAAAACCTGGACATTAAAAGCATAAAACAGAAAACATAAAGGCGAAAAACATAAACTAGACGAAAAAAATAAAAAAATTCCTAAGTGAAAATTCAAGTGGCCTTTGGAACCCCTTGAACCTCACACTAAACGCTCAAACTATTACAAACTTGCTAAGGATGGGATTGCGCTAAAGCATTTTCCCACCTAAGCCAAATGAAAGGAAAACACTGAAATCTGAAAGAAAATTTACACAAAATCCCGTGACATCAAAACAGAAATGACAAAATAAAAGAAAGCTATGCTATGTCTCTCTCTCGCCCAGCCTCCAAATAAGTCTCCCTCAAAATGGCTTTCACTTTTAGGGTCTCAAGTCCCAACTCACTCCTATGAATCTCTCGTGATGCACTCCATCCAACTTCATGTGGTGCGCTTAAGTCCCACTCACTCCTGTGTTCCCTCGACAGTTTACCTCCCAACAGGTTTACTCACAATTCCACCTTCAAGAAAAGGTTTTACCTACAAAGATTTCCAAAACAGTGAGTTGGAAGTAAAGTGAACCAAGAGCATGCACAATCTTCCACATAAGAATAACAAAGCAGAAAGCAATAAAAGCTCAAATGGAAGAAGTGGACAACATCAAGTGAAAGATTAAATGACAAACTGAATGGAATAATCCAAGAAGACAAGCAAGAAACAAGCTAAGAATTAAAGGTGGCACACAAAAGGATCCTAAGGAATGTGTCTAGAATAAGATGAATAAAACCAAACTCAAACAAAGACTCAAAACAAGTTGAATCAAGAATAGAACATATGCAAACATAGTTGACATGGAAAGTGACACATACTGTTGTGAATTAACCTCGTTTCTTTCTTTCTTTCTGTTTTGAACTCAAAGTACTTGATTCAGTAATCAATTTCTATTTTTCCAGATGTTGCAGCTATCAATTCTGTTCACTGATTTTGTTTTTCAGTCCAAGGTCACATGGGATGCTCTTTCTTTCACAAAAAAAAATTCACAACAATATATCCCAAATTAACTCAACCAGATACATATGACTATGGAAAGCAAATGATTCAACTAAAAAAAATTGAAAGAAACAAAAAGGAAACAAAGAAACAAGACACAACAATAGGCAACCAGAGTATGCTTGGCCAGTGCAGTGAAAAATCTGATAATAGAAGCTTACCACACAGAAACTGCAATACAAATGATATAGCAAAACTGAATTTATGACACAACAACAAGTAGTAATTTCAATTATCAAATTCGGAGAAAACAGCAGTTGCAACTCAACAAATTACATGGTATAGCTGAATCTAAAACATGAAGAGATTAATGGAGCAAGAGTCAGTGAAAATATGGAAACCATTGAAACTGATATAGGCACTAAAACTGGATGCAAACAACACTGACGCTGTGATTCAAACCAAATGAAACAGTTGCACTATGAATACAAACTGATTGAAACAGAATTGAAAAACTGTTGGTTCAAAGCAACTGATATTGAACACAATGTTTCACTGTGAATCCAATGTTCACTCCACAATTCAGTCAAGCAACAAGGAGAATCAAAATAAGGCCAACTGATGCAACTTGTAAGAACAAGAGCTGAACAAGGCAGATTCAAAAGCAAGCAAATCTAAACACACATGGCCAAGTAAGATATGCAACATTTGAGAGATCCAGACAAACTAAACCAGCACTAGACAAAAAAAATGAAAACAAAGTACTGGTATTCAAAGCAAATAGACACTAATTGTAGTGTTGCATTCAGATTCCAATGACTAAGCAATATGTGGAAAATCTGGACATGAATTGAGCAAAGTAAATCTGTATTGCAGAAGGAAACAGGAAGCCCGTGAATGCTCACATTGACTGATGCAACGCTCAAATTCAAGCAAAAAAAATATTAGGCCAACAATGGAGTTCAAACAGCAACTAAGCAATCAAAAGAGCAAAAACACAGCCTATGTGTGGACCAAAACCAACTAGAATTCCACTGAAACGATTTGAACAGAGCATATGTATCATCAAAGCAGTGGAAACATGACAGGTTTGGCCAGCATAATCCTTGGCAAGCACATGAATGGCAGAAACAACACAAGAACAATGAAAAAGAAATAAGGCATGAGTAAAACTAGGAACAGCTAGAAGCATACACTGCAAAAAAATTGCCAATTATCTAATAGTAATTAAAGAACACCACAAAACACAAATTGAGATACTAGACACACATTTTACAATTGAAACAGCACACAAAAATTAGGGACAACTCTATGGAATCAGTGACATATCAAGCAACGAAACATTACCGAGGACAAAACATGAGATTATAAAATTTTAAAGCTAAGGAAGCAAAACTGAAATTAAACCCTAACGGACATGCATTCAGCGGCAGAATGAGCGAGCTAAACATTTCAACATCATAGTTATTGATTCAAGGTAATCTGAACAATATTAATGAATCAATTTCAGCACAGATTAAGCATGAAAGTAACAAATTAGGAAAGACGCAATCAAATATAGAACAAGACGAAATCAAACATTTGAAGAAAAACAAGTAGAGATAAGCTACGAATACTTATCTTGCGATACTCCGAGAAACGAGTGGCTCTGAATACCACTTGATGAGGCTCCTCCGTCGCGGTAGTCGCCGGAAACGTCTCCCAATCGGTGTTCGACCGATTGAATCTCGCAGAAAGCGAGGGAAAACGCAGCGGAATGGTTCGTGTATGGTGTTTAGGCTTGAATCTCACTGGTTTCGGAAACCCTAAGAGGTAAAAACCTAATCTAGGGTTTGGGTGAGCTGATGAACAGTGGGAGTGATCTCTATCGGAATTCTCATTCATCAAAGCTTCTTTACAAAGAAATGGTCTGCCCTTTTATAGAATCAAAGGCAACCGGAAAGAAAGTAACAGAAGTCTAACGGCAAAGCTGCCATGAACATCATGAACAAGTGAGCAAGGGAGCTAACAGAAACTAGGATGGGTAAGGATGGCCATCTAACAAATCATAACGACAAAGGGTTGTTGAAGAAACGTGAAACCCTAAAAGCGTACTCCCCGCGTGAGTGAATCAGAAGTGGAAAACTTAATTGAAATGTTGGCTGCAGATAGGGCACGAGAAGGTGGAGAGAAGCTGGTTGGAGGAATTGGGCTGGAAGAAGGTTGGGCGAACAAGAACCCTAGTCGCACTTATCTTCACTCTGGATGCACATTGGAGAATGGAATGGAAGCGGTGAGTGTTTGATCTGTTGATGCAGATTGGGCTTAAGCCCAATATCATTGATTCATGAGCAATGGCTAGTGTGATAAAGGAAGCCCATCAAAGCTGATTGAAGACGACACATGAAGGTGCGAACCCAAACAGAGGATTTGTTCTGCTGACGCGTGGATGTGTGAAGATGAAGAAGCAAGCCGCGCTTGAAGGTTTTACAGACGCAGGATGTTTGGAAGAATTGAGCTCGGGCCTAATTAAGTTGATGGTTCTTGGATCGATTGCTATTTGCAAACCCAAACAGTTGTACATGGAGAAAATGTAGTATTTGATGTAGACGAGAGTTGGGCCGCAGGCCCAATGCCAATTCTTCAATTGGCAGCATAGAAAATAGGCTGCATTTAGCAAACAAACCCAAATTAGACACATTTATTAACTAAAATAAAAGAAAATTAAAAAAAAATAAAATGAATAGGCCTAGGCGTTGGCCCAATGCTATAAGCCTTATTGGGATCACATCAAGTGCGGTAGAGACCATCCAATCCATACCTGTAGCTAGCGAGTATGCGGATGTGTTTCCAGATGAAGTACCAGGGTTGCCGCCGAGTCGAGACATTAACTTCACCATTGGTCTCATTCTTGGTGCTGGTCCAGTGTCCATGGCTCCATACAGAATGGCACCGGTTGAGCTTGTAGAACTAAAGAAGCAAATTGAGGAACTATTAGAGAAGCAGTTTATTCGGCCGAGCGCGTCACCATGGGGAGCTCCAGTTTTGTTAGTGAAGAAGAAGGACGGGAGCTCGCGACTATGTATGGATTATAGGCAGCTGAATAAGCTGACTATTAAAAACAAATATCCACTGCCAAGGATCGACGACTTACTAGACCAGTTGAAGGGAGCCGGGGTGTTCTCAAAAATCGACTTAAGGTCGGGATACCACCAAATTCTAGTGCGACCGGAAGATGTGTAAAAGACAGCATTCAGATCACGATACAACCACTATGAATATGTGGTTATGCCATTTGGGGTGACGAATGCACCGGCAATATTCATGGATTACATGAATAGAATTTTCCGACCTTGGTTGGATAAGTTTGTTGTTGTCTTTATTGATGACATTCTTATCTACTCGAGGACACGGGAGGAATATGCCGATCACTTGAGGGTAGTGTTGAAGATACTCAGAGACCACCAGTTGTTTGGGAAGCTGTCCAAGTGTGAATTTTGGCTAGAGGAGGTACAGTTTCTTGGACATGTCATCTCAGCTAAGGGTATTGCAGTAGACCCGGCTAAGATTGAGACGGTGCTTAACTGGGAAAGGCCTAAGACATTGACGGAGGTGCGAAGTTTCTTGGGCTTAGCAGCTTACTACAGGAGGTTTGTGGAGGGGTTCTCAAAGAAGGTGAACCCATTGACATAGCTGACAAGAAAAGATTAGCCGTTCTCTTGGACCGAGCAGTGTGAAGAGTGCTTTGAGGAAATGAAGAAGTGTTTGACTACCGCTCCGGTGCTAGTGATTCCGGATACCGAGAAGGTGTTTGAGGTGTACTGTGATGCCTCCTATCAAGGTCTGGGGTGTGTATTAATGCAAGAAAAGAGGGTCGTGACATATGTTTCTCGTCAACTGAAGGTGCATGAGAAGAATTATCCGACTCATGACTTGGAGCTAGCCGCCATAGTGTTTGCTCTTAAGTCTTGGAGGCATTATTTATACGGCTCTCAATTCCGAGTATTCAGCGACCACAAAAGTTTGAAATACTTGTTTGACAAGAAAGAGCTGAATATGAGGTAGCGTAGGTGGATGTAGTATTTGAAAGACTATGACTTTGAATTGCTCTACCATCTAGGCAAGGCAAATGTTGTAGCCGATGCTCTGAGTCGGAAGAAGATGCATGTATCTTGCATGAGATAAAGGAGTTAGAGTTGATTGAGAAACTCCGAGATATGAATCTGGGGATGCAGTTTGGGCAGGACTCGATACAGTGTAGCTTGCTAAGAGTTACTAATGAATTTTTGAATGAAATTCGTGTGACTTAGGGACACAATTTGGAACTACAGCAGTTTGTGGGGTGGTTAGGCACTGAAAAGGGGAAGGATTATCATATGGGAGCGGATGACATCCTACGGTTTAAAGGTAGAGTGTGTGTACCAGGAAGGCCTCATTTCAGGAGGCAGATACTGAAGGAGGGTCACCAGAGCCGTCTTAGCATACATCCAGGTATGACTAAGATGTATAAGGATTTGAAGGAGTCCTTTTGGTGGAGCGGTACGAAGGCAAATGTAGCAGACTTTGTTGCTCAGTGTTTGGTATGTCAAAAGGCCAAAATTGAACACCAAAGGCTGGGAGGTACACTGCAACCACTGGACGTACCTCAGTGGAAGTGGGATAGTATCTCTATGGATTTTGTGACACATCTTCCGAGGTTGACAAAGGGCCATGATTCAGTTTGGGTGATAGTAGACAGACTGACAAAATGTGCACATTTCTTGCCTATGAATCAGAAGTGGTCGATGGACAAGTTAGCAGAGTTATATGTGCGAGAAGTGGTAAGATTGCATAGGGTACCCGAAAGCATAGTGTCAGATCGGGATCCTAGATTCACATAATGATTTTGGCAATCATTGCAGGCGGCCTTGGGTACACAGTTGAGGATGAGTTCAGCGTATCATCCTCAAACAGATGGACAGTCTGAACGGACCATCCAATCTCTAGAGGACTTATTAAGGTCTTGTGTGTTGGATCACATGGAAAACTGGAATGATGTGCTACCTTTGGTGGAGTTCACCTACAATAATAGTTACCATTCCAATATTGGTATGACGCCCTTTGAAGCATTGTATGGAAGGAGGTGTAGAACTCCATTGTGTTGGTATCAGGATGGTGAAGCCTTTGTGCTTGGTCCTGAATTTCTGTAATAAACGACCAGTAAGGTCAAGTTAATCCAAGATCGGATGAGAGCAACTCAGAGTAGGCAAAAGTCCTATGTAGATAAGAGGAGACGGCCACTTGGGTTTGACGAGGGAGACCATGTATTTCTCTAGGTTACGCCAACCACAAGTATCGGAAGGGTTCTTAAATCGAGGAAGTTGACTCTGAGGTTTATAGGACCTTATTAGATTACACGGAGAATAGGAACAGCGGCATATGAGATCGCTCTACCACCTCACCTATCCAACTTGCATAATGTATTCCATGTATCACAGTTGAGGAAATACATTGCGAGTCCAGATCATGTTCTAGAGTCAGACGAGGTGCAAGTACGCGAAGATCTGACTATGCCAGTTGGACCGGTTCGCATATTGGATACTCAGGTCAAGCAATTGAGAGGCAAGGAGTTGAAGGCACCTTTATGGCATCATTTATTGTTTAATATGACGTGGAAAAGTACTAGCTCAAATGGTTGAGAGTACTTTGTTTGTGTGAGAGGACTTGGGTTCAAGTCCTATGTATGCCAATTATATGTGTTGTTTTATTATTGATTTTTAATAATATGTATGAATATAGAATTGGTATTGTAAACTTAAATTGATTAGAGTATATCACAAAATGTGAATTGGCATAGTGGTTGTGCTTTGGCCTTATGTGTGGGAGGTCATGGTTCAAACCTTGTTGGGGGGTATAAAGTAGGCTATATTTTTGCTAATTCTACCCTGGAGTGGAGTTGAAAGGGCAAAGGTAAAAATCAAAGAGAGGAATGGACAAAGGGCTGAAAAACCTTAGTGAACAATGAATAAGAAATTAAAAACATAATTAAACCCATTTTTTGTTTAAACCTTTAAACCCTTAATTAAGACCATTTTAAGGGAAAGGAAGGGTTTTGGCAGTGCTGGGAATTGGCTTTTGAGAGGAGCACTGGTTTGAGAGGGTGAATTGAGTTTTGGGTGTGCAAGGGCTGAAGCAAGAAGGGATTTTGAATCAAGGGGTCCTGTCTTCACAATTTTTGAGCACTCATTCCAAGTTAGGGGTGCTGAAACTATGTGTATTCCACTATTGACTGTGTTTATGCGTTCTATTCTTAAATTTGAATCTATGTGGTTTGGTTTTGGTGTGGTATGCGCTGTAATTTGAGAATTTGTGAATGGAATGGGGGTACAAAGCCTTTTTGGGTGTTTATAATAATTAGAGGAGGGTATGGGTACCATTCTTGTTATGTTTTGTCAAATTGTGTGATTTGGGAAATCCAATGATGTTTACAGTGTGTTTTATGGTTTAATTGATGAAATGGACTGAATGAAAATGAGTACATTGTAAATTGGTATGATTTTGGTATTGTTTGGTGCACTGTGCGCGTGATCAGACTCGAAACCCTGCAATTCTCGCCCAAATGACTCCATCTCGCCTAAGCGAGAGTTGCAGAGTCTCGTCTTTGGTCCTGATTCGTGTTACTCGCCCAGGCGACCTTGGATGGGGTTGAGCAACTTAGTCTCTCGCTCAGGCGAGAGCCACTCACCTAGGCAAGGTCGCGAGGAAACCTGAACCATTTTGAGCGCGATTTCTCGCCCAAGCGAGATGTATTGGGGTTCTAAGCGACAAGATGCTCGCTTGGGTGAGAACGACTCGCTTAAGCGAGGTAGCGATGAGAAATGAGGTTTGTTTGATTGAATTCTTGTGCAGGCGAGGTGTGTGTGTTAATCTGAGCGAGGGTATGGCTCGCCTAGGCGAGAGGACCTCGCCTAAGCGAGATAACGTGCTGTGGTCACTGTTTTAAGCTCGCTCAGGCAAGGTGAGCTAGCCTAAGTGAGGCTGAAGGCTTAGCTTGGGCGAGAAGTCCCTAGCTTAAGCGAGATTATGTGAGTTACTATGTTTCTATGCGCTTGTGAGTGTGTTTTGGCTGTTTATCTTAAGGATAGGTTGTAGGTGCATGTGGTGTGGTGTTTGGGCTTGAAGGACTAAGTCCAATAGGGGTCTGAGATGTGCTCGGTGGTTGGACACATGATGGGCATGGAACTCGTTGAGTTCCCATAGACTACTAATGGGCGAGGAGTCCTTAGTATGGTGATTGCATGTGTCAGGCGCACGATGGGCAAGGAACTGTGATGTTCCCGTCGGCTACTATTGGGCGAGGAGTCCATAGTATGGTGATTGCGTGCGTGCCAGAGTCCAAGTTATGAGACTTGGATGTTTATACTACAGGCGAGGAGTCTGTAGGGCAGGACTATGAGCGGGATAGGCTCATATGGTTGGACCACGAATGAGTTAGTTTCGTGGGAGTACAAGGAAGTCCCAAGACTTAGTTCATGCATATGACTCATGAAGGACTATGAGGTCATGGTCGGGTGTTTTGAAAAGTATGAGATTTGTATTTATGATATTTTGGGTTGGAAAACATGCTCATTTCATATATCTGTTTATATTTTTATTGTGCATAGCTCACCCTATCTGTGTGTGTATGGCGATGATCGGATAATTTGTTATCCGGGAGCAGATGATTTGACAGGTGAGCCAAGAGATGCATAGAGACGGAGAGCATGGGCTACTTGGGATTCTGAAAGAAACTGTATTGTTTGATGTAAATATTTTTATGTTGAACTTTAATAACATTTATATATAACAATATTGTATATTCAGATTATATATTAAATGTGGTTTTTGTTTTAATTCGGAATTTATGTATTTAAATATTAGTAACATTCCTTAGGGATGTTACACAAGCCCCCTAGGATACAATAGGAACTTCTCTGATCTTCCGAGGATCTCAGAACTAGCAAGAAAGTACTCTTGAAAGAGTATTTAACCTAGATAATAGAAGGAAGAAACACTAGTGCAAAAAGAGCTTATTATGACAAGTAAAAAGGACTTATTATGACAGGTATGTTGGCATTATAGTTGTAGGAGTCATAAAAAATACGCTTTTTTCTATTACATTGTGAAAATCTGTCATAATAAGTCTAACTTACTATGACAGGTATTTCTACACCTAACATAATAAATGAGTATTTTTTTTAATTTTTTTCAATTTTCCTCTATTCATAATAGTATTACCTGAATATAACAATATACAATTTTCAAATAAAATAATTTCATTGACTTACTTTATCCAAATAATATTTCATTGACTTACTCTATCAAATTATATATACATAAAGATGTTTTGCCCAATAAAATTCTGAAACAAAAGAAAAAAAAAGTAGAGAAGAAACCCTAACATTGATCCTGTTCGCCGAGAGAAGCTTCATCATCATTGTTATTGGCATCTTCGATTTCAAAACCAGCATTGTCATTCTCCAAAGCATCCAAGCGCGTAAGTGCCGCCTGAATTAAATTGTAACAAAAATGCACTTTTATCAGATTCCTCATTCAATTTTATGTTCCTACATATATTTTTGAAAGATTGAAAAACAGAAAAAAAAATTGATAGGAGATAGTTGGCTGAGTGCGATTGTCGGCATTGGCAAGTGTGGCGGCCATTTTGGACATAAATGAAGGCGAAGAGGGTCATGGCACCACAACGTTGGAGTCACGTTGCAAACACGACGAGCGAATGGTGAGCGGATGGCAAGCGAACGGTGCGCGAACGACGAGCAGACAGTGCGCGGATGGCGAGCGGATAGCGAGCGGACGGTGCATGGACGGCGAGCGGACGACGCGCGAACGGTGTGCGAACGACGCACGGACAGAGCACGAACGGTGCACGAACGACGTAGCGAACGAAGTGGCGAATGGAGCGGCAAAAGGAACGAAGCGGCGGACGAAACGACGACGACAACGTGAAACAAGAAGGTAACATGACTGTTTGAGAAAGAAAGTATACTTCTGGAGAAAGAATGGAGACGAGAAAGAGAAAGAGAAAAAAAGGAAGGAAAAAATTAGGGATTTGAAGATATTATGACAGGTTTCTCCAAATATGTCATAATATATTTTTAACATAATTTCAAATTTGCCACCGCGCCCATCTATTGTGATAGGTCCTCTACACCTGTCATAATAGTCATAATAATTGTTACTTTTATTACAAAAATGTCATCGGTCAACTTATTGTGATAGGTGGCTTATACCTGTTATAATAAGTCGTCATAGATTCTCCTTTTTCCACTAGTGAAATATGAGAGAGAGAAGAGAGCTTGAAGAATGAAGGGAAAAGAGTGAGAGATGGTGTTTTGGAGAGCACAAAAATCACCTATTTATAGGTGTGAATGATGATGGGTTAAAATCCCATGGCTCATGATGAATATCCTGTAAGCTCAACAACAATCATATTGTTGTAAATACCAAATCGAAACTGTTTTAGCTATAATGGTCAAAATGCAACTGCATATTTTACAATAAACATATTTTATAATAGAAAATTAATGTATACACCCACTTAAAATCTATAAGATTCGTCAGTCCAATGATTTCTGAAGTATTACATGTTCACAACGAAAGTTGATAATAAGATCATCACCATAAAAAAGAAAGAATGAGTCTTATTTTAGAAATGATATTGGGTGATATTTGTAGTCCTGTACACCCAACATGTTAGATCAGTTTATACATTTCATAACTTTAATTGAAGTAAGAATTATTACAAGTTTTTTTATTATCAACTAAGGACTAAGCATTGTTTATAGGTTATTTGTTCAATTAAGTAACTAAGAGTTCAATTCACAAATTGTCCAATAAAGAAAATTTGTCTTGATAATTTTGGTGTATATTCTATCACATTTTTTTAATGGGTATTTTCTGTCCATTGAAATTGAAGTTGAAAGAGCACTAGGACATGCTCATATTCAAAATGGACTTTTCAAACCATTAATTAAATGCTTAAAGTATATTGCAAGGCCATTACTTATAAGGACAAATCTTTCTATGGCTACTTGAGGATATGTCATTCTTAGCTTGTAGTATTAATTCACATTAGACATACAAGTTATCATAAATACTCTCTTTTGGAATTTGTTTTTGGTTAGTAACAACAACCTAATATTGCTCATTTAAGAATTTTTTGTTTTACATATTTTAATTGCAACACAAAAAAGCGTTATAATGGATCTCATAAATGATTGGGAATATATGTTGGCTATGAATCTCTTTTAAAAATATAATATCTTGAACCAGAAACAAGAGATTTATTAAAGACTCGGTTTTTTATTGTCATTTTGATGAATCATTTTTTTATGGGAAAAGAAAACGTAACTGAAAAAAAGAAAGATATTGGTTGAAATGAGTTATCATTAATTTATCCTAACCCTTATACAAATGTGAACTAGAACTTCAAAAGATATTTCATCTAAAAATATTACTCAACCAATTTCTATACGGGTTTAATGACCTGAAAAAGGGTAATTAAACCATATAAATAAGCTAGTAATGCACCCATTAGACTTGACACCAATTAACTTGAAATAATTATCATTGTTTTATCAACTAAATCATATATATCAACTACTAATGCACCAATTAGACTTGTCATTCTTGTTGGAAAATAAAATATAGTAAATGAGTCTCAAATATATATGAATTGTGATAGCTCTATTGGTTTTAAAGATAAAAGTACATGAATAAGAAAATAAGCTAAAAAAATAAGAAGATGCAGTCTAGGAAATGAAAATCTTAAAAGATTAATTTGGGTGAAAATTTAAATTATTCCTTGTAAATAAGTAATCATTCTATTCAAAAAGAACTCATGATACCTCAAATTGTTACGAATGACAAGATCTCAATAAATATGTTATGAATAAAATACAATGGAACTAAAATGAAATCAACATTGATGATGCTTTTGCATATAATATAATGATAAATATCATGAATAGAAATGAGAATCAAGAACCAATGCTCATTGAAGATTCTTGGCAAAGAAATGCCTGGCAAAAATGGAAGATTCAATTAAAGCAGAATTAGACTCGCTAACTAAGCAATTTGTTTTTTGAAATGTAGTCTAGATGCTTATGAACGTAAAAATAATTGGGTATGGATATGTATTTGAGAAAAAATGAAATGAGAATGGTGAAATTGTATGATATAAAGTAAGATTAGTTTCCCAAGGTTTTTTGCAAACACTTGTCATTCTTTTTGAAGAGACAAATTCACTTATATTTGTTGCAACTATGTTTTGATATCGATTAACTTGGTTGCAAAGAAAAGTGATGGAGGAGCACTGTGAAACAACACGTTGGGTTTAAAACGTGGTCCATGACTAAAAGGATAGAAGAAGATGAAACTTTAAAGAAGAAGCCTTTAGCACTTTTGAAAAGTCAAATACTAGGATTGTTTTTGTTTTATTTCTTCTTAGTTTTGTAAAAATGTATGGGTCTACATATTTTCTTTTAGTTTTAGAATTTTCTAGAGACATAGGTGGGCCAACTTTAGGTCTTACAAGAGTTGCGAAAGGTCGTAGAAGTGGATGTCCAAAGCTTGAAGAAAGTTGCACATCATGTAGAATAAGCCACTTTTAGGCAAATTTTGGGTTGCACCTTGCTTCTTGTGTGACGCCACTTTTAAGTTCATTTAGTCCCAAGTTGTTCTAGCCAAGCTTGCTAGGGGATAGGCCATCTATATATATAACCTCATACTTCATGTAAAATTAAATTTAAATTGAATAAGATTTGAATAGTTTTGAAACATTCAATTGTTCTTTGAAAGTCATTAAAAGAGTAACTTCTCCTTTTTTTCTTCTTTAAGGAATCTTCCTTGAAAAATGATCCAACCTGAGTTTCCTTTCCATAGTGAATCCAGAAGTTGTAGCTTATAAGAAAGTCCATAACTATTAAAAGATCATATACAACATGTCTTCTTACCCAAAATCAATTTTTACATCTTGCACAAGGACAAAATATCTCTTCTCCTTGAGGCTTTCCATTGTTGTATGAAAAATCTGAAAAAGACTTCACATCGTTCATATACTCACTACTAAACTTGGATGTTTGGTCCACTCATTGTTCATCGCCTTTAATAAAAGAGAAAAAAAAAGATAATGTACCTCAAAAACAACTAATCTTCCAAAAAATACTTAAAGAATTAAGCTCCATGTTTATGTTGACGTCCTTGATTCCTCAATCAATGGTTAAAGGGTTTCTAGACACTTGTATTGTGACCCTTGGAAAAATAAGCTATCATTTGTAAGAAATTGTACACTTTTATATAAGCATTAACACACATTATAGCAAATAAGATCTTAAACAAGTTAACATATATAATTTTTCATGTTTTATTATGTGTTGCTTAAAACAAATAGGCAACACTTTTCTATATAGGTGGTTTAAAGACAAATAAAACTCACTATGTAGCTGCCAATAAAACGTCGTTGCCTATTCCTATTTTAGGCAATGGTTTTTGAACAATTACCATCTTAGAATTTCCTAAACTATAAAATAATGTAGTGACCCATTGAATTTCCATTAATATTGAAAAATATGCCTCATTGAAACCTTGCTCAGATGATAAAGTAAAGATTTATTGTTATTTTATTAGTTTATATATAAAATATTATATATATATATATATATATATATATATATATATATATATATATATATAATAAGAGAGTAATTAGTTTCTCACATTGATGAATAAAATAAGATAATAAAGTGGTGAATATTAGTTTGTGTTTAAAAATATTTACATTAATGGTTTATATTTTTTTTTAATTTTTGTAATTTCTTAATCAAATAATACTAATTAGTTCCTCTACGGTGGAATGGAGAAATTATGAAATAACTAAAATAACATTAGCAATTATAAGGATTACACAATCTTATTATAAATATTTTATTGCATTTTAGGCTTATTTTTTATACATGATGAACCCCTAAACCTACGGAGGCACAAGACACATGCTTAGGAAGAATAAACATATTCACCATGACAGTTTCTTCACCTTCTTTTTATTTAATATTCAGTTTTATCTTGACTTTCCTAAAGTTGATTTATGTTGACTTGACTTTGGTTAACTTGTTGACCTTTGCTGACTTGAGTTAAGTTGACATGTTGACTGTTTGGTTGTTTGTCTTGTAGGAATAACCTAGACCCAACTTGGAGGAGGATAACACTACTTAGAATAAGGAGAGGCTTGCACTTGGGATCACACATTATTGGAGTCTCTTTTGGAGAGCTTGGAGAGCAAGTTTAACCTTCTCTTCTAGAAGGTCAAATGGGCCAAATATGAAGGCTTAAAGACTAAGCTAAGGTTGTCTCCTTTTCAAAACACCTCTTTTAGATCTAGTTTCTAGAATCTTAGTTTTAGTTGCACCTTTTTCCTTAACTTTGTGTTTTTGCAAAGAGACCCCTTCCACCTGTTATAAAAGAAGCTTTTCTAGACTTGTAAAAGGGTTAAATCTTTTGAGTTATATTACATAATATTCGACCATTTGGTAAGGAATTTTATCTTTGGAGTGTGATCTTCACTAGCCTTATCTTGCCTTTGTGCACCCCCATAGTGGCGTGACATCATTTGAATCCCCTCCCCTTTCATGCCTTTCATCTTTTACTTCATCTTCTTCCTCTTTCCAATTTGGTTTTCAGGTTAACCTTGAGTTCTTTTTTTTTTCTTTAAGTAATTGAATTTATCTTCTTTCACATCTAGATAACCTTGGTTATCTTAATGTCCAGTAGGGATCTTCTTAGAGCTTTCTTAATCACCATTGTAGAAATCAAAGAAATATATGAAGAATGCAAAAGAGACTAAAATTGAGTGCCCCAAATATTCATGAGAATATGAAGAACAACACCCCAATGAAATGTTGTTGAAGCTGAAACAAACTGACTAACACTATGAACAATATGTGCAATGTTTGGACGGGTCACAGCAAGATAAACTAGACTCCTTACAATAGTTCGATATAAAGTAGAACCAGTTAAAGGAGCACCATCTGATGGGAAATATTGTACACTTGTCTCAAGAAGAGTATCAACAATCTTGTTGTAAGTAAGACAAGCACGTTCAAATAGGTTAGTAATATACTTGGATGGAAACAAAAGTCGCCTAACGACCACCAGTTGCCCAACAACACATAGCCTCGCAAAAAAAAAAAAACTCACCCAACGACCTATCACTTACCTAACAAGCACACCAATTGTCGCCGAACGACCACCTCTTCTCACGATTTTGCTCTCAACCAGCAACCAAGCCACTCACCCAATGACCCTTAGTCGCCCAATGACCCCTTGTCGCCCAACGACCATTTTGCTTAGGAAAATTGGCTCGCCTAGTGACCAACCCTATTGTTTAGTGTGAAATAGCATAAATTATGCACAAAATACTTGTTCAACATATCAAACATCCAAAACATGCACAAAACCAAATACTAAACATCCCATTACAATTTTACTTAACTTTCAGCACCATATACATCAAGAGAATTCTTATACAAATTTCTCATCAATAACTTACCTAGCCTTTACCAATTCTTGAAATAAAAGAGAACCATAACATACATACATAATTTAGACTTCTTAATATATCTTAACACCTTTTTTTTTTTCGTTTTCACATTCCCATTGAACTATAAAATTCTGCACTTACCAATTGGCACATAATTCTACCATCAATTACTTCCAATTTCACATTCACAACACCAAAATATCAAATCCTAAAGATCAACAATGCAACCATTATTGTTAACATGAGAAGTCAAGGTGGTATGCTTCTTGAAGATTTGAAGATTTAATGAAGCCCTTTTGAACTATCTTAAAGCCATCATTGGAATGAAGCGTATATTGATGAAGGAAAGGAAATTTGATGGTATTCATGTTGATCAAGGCTAGAACGTGTGCTATCCACATAGTTACATCATTAAGAAAGTGTATTTGAAGTTTGTAATTCATATTGTAGACCTTGTAACATTAATTAGATGTATTTTGTCTTTGTTATGTTTTTTAATCTGTTGAATGGTTTATCAACAGGTCAAAATGTGTCTTTAAATTTGTTGATTGGTTTTTCGAAAGGTTAAAAGGTTGGCTGCAGTAGTCTTAAACTGCAACAAATTCAATCAGTTGATTCATTTTTTAATTGACTGATTTCACTTAAGTCAAGTGAAATCAACTGATTGATTTAGAAATCAACCTGTTGAATTTCGTAAGGGTGGATACTTTGTAAATCTTTTGAAATAGTGCAAAGTCAAGCTCAGGTTGCCTTGACAAACTAGATGTAGCTCAAGTTTGAGTGAACCAGTATAAAAATCTCGTGGTCTCTTCTCTTTTCTAACCTTTCTCTCTTGTATATTCAGTTTAAAGTTTCAAGAATTTGTGTTTTAATCATATTTTTTATGTTCTTTCATGTTTTCATGACATATGCGTATTGAGCATGTTTGCATAATCATTTAGAACTTGTCTTGATCATTCTCGTGCACTGTTCCTGGTTTAAAACTCGAATATGCATTTCTGCATTTTTCCTAGTATTTCAGTCGACTGTTTTTTTGTTTTAATCGGTTGATTATACCAGAACATAATCTGTTTAGTAAAATCAATCGATTAACTATGTTTTTGACCAATTGAAAGTATGCAGTTCAGTAGTGTTTGCATCCTAACTTGGTGATTTAATTGATTCAATTAAAGGTGGTTTTTAGCTTTCAAAGATAGCCTAATTTTTTAACTAGCCAATTAAACCCCCCTCTTCTTGGCATTTCAACCATTTCAAAACTAACAATTGGTATCTAGAGCTAGGTACTTGAAATTTGCTCAAGGAAGGTCCTAAATTTGTTTTTGAACTACTTGAAATGGCTGAAAACTAGTTACCCTTTGTTGAAGGTGCCTCAATTCATAGACCCCCTATGTTTAGTGGCATTAATTACCAATTTTGGAAAATTATGATGAAAATCTTTATTGAGTCAATAGATCAAGGGATATGGATGCAATCATAAATGGACCATATACTCCTAAGAATATTATTGGTAATGTGCAGGTTGATAAGCCATGGACTAAATGGACTGAGGAAGAAAGTAGGAGAGGCCAATATGATTGCAATGTAAAGAATATCCTCTCTTCATCTCTCAAGATGGATGAGTTTTTTCGTGTTTCACAATACAAGAGTGCCAAGGAAATGTGGGAGGTTCTTAAAGTGACTCATGAAGATACCAATGATGTTAAGAGAGCAAGGAAGCATGCCTTGATTCAAGAGTATGAGATATTCAAGATGAAATAAGGAGAATCTATAGCGGATGTGCAAAAGAGATTCACTCACATAGTCAACCATCTCATGGTTTGGGTAAGGAATTTGACAAAGAAGAGTTAAACATCAAGGTGCTGAAATGTCTTGATAGATCTTGGCAACCAAAGGTCATGACCATCTCAGAAACAAGAGATCTTGGCAAGCTTAGGGAGCATGAGATTGAGATGAAAAGGCTTAATGAACTTGAGTCAAGTGAGAAAAAGGTAAGGAACATAGCCTTGAAGACTAGCACCATGAAGAATGAGGAACCCGAGGATGAGGTGGCTGAATCAAATGAAAGTGAGAACTTGAATCTCCTTGTCAAAAGGTTTGGTAAGTATCTCAAAAGGAAAGTTAGCAAAGGTAATCCTAAGAGGTATACTTCCAAACATAATGAATCAAATTCTTCTAATTTTACTTGTTATAACTGTGGAAAACAAGGACATATCAAAATTGAATGTCCAAATGCTAACAAATAGAAGGAGAAGAGTGTTAATAGGAAAAAGGAGAAGAAGTCAAAGGAGAGACGTGCATACATTGCATGGGAGGATAATGATGATTCAACAACAAGTAGCTCTTCACAAGATGAGAGTGAAGAAGCCAATTTGTGCCTCGTGGCTGGTTATGAGTCATCCTCCTCAAGTCAAGTAAGTTCTCTAAACAAGAATGATTACAATCAATTGTTGCATGATTTTGAAGTGTTGCATAATGAAGCAAACAAGATTTTTTCATTAAATAATCGATTGAAAGGTTTGAACAACTGGCTGGAAAACAGAGTCAGTCAACTGGAAAAAGAAACAACTGATTTCGAACATTTGGAAATGATTTATAGTAATTCAACCGATTGTTTTAGAAATCAACCGGCTGAAAAAGCCTGTGAAAACTGCACAGTTCTGAAAAATCAAGTGAAATACCTTATAAAGACTTGTGCAAGGTTCACAAGAGGGGAAGCAAACTTAGAGGTTGTTCTTGGTTCTCAAAACTGTGTGTTTGGCAAAGCTAGACTTGGTTACAATCCTTCTTTTCAAAATAAAACCAAAAAGTTCTCTAGTTTCATTTCAAAAAGTAAGCCAAATGACATGCTATTCATTTCCTTCAACTATTGTATGCAAAAAGGTCATGTCATTAAGAACTGTCATGCTTGAAAATATGATGTTCCTAAAGGGGTTATGAAATGGGTCCCAAAAGGATCAAGAAAGGCTTAACCATGTTGGACCCAACCTATCAAAGGGTACCATGTAATGTATATTTGTTTTGCAAGTTATCAAAAGTGAAAAGAAAGACTTGTGGTACCTTGACCAACTTAGTGACAAAGTTTTTAAAGTTGTGCTTGAACCAAATCATTATCAATCTATGATGCATGTGGTAGTATTGTATTGATAGGAAAAAGAGTAAAAAATATATACTTGCTTGATTTGCATCATGCATCATCATATACTTTGCTTGCTTACAAATGAAGGTGTTTTTCTAGGCTATGCTATACAAAGTCATGCATATAGAGTCTATAATAACATATTGATGATTGTTGAAGAGTTTATGCTTGTTGTGTTTGATGAAACTAACACAAAGTTTCAAGATCAAGTGCCAAAGAATGCAGATGAAGAAGATCTATTGCAGGAGCATATTTCTGCTGCAGAAAAGCCCTCTACTGTAGAAAATCAATCGATTGAAAAGGAAAAGCAGCCAACTGAAAAAGTTGCAAGACAACAACTTGCCCAAGGATTGGATCCAGCCTAGAGGTTTATCAAAGGATAACATCATAGGTGATATCAAATAGGGAGTATCTACTAGACGTAGGATTGTATTTTGTGAACATGTTGCTTTTGTATCTCAAATTGAACCTAAAAATGTGAATGATGCTTTGAATGACAGTAATTGGATTGTTGCTATGCAAGATGAACTCAATCAATTCACAAGAAATCATGTGTGGTTTCTAGTGCCTAAAACTGATAATATGAATATAATTGGAACTAAATGAGTTTTTAGAAACAAAATGGATGAAGATGGTAATATTGTAAGGAACAAAGCTATACTAGTTGCTAAAGGATATAATCAAGAAGAAGGCATTGACTTTGATGAAACATATGCGCCTGTAGCTAGGCTAGAAGCTGTGAGATTACTCTTAGCATATGCTTGCATGTGTAACTTTAAATTGCATCAAATGGATGTGAAAAGTGCATTCTTAAATAGTTTCCTAAATGAAGAAGTGTATGTATCACAACCTCCTGGATTTGACGATCATCTTTATCCTAACCATGTTTTCAAATTGAAAAAGGCCTTATATGGTTTGAAACAAGCACCACGACAGTGGTATGAAGGGCTAAGCAATTTTCCCTTATCAAAAGGTTAGGCTAGAGGTGTAGTGGATAAAACACTCTTCATTAGAAAACATCATAATGATGTTATACTTGTTCAAGTGTATGTTGATGATATCATCTTTGGTTCAAATAACAACACATTATGTGAAGAGTTTGTTGCAGCTATGCAGGGAGAATTTGAGATGTCCATGATGGGTGAGCTTA
>Ga0214543_1005235_pt1 | contig 24045 bp, 14 predicted proteins | sample CNSS2metaG_FD_160094 | JGI IMG/M metagenome (GOLD analysis project Ga0214543, IMG submission 160094) | Root nodule microbial communities from cowpea collected in UCLA plant growth center, Los Angeles, California, USA - CNSS2 | ecosystem: Host-associated > Plants > Roots > Nodule | place: USA... | reverse complement strand
TTCTATGATAACAAACCTCTCAAAAATAATAGAGGCGCTACTTTCAATATTTTATATTATATTTCAGGATGACTTTTGTAGAAGTAAAACTTCAATATTAATGGTAACATGTCTCCATTCATATTAATGTGTTGACTCAAGTTTTTGAGTTGCATGGAGATGTCAGTTCAAGTGTGAAAGAGTTGGCACTTTTTTTAATTAGATATTCATGGTTTGTTCTGTTGGGTGGGGAAGAGAATGGAGAGGAAATGAAACACAGATAATGATTTTCTTTCTTCTATCTGGTTGACAAGAAAGTAGAAAGAAAAGGAGAATAAATTTTTTTTTTAGGAAACGGATTACAGAATCCGTTTCACAGTGTATGAAACGGATTCTGTACTCCGTTTCCAGTAAATTATGATTTTTTTGGTCAAATGGATTTTCTAGTTTATGAAAGGGAAAACACAAGCAAACAGAAACTCCTAACAAGCTGGGAAGATGGTAAGAAGGCTAACCTGGAACGCACAACCAACTTCTTTCAAAGAACCACTGATACAACCTTCAATAACACAATGCAATGCAAAAGTAAAGATATGAAGAAAATAAACACCATTTCTTAAAAAAAAAGTGATATAAACCAGAGGGACCACTACCACAAGGAACGAATGGACCACGAAATGAATGAAGGACAGAAAAGGACCACGGAGAAGAGAATGAGAGCAACTGGAATGAAGAACGAACGCGAAAAAAGAAAAATACTAAGAGAGTCAACTTTTGGGGGTGCAGGAGGTTGGTGACCCAGTAAATAAAATTTACTGCGTCCCAACGAATTTCACCCACTCTTATAAACGAGGGTATAACAGTCTTTTTTGGGAGTACAGAAAAAGTCTTGGAAGTGCAGGGAGAATGCGCCTAACTTGATCCATAATAATACTTTTGGGCTTTGAGTGGTGTTAGTGAGCCCATATGTACCTCGCAAGACTGGCCCATTAACATATAACAAGTGTAATTATAAAATCTCACCTTAATAAGAATGAATAATAAAAGGTTGGAAAGTCAAAGACTTTAATAAAAATCTCAATTAAGACTTTTAGGTTCAAGTTTGTACGTAGTCTCAAAAAGTCAAAGAAGATATTATTAAATATTTCTAAAATATTTAAAGATAATAGCTTATGATATTATTATCAGATTTTATTATATTTTTAGGATGTTATGATATAATCAATTATTATATCTAATATCTTTAATATATTAAAATATAATATTCTTTTTTAACATATCTAAACTATTAATAATATAATAATTAATCATTTAATATTTTCAACCTTTAGTATTTGATTATCTTTAAGTAACAACATATATTTACTCATAAAATATTATAATATAATAATTAATCATCTGATATTTTCAACATTTAATATTTAATTATCTTTGAGTAAAAAAATATATTTATTCATAACGTAAAAAGTTTATTATAAATACAACATTGTATCACATAATGAATATAACTATGAGACTCTAATATAGATTGTTAATCGTTTCTCTTCAAAATTTGGAGTTCTCTCACCAAAGATAACAACTTTAATTCTCGAGAGTTTCGTATTCCACATCATATACCTCTCGACAAATTCTGGTAAGATTAAATGTAATGCTAAATTTATTTATAAGATTGATTCATGATTTGTTAGGTATATTTGTCTTATGTTTATTTGATTTCTTAGTGTTATAATTTTCTCTTGTTAAATTATGAAGATTTTGTATTGTTGTTTATCACGTCCTGCTTTTCAAAAAATTTAAACTTTTTTTCCTTAAATGATAGTGTTTCAGAGAATAAAATATATTTTGATTAAGAAATTAGTGGTTGAGATTTACAATAAAATCAAATGTTTAAAAGTTAATCACAATTTCAATTATTATTTTTAACTAATAATTATTAAATTTCATCTTCTTAAATATACTCTTTGAAAGAATTGAATCTTATGGAAAGTATTAGTTTCTTATTATAAACCATATTTAATAGTGTTTTTTTATTTATTTAAAAAGTAATAAAAAAAAACTGTTGAGCTATTTTTCCCAAAGTAAAAGACGCTCCATGGTAATATATGTTTCATAATAAGTATATTTCATTGATTTTTATAATTAAAAATGATAGCAAAAATTTAAATAATTTCATTTTTTTTAATCAAACTGTGAATGATTAAAAAAAATTGAAAAAGTTTCTCATACGTGCACTTTAAACTGGTTTCTATTTCTAGTATTTGATTTCATGTTCATACCAACTTTCTATATTCTATATGAGTAGTTCAATAACAAAAGATGTAAAAGATAGAAACCTAATAGGTTACATAAAAGGGTTTGAAAGCTTAAGTATTAACTATTATTAAGTACTAATAAACCTTTAAATAAATACACAATAGTTCCTCAATCCATTTATAGGTCAAGTTCAATTATCCATTCACACAATAGAAAGCAATGTTTTCTCTCTGATTTTGTTTTTGCCCCTAATAGATTTAATTAACCAATCAACTTGTGGAAAAGTTGATTTTATTTCTTATAAAAAGTACTAATTGTAAAATAAAAATAATAATTTGTTATCCATCGAAAATAATTAGATTTTTAATGGACAGAAGTTCTTTTCAAAATCTGATTTTTAGTTTATTCACAAATTAATGTCACCTTATAAAAGATTTTTTTTTCTCCCTTATCTGCTGTTAAATTTCTCCTCAATATAGCCCTGATATAATCTCAAAATGCTTTTTTTCTTGGGTAGTAAAATAAATTTTAACATCCTTTTTATCTGCTAATATAATTAGAAGATAAAATAATAAAAAAATTATATGATTCTTGATGAAGATGTGTGGCAACCAAAGCATCATGCATGAGTGTCCAAATAATTGCTGACAGAGATGTTTGGGACAACATTGTAAGATAAAGTTTGTCTTTTTCCTTTCTCTCTGATCTGCATCACCACCTCCACCTTATTTTCAAAACAAGATTTAAGTGCACCCTTGATTCCTGAAACACTTCAATGGTAAAAATCTTGGTATACAGTGAAAAGATTATCATATTCAGTTCCAAGAAATTAAAATATCATTTTCAATCTAAATTCTCAGTGATATGAGTTTTTAACTCAAACAATGACATAATAAATTTGTGAACTTTTTCCATCATGTATACTGCAAATCATACTCATTTATACGCAAAGTTTATAGAGAGAGAGACAACATAGTAAAGTAAAATAAATTAAAAAAATTTACTTTGTTAGCAGTGTGACAGAGGGTTTTGTTCTTGGAGGGTGTTGACGTGGCCAACTATCTTTACTTCAACTTTTGTTCTGACAGAATTTTACGTAACGCTCCTCACAAGTCACGATACTGCTGAGATCACATCACAGACACTGTGTGTGTTACAGGATGATCGTATACAAAACCATTTTAAAGGAATCTTGAATAGTAACGATTGCACAGGATTATTTCCCCTTTCAACTTTCTGTACCTGACATGCTGATGCAAAATTTGTCTTTAAACATACCAGACATTTTGCATTTTCACTTCCACCGAGTCTATCTCTCTCTTTCCCTCTTCACAAGTATGTGAAGATTCTTCGCCACTATTTTGCTCTGCAATTCAATGCCACAGGTTCTCTACTGTCTGTGAAATTTTCCAAGAAGCACCCTTTCCAAGGTTTTTTCTTTTCTGATATTTGTCGGTGATTTTTCTCTCGATTCATTCAAAGATGAAATCTTTGATGCGGTTTTTTCATGGGTTTTTGTTAAAATGGCTGAATAGGATACTGGGTGGTTGTTTTTGGGTGGATTCCTGCAGAGATCTTTGAAATGTGGGAGTTGGATTGTTTTTGAGTTTGATGTTTGCAATGTGTTGTTTTTCTTTCAGTTTCTTTTCTGTAACATCGTTTTTTTCCTACCAGGTTGTCTTCAAAGCCTATTATTATTACAGTGAATATTATTTAAACATGGTGGCCAAAATCAGGCAAAGTTCTGATAACTCTCCGAATCCTAAAAAACCAGTGGTTGGGGAGATTGACACCAGTCCACCTTTTCAATCTGTTAAAGATGCGGTTTCTCTGTTTGGTGAAGGTGCTTTGTCTGGTGAAAAACCTGTCATTAAGAAGGCAAAACCTTATTTTGCTCAGGTAACTATGTTTTTTTTTTTTCTCTATTTTTGTATTTCTGGGTGGTACAAACTATGAATACCATCTTGTTACTGTTAAACTATATCTGAAGTTGAACATCTAAAAGGTACTATGGAGGAACAGCTATAGTGTAAAATTCATTCCTAGAATTAATTGTAGAGAGTATGAATCTAAATTTGTGTCTCGACCTTGTGTTCTGATGGAAGAAGTTTGATCAGGGTGGAATTTGAAAAACATTTGGAGACACTCATTCTTATTAGATCAAATTCTTTTATATCATTAGATCTTTCACAATTCGTTCTACACAATTCAGTAGCTGATGGCATGTCCTTGTTAACATGTGTCATGTTTATCAATGACATGCTCTCATTTACCACACAAGTGAAAATTGTTTTAATTTTTTAGACTGAAGCTTAAGAGGATTTCTATGATTTTGGATAAGTTGCATTCAAAGTAGATAATCAAGCTTTGAAAAATCTATGCACGGTTGTTCAAATTGGACAAGCTGTTTTCATCACCAAACTAATTTACCTTGTCATTATTTAATTTTCCAACTTTGAAAGCCTGTCTAATACTGCATATTAAAACTTACAAGATTTGCTATTTTATTAGAGTATTTGGGCAAAGGAATCACAACTTCACCTAGCCCGGAAAGAGCTGCAAAAGTTACAGGAACAGTTAAAGAATGCAGAAACTACCAAGGCTCAAGTCCTGGTGGAGCTTGAAAAGGCCAAAAGAGTGGTTGAGGATCTCTCACAAAAGCTTGAAGTTCTCATCAAATCAAGAGAATCAGCAATACAATCAACAGATGTTTCCAAAAGTCGAGCAGAACAGCTTAAAGAAGAAAAGTGTGGTGATCTTGAAGGAACCAATGGTACTTGGAAAGAAGAGTTAGAAACTGCAGTTAAAAGTTATGCCTCAGTCGTTACAGAACTTGATGTTGCAAAGCAAGAACTGAGTAAAATTCGGCAGGGGTATGATTTATCCTTAGAGGCAAGAGTTTCTGCTTTCAATCAAGCAGCAGAAGCGGAAGATGCAATGAAGGCCAACACCAAGAGAGCATCGGAACTATCTAAAGAAATTTTGGCTGTAATGGAATCAATTGATCAAGTTAATGCTCAATCTGTCCAAGCACATTTGCTGCAAGAAGAGACACCAACCGAGCAAAATGTTCTGAGACAATCATATGAAGCTGCCCTTAAAGAATCCAAAAGGAAATTGCTTGATTTAAAGAAGGAATTTAATCCAGGGCTTACCAAAAATGTAGAATTGAAGCTGACTGATACAATGAATGAGATAAGTGTTCTGCAAGAACAGTTGGAAAATAGAAAGAAATCAGACTTGGATTCTTTGAGGAGTGTCACTCTGGATCTTGATGATGCTAAGGAAACACTGCAGAAAGTAGCAGGACAGGAAGACTCCCTCAGAACCATGGTGGAAGCTCTTAGGATTGATCTGGAAAATGTAAAAGGAGAACACACTGCATTGAAAGAGAAAGAATTCAAAACTGTTTCAGTTGTTGAGAATCTGCGGGTAGAGCTCCAGAAAAGTGAGTCTGAACTTAAGGCCTACTTGGCAGAAGAATCTAAAGCTAGAGGTGCATCAGAGGAAATGATCTTCACATTGAACCAGTTGTTGACTGAAACTGAAAATGCAAGGAGGGAAACACAAGATATGAAGAATGAGGCTGCAGAATTGAAGATGGAGGCTGTAGTCACTAAACTTGTTTTAGAAGATGCTGAAATAAAGCTCAAAGCAGCATTGGAAGAAGTAGAAGTAGCAAAAACAGCTGAGGCAAATGCTCTTGAACAGATCAGGGTTTTATCTGTGAGGACCAGTGATTCTAGTTCATCAACTTCTGAATCTGGTGCAAGAATCACAATCTCAAGGGAGGAGTTTGAGTCCTTGGTTCATAAGGCTGAGGGGTCTGATAAAGTAGCAGATATCAAAGTGGATGCTGCCAAAGCACAGGTGGAAGCTACAAAGGCGAGTGAAAGTGAAGTTCTAAAAAGGTTAGAAGAAACTCAAAAGGAAATTGAAGATATGAAGATTGAAACACAGGAAGTGTTGAAAAGGGCTGAGATGGCTGAAGCAGCAAAGAGAGCAGTGCAGAATGAGCTCAGAAAATGGCGTGAAAGAGAGCAGAAGAAAGTAGCAGAAGCTGCTTCTAAATTATTGGCTGAAACACAGAAGACACCAGAATTATCTCCTCAACAACACTATAGGATTCAAAAGCAGAATCCAGTGCCAAAGGTGGAGATGAGAAAGTTAGAGAAAGGGAAGGTTTCAGTTTCAAAGAAAGTTCTGTTGCCTAACATGAGTGGCATATTTCACAGGAAAAAGAGCCATGTTGAAGGAGGATCTTCTTCTTAGCTTCTGAAATTTGTGAGAAACATAATGGTTTGTGTGAAAGTTGAGATTGATGCGATCAGATTTTTGTGAAGATGGTGTGAGGGAAAAGAATTTCGAAGTGTCAATAGTTTGGTCATAAGTATTTGATTAATGTAACTTGCCTAGTAAATTATTGTATATTGCTACCTAATGTCTGAGTAGTATGATGAACACTGTTCTATTCTATGGCAAGCATTATAGTGATTATAATAACTATTAAAAAACTGTATCTTCGTCTATCTTTGCATTCTTCTTGTCATTATTTGATGCATTATGTAATTATGTAATGCCAATAATGCATTGCTTATGTATCCAAAAATGAAATAAAACACTTTTTTTGTTAACAAAATTATCATACTTCTTACCTTTTTAATGGAACTATAAAAGACATCTAAAAGGAAACACAGAAACTTACATGTTTAGGAAACATATCAAATGATGAATAATATATGTACTGTAAGAAATCGTATTCATTAAAAGAGAGATACAGAAACAAAAATAAAGATTTGACCTAATTAACCATATACTTCCTCATATTCCTATTTTTATTACTCTTTCAAAAATTCACTTTTTTGTAACAAATTAATTGAAAATATTAAAACAAACAATAATTTATATAAAGTTTTATATATATTTAAAATTAAAATAGTTGAGTCATATGTTGATATTTTTCGGTAGTTATAATCTACTATTAGATTAAATATGTTTTTATTTTTTAAATTTAGATGTAAAGGTGTAACAGAATCAAATTATATATTTTTGTTTACAAATTTAAAAATTAATGAATATAATTCTTTTAATCTTTTACATCTTTAACAACATTTTAAATTAATATTTAAATTATATGTTGTTAAATTTTGTAAATAACTTAAATGTTAATCTAATATACTATTTAACTTATTTAACTCATGAAAAAAGAAATAATACACTTGGACTGAACTGTATCTATTTATTTTTTAAATTTAATAATGATAAAAATGTATTTAACCTTTTATCTTAAATACTTAATATTATTTTTTAAAAATGTATCAAGTAATTAAAAATATTTTAAGAAAAATATATAATTGAATTATAAACAAATCTAGAAAACAGAAACAACACTTTTTTTAAAACATTCCAAGTGTAAAGCGTGTTAATAGTGTGAAGGAAGCCGTCAATTTGAAAATTATTTATTGTTGTAATTAATATAAAATACTTTTAACATAATAATTAATTCAATTAATTATTGTTGAAATTTTGAAAATCATGTCATTAATTACCAAATTTATCAGTGCTATTAATAAATTCAAATATATTATTTATCAATAAAAGTACTTATTTATAGTATATAAACAAGATTTAATATTTCATAAAAATCATTAAATATGTCGTTAATTTATTCCTAACTATATATAAAAAAATGCACTCTGTATCTTTATATTTAAAAAAAAAATGATGGTTTGAATAAGTTATGGTAGCCAGGTATTGAAAAGGTAAATGATTTGAAAAAATAGGAAATAATAAACTAGAACCTCTGAATAACACGTGTCAGCTGATCAAACCCGATTCCACCAATAAATCCTACTTTCGACCGCACAGGAACGCAGCCTCGTCTCACATCATCATCAAACCTCGAACAAATAGAAAAGCACAGCACAGATACTCACTCAAACACACACAACACAACGTGGTGAGAGAGAGAGAGAGAGAGAGAGAGAGAGAGAGAGAGGGAGAGAGATTGTGTTGTATATCTATGGCGAGTAACAGAGAGAGAGAAGAGTCTCTGACATTCACAATCCCTTCTTCCTCTTCCCATTCTTCCCCTATCACCGTTTCCGACCAACTAGACAGCTACCTCGCCGACCCCAGAAGCGCTTCCGGAAGCTTCCAGAACGATGGTCTTCTCTCCTCCGCCGACGCCGCTGCCGATCCCGATTTTGGATTCTCCCGCCCCGATTTCCGCCAGAGCCCCCTCGCCGGTACCGTCGAGTTCTACCAACGCCATGTCTTCTTATGTTATAAGAACCCTCGCGTTTGGCCACCGCGCATAGAAGCCGCAGAGTTCGATCGCTTGCCAAGGTTGCTTCACGCCGCTGTTGTCGCAAGGAAGCCTCACATGAAAAAGGAGGTACTGTCTTCTCTCGCTCCCCTTTTGATTTTTGTCTCTATGATGTTCAAGGTATCACTAATAGACGTGTGATCTTCAACAATTGTTACGCCACGTTTTTCGACTTTGCATTTGTTAAGTGCTAATTACATTGTGCTGGACTTATGAATTGTCTCTTTTCTAGACTCGGTTAACCATTTGTGAGGGCAATGATGGAACTGAGACATCCAATGGGGATGTGTTGATCTTTCCTGACATGGTCAGATACAGGTATGAGTTATTGATCTTAAAAGTGGTATGCTTTGTTTGTTTTTTTTTTTTTGTTTTCTTTTTGTTATTGTTTTTCCCTTTCTTAGATCATTGTGGACAACAGGTTTTAATGGAATTGCAGGAGGTTAACGCATTTTGATGTTGAAACGTTTGTTGAAGAGGTTCTTGTGAAGGATGGGGAATGGCTTCCTGGAACCCCTGAGGCATTGAGAGGTTCGTTTGTTTTTGTGTGTTCGCATGGATCCCGTGATCGCAGATGTGGGGTTTGTGGACCTGTCTTGGTCAGTAGATTCAGGGAGGAGATAGAGTTGCATGGTCTTCAGGGTAAAGTGTTTGTAAGCCCGTGTTCTCACATTGGGGGAAGTCAGTATGCTGGAAACGTCATTGTTTTTGGACCTAGCATGAATGGAGAAGTCACTGGCCATTGGTAAGGAGAACACCTCCATGGTTATTAAAAAATACTTTTTGTTGCAATTTCTTATTTTACTGTTCTTGTTAGACCTTTGTAGTACCATTGTTAATGTTGTCCTCAATTGAAATCTGTAGGTATGGATATGTTACCCCAGATGAGGTGCCTTTATTGCTTCAACATCATATCATGAAAGGGGAGGTTTTAGATTCATTATGGAGGTAATTGATTTTCTTTACTATTTTGGCTAAAAGTTAGATGAAAAATGTCTTTGGCAGGAAGGAAAAATGTGAGAATGGAAATAGATGAAAAATAGAGTGGATGATTCTCTTCTGTAATCTGTTTCTTCTCTCCCTCCCCCTCCCTATATTTTCACACCACCAATCAGAGTTAGGGGGCAGTGCCTGAGCCTGTAGTGTTTATGTCTTTGTTTTTTCAAAAATGATCTTTTTGCTCCCGATATCTGCAAGCCCTGTTTACCATCAATGATTTTATCACATTCGAATCTTGGAGTAATAAATCCTTCTTGGGTTACGTGTTTTGAAATTGAAATTATGGTATGACGAGAAGTGCCATTTTCATGCCAATGTATGATGGTATGACAGCTTTACTTTCATGCACCTTTAAATGACATCTGTGACCTGCCAGTTCTGTTATTTTTATTTACAAAATAAAATCATAGAGCATGTTTTCAATTCCAAGGACTTCAAAGTTGAGCAGCTACAAAATCAAGTACATACAATGGATCACTCCTAAAGTAATCTTATTTCCTTCTACATCTCCAAACTTTCAGAAACCCTGGTTTCACCCATAGCTTTTCAATTACATCTCTTTTTGCCCCCTTTTCTGTGATGAAAATTTGAAGAGACAGGTGGTGCAGATTCCATCTTTAGAAAATAGTCTGCTATTACATGGTTAAAGATACCAGGCTGATGGCTATGAAAAATTTGGTGCATAGGTCCATGATGCATATGCTGACTTGTGTTTGTTACTTTTTTTATACTGTCATCAGGGGTCAGATGGGTTTCTCAGTAGATGAACAGCTGAGTAAGCAAGAACAAAGGCTTCTGCTGAATGGGTTAAGAAATTTAGACGAAAGCACTGAAGTGTCCAGATCTCAAGAAAATTTTGTGAGCTGCTACCAATCAAATGCTAGCTGCTGTCAATCAAATGCTGGCTGCTGCCAATCAAATGGAGACTCTTCTTTCCATCAGAATCACGTTTTAGTGGAAAATAGATTGGACCCTGATGTCATTGAGGCAGAGGCAAAGCTCTCAGCTGATAATCAGAACAATGAGTCTGTGTTTTCTCGGATGAATAGTGGCAAAGGAGCTTCACGCAAGTTTCCTTCTGTGACAACTTGGCTCGATGGTTGGGAGCAGGAAGATACATACGCAGCTCTTGCTGTTGTATGTGCTGCTGTCTCAGTTGCCATTGCCTACAACTGCTACAGGCAATTGAGATAAAAGGATTCAACTTTTAAGTGGTTCATATAGCTTAAGTTTTGCTATATCTGGATATATTAGCTTCATTGTCTGATGCTAGTGCAGTTCTTCTTTAGAGCAGTCATAGTTACTAAACATGTAGGGAAACGAGCAAGAGCTCAATGTTTAATCTGGATGTGTGTGCTTTAGTGCTTGCACTGTATTATTGGCTGGGCCACTTTTAATTGCTAGTTAGCTTATTTTGTACATAAAAAGAAAACCTTAGACTCAGAATATGCAAATTAAATGTGTCAACAGTTTGTTTAGGGAGAATTTGATTTGTGCCCTTTTTTCAATTAAATGAAAAGTTTCGCTGTTCCTTGAACTTGCTAGTTTATCCTAGAGTTTTTATATTTGAACTCTTCAAATTTAGATTCTCGGATTTTGGTTGTTAGGTCTCTGCTGTCTTTTCAAAATATGCCCATGTACATGTTATAAATTTATTGAAAAGGAATTTATTATATCAAATTCAGTTTATTTTAATAGTACGACAAATAGACAGTGTTAAAAATTAGTAGAAAATCTGAACGTAATTTCTTCTTTCAGAAGACTACGTCAGCATAAACACTCTGATAATAACTGAATATATAGCCACTGCAACTCTTATTCAAAATGGAGCATGTAGCTCACAACAACTGAGCATAATCAGAACTCTCCAGGTTCAAGTGATCACGATGCAGACAAGAACTGCAAGACCATTCCATCAATTGGTAAGGCCATTCTGAATTTCCAGTTTGTGGAACTCAGTTTCTATAGTCTTGGCAATTTTGGCATCAATTGGGTCTGGCTCCGGTAAATCTACATGGAAAGAATCCTGAGATATGGACTCTATGAATATAGCTTGCTGCTCGATGTAATTATATAGTTGTTTATGGAAGACATGATCAAAGGAGAAACAATTTTCAGTATTTCCAGCTGCATGATGTTGGGGCACCCTGGAATCCTCCTTTCTGCAAAAATGTGGGAGGGATGCATAGTCCATTACCTGTTCACAAAAAGTTTTGAAAGCATGGTTTAATATGTTAAACCCCTCTTAGTTGTAACAAATTTAGCAATAATGGAAGAAATTCAAATTTGGTAGTGCTATTTTTCAAGTCTCCATATCAATGATTAATTATTAACAAGCATAGATTTAGGATGATCAAATATGGAAGCTCCACCATGTAGTAAAACCATTCTGATCTGGAAAATTATTCTAAACTTATCTATCCATTCATGAAGAAAAATCCAAATTTATTTCTCATGACTAAAAAAACTAGAGAAAATTAAAACTTAAACATCTTCATTATACAAAGACAATTGCACAGTACTGAATTGGAAATTGATAAACAAAATCCGTAAGCATGATGATGCTATCATCACCACCTATGAAATTACAATAAAATACAGCGGTTTACAGTCAGAGTTAGGTGTCAAGAAAATTTCAAGTTCTTCCCTTATTATTTAATATAACGTTATCCGTCAATAGAACAAAGAGGAAACTCATATCAGGTGTAGTAATGCCATTGTTTACCTTCAGTAATTCCTCCATGCCACAACCTTTAAGTACATGGACTTTCTTCCTTGTTCTTTCCTGCAAAAGAGGCTTTACAACCTGCCAATTGTCAATGAAGCAAGAAGAGCTCAGCTTTAGTGTTGAGATTTTCAAAGATCTGAATGAAATTAGAGTGAAAATTACAAACTCCTTCAACATGAAACACTGGCACAAACCTTCCAACACGCAGAGAATACATATGGAACATTAACTATGTAATATGCGTCGGTCTTTTCTGGATAGTTCAAGTCATCTATTGTAGTTATAGCAGTCAAAAGCTGAAGGTGGCCAAGAAAGTGTCAACTAAGAAAGCATCTAGTTGTATGGACACTGAGAAAAGAAACTTCTGAGAGATGGTAAACAAGAAGTTTGTAAATTGCTGTGTACCTTCAATTGGTTCAGTGCTGAGAGTTTTAAACCAGTCATATCCAAGACTTTCACACAAGTATCAATGTGTCTTCCATGATTCTTTGTAGCTCTTGGCTGCAATAAATATTCCAAATAAACAATTGGGGTGTCAGAATTTACACCTAAAAAAACTCTAGTCTAGGTACTCACCATGATCACTCGATCCCTATATTCATTCATTTGGATGTGCAACTGTACATAGTATTTGTCCTGAACAAAAAACAAAACTTGCAATTTGACATCATAGAAAACACAATAGTCCACATGGTAAATTAAGGAGAACGAAGAGATAAACAGCATTGAACACTGCAGCATCAATTTATCGTATAATTGTAAGGTACTGATAGGATTGGTTAGAGATGGTATGAAGTCCTTACAAGCCCTTCATCAAATGTGCTGAGCCCAACACCAATAACAATGACAGGTAAGCCCTGCCATAAATAAAATAAATTACCAATCATGTATGTTACTTTATATAAGAGATGTTATGTTATTGATCAATGTTCATCAGTCCTACATAAAGATGTTATTCTTACACGTCACTCATATTGGTAAATGGCATAAAAGAACCATAAGGGGTGGAGGAAAATAAACAAATTTAAGCCTGAATCTATCTAAATCACAGAATACCTCCTTTGTGAAACCAGACATTCCCACAAGTTGAGAATCTCGCAAACGTCTGAACAAACCAGGTGGTATAGGCTTCTGCATATAAATACAACAAAAAAGATCAATGATGATAGAATTTATGATCATAAATTCACAATGATGGAGAAATATAGTATCTGTCCATTTTATGCTACAACGTTGATTGATGTAGAGATTTGAAAAAGACTAAAATATCTCAATAACTACAGAGACCATGTAAATTTCATCCGAGAGTGGTAGTGATAACAGGGTTTTTCTATTTCAGGCAATAACATGCATTCTTATCTGCATTCGTGTCACCCTTAAATATGTGTATCATTGCTCTGACTTTAATTGGTATTTAAGATATGTTCTTTCAAGAATCAATAATATTATTACATTGCTGATATGAACAGTAAAGGAACTCACCGCTAAAACATTGTCAATCTCATTTTCTACTCTCCATTGTAAACAATCAATCAACTGTTAATAGTTAAACCGTAGCAAAGTGTTATATTATATCCAAAATATAAAAGAGTCAAGAATAACTCTATAAGCAATAAACTTGGAAGAAATTCCTATAAATATCTTTTACTGCACACTTTCTAACCATTTTATGTGCTTTCACAACATTGCCGTCCCTTGCTTTGAGAAACCGTACTAATGTTTCTGTTGGATAGCCCTGGTGCATATTCTGAAATATAAAGAGAAAAGCTTTCATGAAAGGAAAAAGGAAACTCAGAACACTCGATATGATCACCATCTACTTTCACAGTGTTCACAGCTTTACTTTAGTGAAGAATTTTTGGCAGAAACGTGGTACTGATAATCAAGATCAATTTAGCAGGAAAGTTTTATTTTTTTGGTTCAGAACTCACACCCCAACTGAAAATTTTAATATACATATCAAAATGACTTATTTTATGCAAGATGAACAGATACATTTATCAAGTTATAACTTGTACTGTTTCTTTTTCTCAACACCTAAGATCAATTAAAACCATGAGACAGAAGAGCCAAACCTGGAATGTGTTCTTCTGTTGCTCATCCACTACATCAAGAGAGAAACAAATATGTATAAGAAAAAACAGTAGAAGATATTTGACAGAGAAAATTCAGCGGGTCCTATAAGAGCAGAAAAATGCAAGTTAAATGCTTACAGTTTTCCAAAAGGGACTCCAATTGCTTGATAACTTCCTGATTAGTAATACACATGTTGCTGTTTATCTCTGATAACACAGGATACAAACTCTGAAACTAACTCCCTGAGAAGTTTTCAGGAAAACCAGTAACTGGGTTTTGGAAATTGATTGATCTCCTGTAAGAAAAAGTAGGGGTACCCCTCGTATAGAATCTGGATTTTTGGTTTGCACACTTCACAAAGCATGTAAGTTTTTCTGAACTTCGTTGCAACTTCCCTGCGAATTCTGAACTGAGTGGTCATCATTATAAAGAAAAATAAAGAAACTGTTAAAAAAAACAAACAGAGAGGAAAAACAATTATTGTTTGGACTTTGTGAACGCTTATTTGAATAGGTAACAGCTTCATACATGGAATATATGCAATGGAATAATACAAAGCTTAAATCAAGGTGCTCATAGTCTACATATACGGAGATAAGTTTCATTTAAAATTTGAAAACTTTAATTTTAGAACTTGGATTAATTTTATGATGACACAATTAGTGTTTAGCTTCCATCAAAGATACGATAACCTTTTTCCTTCTGATTGAAGTTTTCAGTGGCTAAGAATAGAGATGCTGCTAACTAATGGAATGCAAATTAAGAAAGAAAAGAAAATGGCAAGTTGATATCAAAATGAAAAGTTTTTCTATGTTAAGAACCGATACCTTGATAATTCAGAATTGTGTAGTTCACTTGTTTAAAAGGGGAGATTCACCTCACTTCAATATTTCATGTGGTGTGGTTGCCAGTGAAGAACATCAGAATATGTACCATCAAGGTTTCACACAGCCACACACATTTATTTATGTTTATGCATGTTTATTATACTGTCAAGGTTTTTCAAAGCATCCAATAAAAACAGTGGCACATTAGACAGAAAAAGTGTATGTAACAACTCTATTGAAATCACAATAAAGTTTACGATAATTAACTTCCAACGGTTTTTTCTTAATTGGAACGTTGTCTATTTATTATTATTATTACCATACATGGTTTTCAATCTTGAATTTAATGATGTATTTATCAATTTGCAACATTGTCACGTCAAATCTTTACTACTTTTGTTGAGATGTCTCTTTCTACCATATTATTTCATTATGTCATGTTCTAAAACATTCATACCCTTCACTTTTTATCACACCTCAAACAAAATTTACTTAGTTAAATCCATCTTTTGACATACGCAGATATTGAGATCAAACTTGTGATGATGTTTAAGAAGCAATGTTATTTAAGTCACACTAAGTTACTGGTTTCAAACTGTTAATTATCAGTATATGATAAGAAAAAAAAATACTCTTAATTATCATAGACAAAAGTTGCTTGCAGCTAACGATATCTTATTCTCCACTAATAAAATTTAAGTCCCAGTCTTTGGGTGTTCAAGTTAGAGAAGACATAGATAAACAACCTTTATGTGAATAGACTCGGGAATTTGTATTTGATAAAACATGTGAATGAACAGAAGTTATTCTAATCAAAGTCCTGAGTAGAATCTATTCTTATTCTAAAAAAGAAAAAAGGGAATCTATTCTCAGTTTTTCACTCAATCTTTTATATTCATGTTTTCAATGTTCACGTTTTCTTATATATTTCTTGTATAGTTTCTATCCTCCATCTATATCTTTTTCCATTTCCAACGCATTATTTATTAAAACTCACGCTTTACTTTTGTTTCTTTATCTTTCTTTCGTAGCAGCTATAAACATATTTCTACGTGTTAATTTGTTTATGAGTAACTGGGACACACGTCACACAACACAGCACAGCAACAAATATCATAAATAATTAGCTTTTAGCTAATTAACATGTGAGGAATCCTATTATACAATAAAAATATATGTCGTACACACATGGAAATTGTACAAATTTGATTAGTGCGTTAAGAATATTCATCAGGAATTAATTAATTTATTAAATTCGCCACCATTTATGAGTATCTGATGCGAAAGGTTGAATCAATTCACATAGTCAAAACAACAGTAAAAGGGAGGGACACCCTAATAAAATATGCCTTTTTTTCCTATTATAAGCGAGGTGAGTTAATGAAAATTTGCTTACTGTACATTTTCAAAGAATTTAAACTCAAGAAAGCAACACTACAAATATAATGGACTTGCCAAAACTATGACTTGAAAAAAATGGCACTGGCTACTTCAAGAATAGATCATACAGAAACCAATACAACATTTCTTACAGAAAAACTTCCAAGCATGCTATAGTACTTCCAATTTAAAAATTTTGCTTCTAGTTCAGGAAGTTAGTCGAGGGATTTCTAACTCAAGTCCTAGAAAGAGCTTGGAATGATTTCAATAAAGGCTTAGAAAAGTGCCGTTGTCATATGAATCATCCTTAGACTGGCAAAGAAAAGAAGGGAGAAAGTAGAAAGCAGAAACTATCATAATCATTTATGGATTTCATACTTGACTACAGAATACAGATACATCGAATACTGAAGCCTCATTTGACTACAAGGCTAATTAGATACATGTATGTAACACAGAATGTCCAACAATTTCAAATAAATTAGAATCCTAGACAGTAAAATATCCCTTGATAGCTTCCAGTACTCGGTTTGCTACTTCTGGACCAAACAACCTGGGGAAGCTTGAACCAAGATCAATCTCAATTGTCTTGTTTCTAATGAGACCATCCCTTTTTTTCAGATAAGCTCTTTCTGCCTCTCCAACATCTCGCTTGGCACAAGCACAATGATCCAACCAGATCCCCAGTACTTGCTTTGAAATGGGGTCCAAATGGTCCCTGATGATCTCCTCCATGCGTTCTACTCCACCATTTTCAGTCACAATGCGAACCATTATGGCTGTAGGGGAGGAAACAGTGCGGATGTAAAGGGAAGAAGAGAAATATGGTTGAACCTCTGGAACTCTTTCCAGAGCCTGCCTGTGAGTATCCAATTGAGTGTCTTCATAGAAAGTTTTGAGGTCATCTGGCCAAAGCACAAGGTCTTTCCGGGGAGTCAAATCAAGAATGAGAACTAGCATTGTTGGACTACTGCGGATCATTTCAAACACAAAATTTGGTGCATCAGTAGAACTGTTAAGATAGGCTGAAAGACTAGTTATATCTAAGGACCCTCCTGTTGGTAACTCAGAGTGCACCCAGCTTCCCAACACAAAATCTACCTGAGACAAACATAAAAAGAAGAGTAAATTCAGTACAAAACAAGTGCCGTCATTTTTCTTCTAAATCCACTGGGAAGAAGGTAGAGAAAATTTAGTGATAGCACAAGGTTAACAAAGAACAAAACCAGGAATTCACAATGAGGAAACAGATTCTTTCTGGAATAATGTTAGCATCATACTCTTTGTAATTTATTGAAAATCATTAAGGAAACACCAACTTTGGTGGGTTTCCCCCATTATTTAATAATTGTCACCTGATTTTGTCATTTTTCAGTATAAATTTCAATCAACAAGGAAGAGTCTAAGAAGGAATGTGCTAGAGAATATGCTTCTTTTGTTCCCATCAAATCATTGCTCACATTTACTTTCGTGCTAGATTATATAATTTATGTACTACAGAGAGATAGTAATAGTTTAGGGATGAATTCGATGGTTTATTCATTGAAGCACAGAAAAGGACAAAAATACTAGATTGCGAATTTGCTTCAGAATCTAATCCGGACATGGTAGTAGATTGAGTACCTAATTCTCAACCCAAAACTCTGATCTCTTTCTAACGCCAATACTTGATTTAAAAATCCATCAATCACTAAAAAACAAGGAAAAAAACGACATTGGGAGGAAAAATAAACACAAGAGAAAAGAAAGATGAAAACTTTGTATTGAAATTGAGGAAGTTGAGAAGGAAAAATTCACCGGAGAGTCATCAGTGGCTGATCTGATATGAAGGGAAGCTTGGGCAGTGCCAGTTTGGCTTTGGTAATACTGAACATCAGAGGGAAGTGCGCAAGGAAGAAGCTGAGAATGAAAACGATCCTCAAGCATCGATACGAGTTCGACCATGAGATTCTTCTGGGCAGATGAAACAAACGGAAAGTCGATGAATTTGGAGCGGCCATGGTGGTGGGTCTCCTGGGTCTCCTCCATGCGAGAGGAAGAGAGAGATGAAGAAGAAGGTTTAAACCTTAAAGAAGAAGAAGAATAAGAAGGTAGAGAGAGAGGGTAACGTGTTGAAGGAGAAAAAGAAGATAAGATGGAGAGTGGTGAACACCGAAAATGGTCACAGATCATCACTTCCATCACCTGTAACTATTATTCCACAACTCTGCTTTACTCTCTCTCTCGCACTGTTTTCATACTTTCACACTGTTTTCTTTCTTCACGTTATTCATTATGAGTTCATCTCCTACATTATCTTTGATTTTGCTGGATTAGTTTAAATTTAAATTTAAATTTAAATTACAATTTTATTTTTATTTATTTTTATACTTTTTATTCACAGTGCTGTTGTTGTTTTCTGCTATATTAGATTCTTTTTTTTGATAAAGGCTTTTAAATAAGTTTCGAATTGTATACTTTAGTCTTTTAGGTTTTAATTCTTTCGGTTTTCTTTTCTTTTTTAAAAAATTTAAATAGTTCTTTAATTTCTAATACTTGTTTTAAGATAAATTAACAATGTTTATTTGACGAATTTGAAATTTTTCTGTCAAGTAAAACATATAAACCTTTTGTTATAATATTGATATATGTAACTCGAAATCATCATTTTAACATTTTACTCGACACTGATTAGCTTGATATAATAAAAATATAATTTAATTAAAGATAAATAAAATAAAGAAAAATTATATCAACCAAAATCAAAACTTATTTATTTAACGTTATAAAAAAAATTTACGCATCAAAATATTTAACATGATCAAAAAATATTTCAAATATGTGAAAAAAGATTACTTTGTCCCTTTTTTCAATTATGCAATATGGGAATTGAAAATGGTTGTGTAATTTGAAAGTAAAAAATATATTCAGAAAGCTAAAAGTAATTTTAATACAGAAATTATTTTTTTAAAATAAGAAAACTAAATAACTCAGAAGTTAAAAATAATTTTTAGAGTATGCAATGAAACATTTAAATAAGTTATTTTTAAATATGTATTCCATAAGTACTTTCTTATAAAAAATATAGTTTCAAATTTCATAATATAGAAGTGTTTTTTTTTACTTTTGGATTACATAACCACAAGTTATTCCTAATTTTTGTGAATTATACAATTCAGAAAAGGCAAAATAGATAATTTATTTATATGGAAGCGCAAGAAAAAATATATGGAGGTGCAAAAAGGAACAGTCAATATGATGTTCTATATTATGCCCGACGTAAATGTCCGTTTATTGAGTAGACTGGCCCATTTTTTCTCGCTTTGGACTCAAAGTGGACGTCACTAACCCATTTCATCATTATTCTTTAGTAGGGCCCAATAGAAAGATTTAGAGAACTGTTATTTGTATTTCTCAATTTTATTAGTATAAATTTTACGCATTGTTTTCCAATATGAGAAACAGAAAAATTTATCATGAATTAAATTAACTTAAACACTAGTAAAATTAAATATTGAAGAAAAATATATAAAAGATGTTGTGGGGTGATAATATATTTCCTCACAAAAATCGATCTTCGAATTTAAGTTTGGTTTTGAAGACTTTTCTTTTCAATATTTTTATATAGATTTTCATTAGGGGTGAGCATGAATTGGATTTTTAATGATCCAATCCACATCCATATTAGATCTAAATAATTGAATTAAATTTTTGACCAAAATCCATTTTTTTAGCAAAAATAGTTTGGATTTTTTTAAAATCCATATCCAAATATTTGGATTAAGATTTAAATTCAATCCAAATATTTGGATAGAGTTCAAAATCCAGAATCCATTTTTTATAAAAGAAATTTAAATTAAATTGTTTAAAACTTGTATCATTAAGGCCTGGATGCCCCAGATGGGCCTGATGACCCGAACGGGCCCAACGATCCGGACGAGCCCGATGACCAGGACGACCCAAACGGGCCCAACAACCCGAACGGGCTCGACGATCTGGACGGGCCCGACAACACGAACAGGCTCGACAACGCGAACGGACTGGATGACCCGAATGGGCACGATGACCCGGACGAACCCGGACGAACAGTTGGGCCCAATCGGGTAGTCAGGCACGTTTGAGTCGTCAGGCTCGTCCGGGTCGTCGACCCCATCCGGGTCGTCGGGCATGTCCGGGTCGTCAGGCCAGTTCAGGTCGTCGGGCCCGTCCGGGTCGTAGGGCTCGTCCAGGACGTCGAGCCCGTCTAGGTCGTAGAGCACGTTCGGGTCGACGCGCCCGTTCGTGTAATCGTGCCATCTGGGTCGTAAGGCCTGTGTAGGTCGTCAGGCTCGTCTGGGTCGTCGGGCCCGTCTGAGTCATCCGAGTCGTCAGGTCTGCCAGGATCATCGGGCCCATCCGGGTCGTCCGGCTCGTTCGTGTCGTCGTGCCCAACCGAGTCGTAAGGTCCGTGTAGGTCGTCAGACCCGTCCGGGTCGTTTGGCTCGTCCGGGTCGCCGAGCCCGTCCAGGTCATCCGCCCCATCCGGATCTTCGGGCCCGTTCGGGTCGTTGGGCTTGCCTGACTCGTTCGGGTCTTTGGGCTGCCTGACTTGTTTTCGTCATTGGTCCTGCCTGGTCCGTTCGGGTCTTCGAGTCCGCGTGACCCAGTCGGGTCTTCGGGTCTGCCTGACCCGTTCGGGTCTTCGGGCCTGCCTTACCCGTTCGATTCTTCGAGTCCGCCTGACTCGTTCGGGTCATCGGGCCCGCCTGACTTGTTCGGGTCTTTGGGCCTGCCTGATTCGTTCGGTTCTTCGAGCCCGCTTGACCCATTCGGGTCATCGGGCCCGCTTGGCCCGTTCGGGTCTTCGGGCCCACCTGACTCATCAGGTCATTGGGCCCGCCTGCCCCGTTCGGATCATCGGGCTCACTTGAATTTTTCGGATTGTTGGGCTCGATTGACTCGTTCGATTTGTCAGGCCCGCCTAGCCCGTTCATATCTTTAGGCCTACCCAACCTCTTATGGTCATCGGGCCTGCCCGATCCGTATAGGTCGCCGAGCAAGGCGTGTCCATGTCTGAATTTAGCATACTCCATCTCAACCTTTAGTCTAACCCAACTAAAAATTTAAATTGAAAATTTGGATTGGATTTTTTGGATTATCCATATTTAAAAATCTTGATTTATAAAATGGATATCCAATCCATAAAATATATAAAATGTAGATTAGATTGAAATCCAGATCCATTAAATGGATTTTAAATGGATTGAATTTTTAATAAAATGGACTATAAATGGATTGGATTGGAGCAAAAATGGATTGGATCAATAAAATTAGATTTTTTGTCCACCCCTAATTTTCATAATAAATTATGATGATGACTTTTCTCTACTTTATAAGATTTTTTTATCGTCCCGTCACAATTTCAATTGTAATAGTATGTGATGATGAGATTTGGACAGTTGTTTTCAATGAATTTTGAGCATAATAGTTTATTGGATACATGTTTATTGGTTGTGTGCGTTCGAACTTGTTTTTAATGTTTAAGTTGAGATTTGTATAGTTTAATGAATTATGCTTGAACTAGTAATGGTTTTGATTATTTTGAATCATTTAGAAGGTCGTTTGATTAAAATGTTTTTGAAATAAATTTTAATAATTAGTTTGATTTTGTCTATGAGGTTGGTTTTACTGATGTTTTGGTTGAGATAAAAGATTTTCGCTCAAATGATAATGATACATAGATGCAAACCTTACTTCTCATTTTCGTTCAAGCAAAAGATTTTTTGCTCAAGTAAAAATAAAGCTAAGATAATCTTGCTCTCAATCATATTTTTGCTCCAAAAGATTTTTTTTCTCAAATAATAATAGCATTGCAAGTCAACTTAATTTTTCTCTAAGATTTTTTTCTCAAGCAAACATATTTTTGGTTAAGTTAAAAAAAAAAATTCCTTTTCTTCTAGTCTTCTTAATATATTTATCTTTTTATGAATGAAAAATGAATATAAATATTTATATTTAATTGATTTGTGGTTTCATTTGATGGATTATGTTGTTTTATAATACTTATTAAGTTAATAGAGTTGATGAATTGAGGTATCATATTAAGTACGATGTGTGAACTGTTGTCTGATTGTGTATCAAGTATTGATATTTATATGGTAACCACAATCTTCTTACTTTAGTGATGATATAAGTCACAAACTAAGATATTATGATATGAGCAACAAATGAGAGAACTAACCTACCTGTATTGTTAAACTTGCATTGATTTTAATAATTTATGGATTCAATTGTAAATTCACTTCTTGAAGACCATATGTTAGTCCTGATAAGACATACTTAATGGGGGTCTTCCAAAAGACGTCAATTGATATTTCATTTGTTAAATAAATATCTTTTGACATGTAGATTCATGTGAAATTTACATGGTTTTTGAATATATGTGAATAATTGAAATTTAAATGTTTATGAATTATTAATAAAATTGTTTATTTTATATCATTATCTTATATTAAAAAATTATTTTCAATAGTTTACAATTATATTTGTTATATTTTCAATATATTCATGATTGTTATCTGTTAAGAATCCAAGTATGAGTCTAAGTCCCACATTGACCAGAATTGAGAAAGTAGAGCACTATATAAGAATCAAGACCCATAAACTCATTGCCTTAAGGTTTTTGGTTGAGAGTGGTGTCAATGTCTTATGTGGTTAGGCTGAGATCTCATTGGTGTTGTTCTCTCCAGTGAAACCCCTCCGTAAAACTTGACATTATCTTATATTTTTAATTTTACTATATATATATATATATATATATATATATTTTATGTACGTTTAATAATTTTTTAAATATTTTATATTATATATAGACCCTGTCTTAGACTATGCTAGATTATATTATATGTTTGATGTTTTATTTTAGGATGTTATAAAAACTAACAATCCGTATGGATCAAAAGAAAAAAAGGTTCATTACTGTTCTGAGAGTATAGTATATTGATAGGGATACTAATATTTTATATATATTTTTTCATTCTACTGTGATTTGACTTAATTCTCTATTCGCGTGCATTTTGGGATGATTTGTTTCTGGGAAAGTTGAGTTCAAATTTGTGTGCACACTTTCCTTAGTCGTGTCTGTATGACATTATTAAAAGAGAATCTAATGAGCTATATATGATAACGACTGAGTTGGTTTCTGCTGACTTTTAAAAAAAAAAAAACTAATAAAGTAATCTGCTTATATATTTTTATTTTTTACTTAAGAAAAAAAATTATTATTTTTTAGATAAAACATTTCCAAAAATTATCTATTTCAATTTTAATTTTAATCTCATTAAATCAATGTTTGTTAAAAACATTCGAGTAGTAGTTCATTTATACCCTATCTGTAAAATAAATATCTGGATATCCGAACATAACATAATTTTTTAATATCTATTAATATATATATATATACATATATATATATATATATATATATAAATTTAATAGAATACTAGTGTAAACACAGG
>Ga0214543_1005233_pt1 | contig 24048 bp, 15 predicted proteins | sample CNSS2metaG_FD_160094 | JGI IMG/M metagenome (GOLD analysis project Ga0214543, IMG submission 160094) | Root nodule microbial communities from cowpea collected in UCLA plant growth center, Los Angeles, California, USA - CNSS2 | ecosystem: Host-associated > Plants > Roots > Nodule | place: USA... | reverse complement strand
CTTCCCTAAGCTCAAGTCTTTGGATGTGCTCTTGTAGGAAGATCTCACTTTGCCTCCTATCCGCCCTCAATTGGTTAAAAGTTTCTCTCCTACTCACTTCCATCTCACGTAAGATGTTGGCAAGGGTCATTTGTTCACTTTCTTGGGCCATAGGAGTCACCATGGAAGGGGAATAAGGTGAGGCCGACTCCTCCTCCTCTTCTACCTCCAATATTGGATCCATATTCATGTTCCTACACCAAAACTCACCAAAAATCCGAGAGCTCCCCGAAGCCAAACAAGCCAACAAACAAAGGTTAGCACAAGAAAAACACCATATTCAAGATAACTTAGGCTCTAAATACCAAATGATGAAGGATTATCTTGTTTTCTTTTAGACTTATGAATATGGTGAAGTTGTTTAAGAAAGCTTTTTGAAAATTTCCACTAGACATTAAAATAGCATGCTATCTAGATGTGAAGGTTCATTTCTCAAGCTCATGAAAGGAAGAAGAGAGTTGGATTCAAGTTAACACACACACACACACGAATTCAACAATACTTAAAGAACAAATGAAAGAAGAAGCATTAAAAATGGAAAGCATAGAAGATGAAGCATGGAAGAAGCACGCCACTCATAGGGGGGGATCTAAGCCAACCTAGCCCTACAGATGAGTGGTGGTGCCGCCACTTACAAGCAAGATAAGGCAAAGGTGAGTTCACTTCTAGGAAAGAAAGCTCACGAAAAAAACAATGGTTGAAACACAATAGTTTAGCAATAAAATGATCAACCCTTTTACAAGACAAGGAGCACCCTTTAAATAGGAGTTCATAGAGGTCCTTTAGCAAATACGAAAACATGGAATGGACTAACAAGCAAACCCTAGAAACCTAAACCATGTGAATTCTCGGCCAAGTGATGGATCATGATTGGTGGATGCATTCCCATGGGGATTCTAGGCCAAAAGAGGAAGGAGACCAAGTAGCCTTCAAAGGAATAAACCAAAAAGGCAAAAGGAGACAAGGTACACGTCTACTTTTGCTTTTGTTTTATGCTTTTTGCTTTCTTCTCTTCCACATCATCCAAGTGCTCCAATCATCATGTGCCACCTAGCCATGCTTTACTTCTTCTTAATTACCTACAAAAACAAGACAAATAAGGATTAACATGTTGGTTTAAGTTAATCTAATCTTGGTCAAAAGGTCAACTTGGGTCAAAGTCAACAAGTCAACCAAAATAAGTCAACTCTAAACCAACTTAGGGAATTCAAACTAAAGAAATGCAAAACAAAGATAAAGATGATGGAATAGAAGACTCCCCTCTAGACATGCTTCTAGTGATCCTTCTTGAGGGAGCTTCTAAGGAGGTGGTGGTGGTGGTCACGCCTTCATCAGTTTTAGGCCTTTTGCTACTCTCACCACAAGAGTCAGTCCACTCTAAGTGAGACTAACTGACTCCTTAGAGTGTCAGGATGAAATCCTTACCTTGAATCCTTAGCAAATTATATAGATGGGGCACCACCATGGACACCCACTAACAGGGGCCATGGGATTACGTCCTGACCACTGAAGCACGACCCTGAAATTTCACCTAGAGATTTTAAGGAATTACGCACTAACACAGACCAAGCATACTCAATCAACAAAGTAATAATTATCATGCACAAAAACCTCATGCCAACCTTTATATCCAATTCCTCATTCCCATTCCATGTTGAATTCCATTTCCAACTCATCCATCTCTAATCATGAATATAAAGTTTCACCTCATGCCAATACTGTGTCACTTTAATATCAACCATCTCATTACAATCACATCAATCCAGTTCATAGTCACAAATTTTGTCATACATTTCACATGCCTCATGCAATAAATGGAATATATTATAAATTGAACAACTCACAACAACAAGGCGAAGAAAACAACATTGCCTGTAGTGGACCTCGCTTAAGCCAGAAGCTATCGCTCAGGCGAGAGGGGTTCCCTCGCTCAAGCTACAGGCTCTTGCTTGGGCGAGACCGCGTCAGAGACCTTAGGAGATTCTCGCACACTTGCTTAGGCGAGCCCTCCCTTGCTTGAGCGAGACAACCCCTCGCCCAAAGATGAAGATCCTCGTCCGGGCTAAACTACAGCGACATCCTAAGGCTTTCACACCTTCTCGCTTAGGCGAGCATCTCTCGCTTGAGCGAGACAATGGCTCGCTCAAAACAAGAGCACTCCGCTTGAGCGAGAGTTCGTGAGCGTCACCCTGGTCTGCCCCTGTTAGTCTCGCCTGGGCGAGTCGGTCTCGCTTGGGCGAGAACAACAAATCTCGCCATTGTTTTCCTGCAACAGTCTCATTTTCACAACCAATACAACCACACATGGCAATCCATACATTCACAGCAACGTATAGTCCACACAACATCAAGTAACTTCTAAAAACAGACTAAAATAGACTAAAACTCATAACTTTAGCTTCCCTTACCTAGAAATAAGCTAGTAAACTATCCCGACACGACCTCGACACCGAACGAAAGAGCGTAGCAGCTCTAGGAACAAAAATAAGTAGCTGGAAAGGAAACAAAGAGACAGAGCAGAACGGGTCATTGAGATGAGCCTCAAGGGAACACCAAAATAAAGCTAGAGGAAGACTACTACGAGCTCAGAAGCAACTTACATGGAATGGAAGAGCCGGAGTTCGCTTGGAGAGAGTTGACGGCTAACCCTAACAGAGCTCTGAAAGGAAGAAAGGTAGCGTTTAGGATCTGTTTGCAAGAGTGAGGCTGAATGGGAAACCCTAACAACTTTAGGGCTTTAGCACCTTATGGGTCAGCCTTTAGGCCCAACAGATTAAGGCCAACCGTTAAACATTAGGGCAGAGAAATAAAATTGGGCATTATAGGTTTCCCTAATATTAGTTTATCAATCAAATGTGAAAGAAATATATATTGAGTTTCAATAATTAAGAATTGAAATAAGACAATGATGATGTTTGATCAAATTTTGGATTGGAGTTATAATTATTTAATTAGCTTTTTGTAAAACTTTGAAAATAATTTTGTTCTGTTACACCTAGTTTAACCATTAAATTTAAAAATTAAAAACATATGTGCTCATTAATATAAGTGGACAAATCACACAAGACAAAATTAAGAGGAATTACAAAATAGAAACTATACGTGCATTTCTTTTAAAAAATTATTACATTTTCATACCCATTCTTCTTTTCCTTAATATCTTGTTGTTTACTTTTTATAATTCTATTTGTCACATATCAATCTCTCTCCCTCTCTCCCTTTCTCTCTCCCCCCTTTCTCTCTCTCCCTCTCCCTCTCTCTCTCTCTCTCCCTCTCCCTCTCTCTCTCTCTCTCCAAAATAAACACACTCTAATATTATTGATGGATCTTCCAAAGAGTGATAAACTAAAGAAATACAACATCAAATAGACCTAAGTCAAAATATATAAGAAATTTTGACACCATATATAACCTAAAACTTTAATATAATAAATTTATAGATTTATACCTTATATGATATTCAACTCTTTTATCTCTGTCTAGTATGAAACTTAAATAAACACTTGAATTTTCAACTCCCTCTCTTTCTCTCTCACCTAAATCTTCTTTTTCTCCCATAAAGTCAATTAACGTCTCCATTGAACTTTTTTTATCTTCTTGAATATATATATATATATATATATATATATATATATATATATATATATATATATATCTTCTGTGAAAAGAGACATATATTTTCTCAATTTCAATGATCACAAAGTAAGTAATTAACTAATTACCAATTTACCATATTCCAAGTACAAATTTAATGGGATTTCTTGGTATTTACTACCACCAATACTCACCGAAATAAATCCCACTTCCTAAGAGATAATTGATATTTGTGAAAGCTGAAAACTAACAATCCTAGTAAGGAAGAAAGTGGAGGGATCGAATCAACAACCAACTTGAATTAGTGTGATGTACGACAAGGCACTTGGAAGTTGAAGTATCTTATCCTTGAATTCTAAAACAATGAACCTTAGAACTCTTGTCTCTTGTCCCATGCATGAGCCAGGTGGCCATGCCCGACCACTTTTCTCTTCTCATCCGTTGCTTGCTCCATCATACTAAAGTGAACAAAGAATGGAACAGTCCATGGGCACAAAAACCAAATTAAGGTGAGACCAATAAAGTGGTCCCATACAACCACATTATTATTTTAAAGATGCCTCCCTAAGTCATAATACACTACAGTGTCTGGAGCACATGCAACCTGCATGCATGCTGTTGCAATCAAACATGCATTATTATTTGTAGAATCTATCTCTAAATGACCAATCAAACCCTATAAAGGTTTTTAGTCACTGCTGTGTGAAGTACATGGGGCATGCCACATGCACAAGGTACCTAAAATTTAGAAAATGTTCCATATCTTTGAGAACATATTCCAAACATGTACCTTCAACAAACCTTATATCAGCCCTAAACAATTCAATTTCTTGAATATATAAAAATGGCTGTAAGAATATCACTTTTGCCTAAATTATTTGAGGACCGTTATATGTTCTAAGTTTAAACGAATAACTTCACTTGTATAACTAAAGGCCTACATAACCTTATCACAAGACTTGAATGAGTAAACTACTACTTTACACTTTTATATGTACGTTCTCGATAACCTTATTGCATAATTTATACTTTTAATCTCTATTGGTAAAACTGTAAAACACTATAAATATCTTTAATAAAATGTGGATTTCTTTTACCGACTTATAGAAGTGTATATATATGAATTTATATTAATCCTATTCCAAGTGATTAAGAGTTTGATAATTAATTCCTCTTACGTGTACATTAAATTGTACAATTATATGGCATTAATTTCAATTGCATATTTTATAATATTTTATTATGATGATTATATAATTTTGTTTACATGAAGTTCATAACATTATCAAAAAGTAATGGTTTTACTTGCATTAGTTGGGAAATTAGAAATAAAGTCGCAAACAAAAAATGTATGAGGAGAAATAACCGGTAAAAATAATTACGATTTCATGACAGAAAATATATATGTGCAGGGAATTTACCTATAAAAACAATTTTCAAAGAGAATCTAACATGTATGAATACAATATCTTCAACTATCAAAATCATCTTCATGTCACAATGAGGGTTATTCAGTATGAGCTTGCTAAGTCATAAATTTAACTAAGTTCAATTGTTATAACAAATAACAAACACATGCAAAAATTACTATATTATTGTAAACAAAATCCAACATCTTGTATATTAAATAGTTTTACACCAACAATCCACAAACAAAGAATAAACACACAAAATTTTCAAAATTACTATCCAATATTTACATTTGAAACAAGATCATAAATATTAAGTTTTGCTCATCTCTAAGCAGCAATCATTCCACAATAAAAAACAAAAATATTAAGTCGCTCCTAGTGAATTGATTCTACCATCGAAGGCTACTTACAAATAAAAATGAGATCGCTACACATGAAATTGTAATCAATTTGGATTTTTTGATGCAATACTCTAATAAGCAAGTGATGGGACTGGAAGGGAAATCTAATATATTAGAAGGTTAAGTGAATATAGAAGAACAAAACACAAAGAGCATATACAAGAATTAAGTCAAAGAAAACTATTAAAAAAATGTTAGAAAAAAAAAGATATAAGAAATATATGTTTTTACGGAAACATAACTTTTTTATTTAAAAATGTGATGGAATTAAATATTTCTTTTAAATTTGTTTTTATAATATTTTATTCGAATATTCTCAGAATATTCTTTGAATATTCTAAATTATTTTCTAAAATGAATATTTAGTTTAGAATACTTATAATATGTTAGAAGTCAGGAACCCAATACTTATTTTTCTATTGTTTTACGAATATACTTTTTTTTTTATTTCTTGCAATAACATTATATGAAATTAGATATTTTTAGTTGAGATATTTATCTTGGAGAGTTTTCAAGTATAAATTAATCAAGAAATTGACATTTTATTCCATTATTATTCCTTTTCATGTTATTCAAATTTTACCTTTTTTCTTTCTTATTTTCTTTTTCCTTCGCTTGCGACACTTAGAGCTAATTCATGGTTTTGTTTAAGTCTTTGGATTGAATTCTTTTAAGAGTTCATAGATTTTTCACTTTCTATAAACGACTACATCGTTAGGTTTTCCTTGACCATCTCAACACATGTCTCCTAAATGATGTATTTTCGTCTCCTAATTTTATAGTATTAAATGTCACTTTTCATGTAATTTTTTTACAGGTTGACTATGAATAAATTTAGATTTTTGAATTGAAATTGCAATTTAAAATTTATTTAATTCATCTTCTTAATACAAGACTTTCAATTTTGTTTTTACTTAATTGAAACAAATACCGGTGGTTAAGTTTCAAATAATACTTGAGTTGTTACTTAAGAGTGAAAAAATGTTAAATAACATTTGGGTTGTTTAATCAAGAGTGGTTAAGGTTTACACGATACTCGGGTTAGATATAAGTGGATGAATTCCCAAAATATTTGGATTGTTTAGCCAGACGTGAGTAAGGAACAAAGAATACTCAAGTTGCATCTTTACAATATTATTTTGCTCAGTGAAACTCAATTAGTTGAACAAGAATTCAATGTCATTTTCTTTCACATGTGAATAAATAATATAAAAATAACAAGAATAAGTCTTTTTTTTATTGAACTAGTTGATAAGTGTCTAGTTTACTTATACTTGCATATCATTTAGACACTTGTCTTGTAAGAATTCGATGTAGATCTTAGTGAAACAACCCTATTTTGCCTTAAATTATGAAATAAGGAGTAGAGAGGTTAAAACATATGGAAATTGACATGTTTTTGGCAAGTTGATTTAATGAAATCAAGAAGATGGTGTTGAACCCTAGTTGAAGCTGAGCATCCTAAGGCAGTTTGTTGAAGATTTAAATATGATTCATGCAACTAAGGAACGACATTGGGACTGAGCCACAATTAAAGAAACCTTCACTAAAAGAAACTTCAAGCTCCAAAATTGGCACCTAAGCCTCAAAGAAAACCCACTTGAAAAAGAAAGCTCCCTTCCTGATCACCAAGCCAAAAGCTCAAGAACGGAGCACTACAACAAAAATGACACTAGGCAATAGTGAAAAACTGCGGCCTAAAGCTAAAAAATTGTTGCCTAAACTTTAAGCAATGAATTTGATGTCGTTGCGTAGGTGGTTGTGGCCTATACTATAGACAACGATTTTTTTCATTTAGGCGAAAAAATTGTAAAATAGTTTTCTATTATGTAACATCCCATTTAACAGTCTAAACCATCAAACCAAACATTTCATATTTGATAATTCATAGCATAGTACTTAAGCATATAAATACCATATTACAGGCATTCCACAAAGTCAGATAAACTGAAATACAATTTTATATACAAAACGGCCTAAGAGTTTTAAAAAAAAAAACCACAATTCTAAACATTAACCATCTATGTACAACTACTCAACAACATCTCCTCTACCTCCTTGTACTGACACCAACTGTAGAATCTTCAATTGCTCACACCAATAAAGTGATCATTACAAAAGGAAAATAATTATCTCAATTCATAATATAATAGCATAAATCATACGCAAAAATCAGTTATTCATATAAAATTATATAAAACTAAGACTCAATTAATCCAGATACATGCAAAGAGGTTGGATCCAAGCAGTTGTGCACTTGTAGTGGCATATCATGCTTTCTAGAGCGACAGATAAAGAGTAAGACTCAACCACGTACAAGGTTAGTCCGTTAACACCTTTGGTCAAGGTAAAACCCTTAGGCTAGAACTTCCTGCTCCTCTCACCACATACTTCATTCCTCTCTATTTGAGAATTTGAATGGTTATTAGAGCGTCAGGATAACTGCCAAGACAATCCTTAATTCAATGCATACACTACCACAAGTTATAACTAATTCTCCTTGAATTAGTATTAACACATCTCAATCTTATATTAGGTACTAATCATTCATACAAAATTGCAAAAATTTCGCAATTTAAAACCAAGCAAAATTCGAAGCAGGTACATATACACTCGCTCAATGAACACATCATCTCACTAGGCGAATAGTACATTTTCGCCTAGTGAAGAGTACATTTTCGCCTAGCGAATCTAGAGGAAAATTATTCAATTTAATCGCCCGACGAGTATAGGCTCGCCCATCGACTTTCAAATCAGTGAGCCACTGCCTTGAAACTCACCCAATGAGTAAATATTTGCCCAGCGAGTCTACATAATTCTGCAGAATGTAAAATTCAACATTTCAATAGCATTTTAAAACTTTCCTCAAGACACCTAGGATACAGTTCACACTCGAGTTTATGTCAAACAGTTATACCAATTAACTTTAATTACAATAATAAATATCAACATCTTCGCAAAGATCATTTAGAATTAGATTCATTAACTTTCACACATCAAGTACTAATTTTTCATCTCCAAAAACACAATCAATCACAGTACAATTACTAAGTTTACAATTGTAACATGATCATAAATTAAAACAATAAAATTAGCTTTCCTTACCTAAGATACTATGCAGACAGATCAAAGAAGTATCAAAACTCTTTAGAAACCTAATAGAGTTGCCAACTTAACCTAGGAACAAGAAGAACATGATCAGAGAACATCATTAGAACCACTGATGAATGGAAAAACACGAAGGAAGCTTAGAGAACACATGCGATTTCAAATTCTCCGCGTGCATAGGAATCTAAACTAAACCGGAGAAAAGAACAAAAAATCAACTTACTTTGTTTGAGAAATTGAACGAGCATAAACAAAGAGCTCACCTTAGAGTCCCCCTAGTGGTGTCTGATCATCAAATAGATGAATATAGACGTGAGAATTTTAGAGAGAAGGCAGAAAGTGCTAAAGGAACATTTTTTAGAGAGATTAAGTGTTTATAACTAATGAAACTTGTTTTTTGATTTTCTATTTATACTTAAGCAATTTAATAATAAAATAATCAAGTTTTATTATTTTTAAACACTTATCCATTCTAAACTACCATTTTCTAGGTTCTGACATATTATGCAACAGTGCAGAAACTATTGCCTAAGATATCATAATAGGCAACATTTTGACAGCACCTTAATGCAACCATTTTTTTGTGTTGTTATTCTTTTAAGTCACTTTTATAAAAGTGTGGTCATATGTTTTAGATAACACATTTTTAAATATGGAAATATAAAAGTACAATCAATTAAATTGTTTTTAAATATCATTTTCAATTTTGCTTATAAATTTAAGTGATCATATTTTAAATGATAATTTGATTTTAAAGATAGATATATTAATTAAAATAAATATATTCTATTAAAATAGTAGAAATAAAATAAAATAAATAAAATTGAATCTTTTAAATAAAACACTTTTAATGTATAATAAAAATATTTGATATAACAATGTGTCAACTAAAAGGCCCTAAAAAACTAAGTCATTCCTCTTTTTTTTTTTTAACTGAAATAGTTGCATCTTTCAATTCTCACATGCAAGTGGACAAGGAAACTCTAATACATGTGTGGCCTCAACTTTCCAGACATATCTTCAACAATTTTCTTTGCTTTAATTGATGCACCAAGCAAGCCATGCTATATGAATCCCACAACATAGAATCCATTTTCGCCATTCCATCCATTTGGAAATGGCTTCAAGGGGAACCCATCTTTCTCACTAAACATGTCATTTCCCCTTTTAACAATAAATTTCAACCTATATCAACATATATTCCATTGATATTGTAAAGTTTGCAATAAAGAAGTAAAGGAAACTCAAAAGGATACATGAATGTTAAAATTAAAACTCAAATGGATCCCGATAAGAAATATAAACTCTCCAAAATAATTGAACCAAATATGTGGATTTAGAAGAAGGCTAACAAAAAAAACTCTAGGTCCAACAAGGAGCTATATATGTCGATTAAATTATAATTCCATAAAACATGGTCATATATGTAAACTAAGCCCATATACAAGAGTTTAGCTTGTATAAGTTTGAGAATGTTTAGTTTATAACTAGAAGCTTGTTAATAAAATAAAAAAGGCAAACAAAGGAAGAATGCAATTGCAAGCAAGATGTGGCAAAAAAGAGAGAATGAAGCAAAACCTAAACATATTTGATTTTATGTTGAGTGAAGAAGACTTGGAGAGGATTAGTTAGGTTCCACAACGCAGGCAATACCTTGTGAAGGAAGTCATCATCAATAATTGCACTATTTAGTTTCCTAAACGAGCAAATCAAATCTTTAATGTCATTGACAGAAACAGTCAACGGATAAACGACATCTAAGAGTTAGGCTATAAGAAAACATACATGTATATAGCCACAAAGGTTTGACATAAGACATGTTGCCAAAATTATGGTCTATCACCTACAAGTTTTGGATTTGGAATGAGAATGTTGTGACAACGTAACAACTAACGCCTCAAATGGAATCCTGCTTACTATATAAGGTATATGTTAGTTTAGTCTATCAAAAATTGGCATTCTGAAAACAACAACACAAGCAATGGTCAGATTGATAATGATAGTGCACTCATGGTTCATGTCATAAATAATCGAAGAAATAATGCATGAAAGAAGTTTTTCTACTTACAAGATGTTTTTGAATCAAGAATGGTTGATAGTTATATCTTAGTCTTTGGTCTTGCTTTCTTCAAGCAAAAGTAGCTCATAGAGATGATTACATTAAAGCTTCCTAAAACCAAATAAAAAAACCACGTGGATATTACGTAAATGTTAGGTATCATATTCATTAGTTATAACCCATAACATAGTAAAAAAAATTAACAATTCCAAAACACAAGTAAATAACGCATCACATGGCATAAACTTAAACATCACATTGTAGTCATAAGGATCCAACATTTGATCCTTGTCTTTAACTCTCTACACTTCAAAATTGTGAACAAGGTAACATAATGAAAGGTTAGTAGGTGGTTGTGTTGCTAGGTAGCCCTCAATTTATAGACTTTCAAAATTGGACTGAGGCTAAAATTTGGATTTGATTTTGTACTTGAATAGTTATAATAAATAATCCTTGATATATATCTTTTAATCTTCGAAGATTTCATACCTTTGATATATTCTTCAAATCTTATGATTTGTAATTGAAGTAACCAACTTTGTGGATAACTGATACTATTGATAATCTTGGATTAATCAATATTCCACTTATTTTGTTGATAATCTTTCCAAATCTATGTGATTTCCATTTATTTGCAAAATATATCCCCATCATTTATCTTTTCCACTTTTATTGAATAAAACCTGAAATATCAAATAAAATCTAAAATTAAAACAAAAACTAATAAAGAAAAATAAAATTAAAATACCCTAAACTTAATTTTTTTTATTTTGAAAACTCTTATCAACTAATCAAAACATTTTAAAAGTAATTGACTTTTCAATCCTAATTGTGCCACTTCAAAAAATCCTTGTAGCTAAAAGTTGACAAAATAGTATGATTTTCATGCATCCACTTCAATCCTTAATCATAAGAAGATTTAATAACCAGACTATTGAAATACTCACAACAATTCAGTGGTTCACTCAGCACACATGTCTATAGTAATAATGATAGTCACTCATACTCAATATGTTATAAAACCACTTCATAAACTTTTGTCCATCATCTCAATTATAAAATTCACATCATTGGTACAATCAAAAGGTCTTTCATATGCTTGTAATGAGGCTGAAGTAGAAAAAAATACGTTAAATTACTCTTTTGGTCCTTGTATTTGTCAAGTAGTGTCAATTTAGTCCTCCAATTTTTCATTATCTTAATTTGGTCATTGTTTTTGTAAAAATGATTTAATCACTAATTTTGTAGTTCTAGAATATGGATTTTCAATTTCCATTCTCTCATCAGCTTTGATCTCATTAATGACCCATAGATTTGGCAATTTTTTCTTCATTTTTGTAGAAAGAAATTTCCACTTAAATTTCCTTAATATAACTGGATGGCTTAGTTTGAGTTCGTTCCTTTCCATCAAAGTATGGTCATTAACTAGAACTTCTTGTTGGCAAAAAGAAGAAGATGGACATCTTCCTTCAATAAGGAGTTTTGATGATGATGATGATGACTTATGAAGGAGTATGGAAGAATTAATGATGATCCATGGAAAAATGTTGAAGACTTAAAAGAATGCTTTGATTCAAGAGATACATTGAAGACTTATGGGTTTAGTTATTAAGGTATTGTAATATGTGTATATTATTTAAAATAGTTAAATTAGTATGTCAAGAGTCCAAAAGGCAAAACCCAAGCAGTTGAGCACCAAGACAACTTTATTTATTTGCAAAGCTCACTAGAATAATCGATTATTCTTAGTGATAATCGATTATCTCAATTAAAACTGATTTTTTAGAAAAGCCTCTGTGATAATCGATTATCATTGTTGATAATCAATTATCACCTACTAATAATAGATTATCCTGGTCGATAATAGATTATCACAACGAGAAAAATTTTTTCAGAAAAGTTTTTGTGATAATCGATTATCACTTATGATAATTGATTATCTATGGCAGTTGTGACTTAACTTTTCATATTCTTAACCTAATTTCTAAATAGGCTTCTAAAATAAAGAGGCAAGCTTTCATTTGGAGAATACAAAAGTTAGAGAAGTCAGAGTACTTGAGAACTCTCCATGGAAAGGCTTTGAAAAATCTAATGTGGGTGTTAGGTGAAAAATGGCAAGTGCACCGGTCGCACGTAGCAAGTAATAAGTATCGTTCTCTCCATAAGGACTTGTGCAACACATGGCAACTCTCACAATTCACAATCAAATAGATAACAAAGCTCACAAAAACATAAAGAAACTATTTTTGGTATTTTATCAAACAGTTGGTGTGCAACAAAAATTTAACATAGATTATATACAATTGTCAAGACTAGATTTCATTCACTTTATTCTCATGCATTCACAAACATCTCAATTCCAATTTCATGCAAAAATCAACTCACAAAAAATACTCAAATCCTATTCCTAGCAACTTTGAGTCTATGATAACTCATCAAGTTCCAATTCCTTGAATCCTCAACAAGTCAAATCATGCATTAAGTTCAAGAGTCTTAAGATTACTAATGAATCATGTTCTATCCCTAGGTACAAGCTCCATTAGGCATTCAATTTCAGTTCTAGATTCAAAAGACATTTTCCAACACCTCAAGAACAACAAATCATGCATGATTGGTCAAAGCAAAGCAAGCATTAAGCATGGATATCAAATGCTAACATAGAAATGGAAAAGCATATGGATTAACATCACAAAATACACAATAATTAAGTTCATTACATCTAATCTCAACAAATAGGTTTACCTCTCCATGGTGGAGAACCTAGGTTTTACAAATTAGAGAGATAGGGAAGAGATGGAAAACAAAGAGAAGATGCAAGCCTTCTCCCAAGGTTCTTAGCAGCTGCTTCATGCTCCAATTGTGCATCCCTTTCGCATCAACACCTCCAATTCGTAACCCATCTTCCTCTCCAACCCCAAAAGGGGGAAAAACCACCATGAATGGAGGAGAAGACCCAAGGAGAAGTGGGAGAGCTTCCCAACACCCCTAGCAACCTCCAAGAGGCTCTCCAAGCACCCAAAGTGTTTCTGTATTGTGCAAAATGAGGAATGGTCCTAACCCTCATGAGAAAGAAGATTAAAAACCCATTTTTTAACATGTCAACGAGCCACTGCTCAACCTTGTCTCAACAATGCTCAATGCCAGATTTCGTGAACTAAATGGTGCTCAGCCCCACTCTCCACCGCTCAGCCTTGTGGCGCTCAGCCCCAGTTCGCCACCGCTAAGCCTTGGGCAGTTTGACAATATTATGTATATGAAGCATTGAACGTGATTCTAGTGTCGCCCAACGTGGGTATTTGCTTCAAAATCAATCTTTTCTTGTCCAATCATGCTCCTTGAGTTCTTGCTTGTTTTCTTCCACCACAAATGATTCCTATTAACTCACTTAACACACTTTAAAGAGAGATTAGAGGCAAAACAAGAATAAAACAACTAAAACACAAAACAATACAAAACACACTAAACTTAAGGATATAACAAGATAAAAGCTAGGAAAGAGTTGATTTATTCATTACAATAAACACACAAAAAAGGTAAAAATGGACATTATCAGTGGGTAGAGCGATAAATTTCATCAAGTGGGATCTTGAGTGATTGAGTGTTGCTGCTGTCGCTAGGAGAAGCCAATCATCCATTGTGTGATTCAAGAAAGGTGTTTTCATCCCTTGTGGATTTCAAGAGAGGTGTCTTCTAAACCTAATCATTATGATCATTGATTATAAGTTTGGTTTATTTTAGTGATTGAGTTAATCTCATTTTTGAGAGATTAACAATTGGACGTAGGGTCTTTTGATATGGACCAGTATAAATACTTCGTGCAATTTTCTCTTCCCTACTCTCTTTATTTTATTGTGTTTATCAAAATAAAGAAAAGAATTTTAATTGAAATTTTATATTCAAAAGGGGAAAATTTTAAAAATACAATTTTTATTAAGAACCGAATTCACCATCCCTCTTGGTTTTTGTCGAAACGCTAATTATTTTGCTGCTTAATTTACAACACTTCTTTATTCTTATCCGGAGAAGTATCATTTTCTTCTTCCTTTAGTTATTGTGAAGAAAAGCAATTGGAACAATTTTTCAGTAACTTTGAAACTTTTTCTGGCTTACTTGTAACAAACAAGACTTCCTTAGCATCATTAATATCCTTTGGTTCCAGGTTGTGTATTCCATTGGACATATTGAAGTTTCCCTCCTCCTTTTGATATTTGATTTTGAGCTTGCTACCATCGACGTATATGATAACTTTGGCGATTTTCATGAATGGTCTTCCAAGGATTAGAGGAACCTCAATATGTTCCTTCATATCAAGTATGACGAAATCCACTTGAAAAGTGAACTTGTCCACTTGCACCAGTACATCCTCAACAACTCCACATGGGCACTTTATTGATCGACCAACTAGTTATATAGTCACACTACAACAAAAATCGTTTTAGGCAACAACACATAATTGTGAGTTAAACCACAAAAACTATGGCCTAAAGTTTAGACAACAACTTTTTAGGCATAGTCTAGGTGAGCGTACTTGTAGGTAATAGACCACAATATTTAGTATGACACAAATTTTAAAATCGTTGCTTAAAATTCTCATAAAAGGCAACATTTTTTATGTACATGTTTTTCAAAACTTTACATTTTCAACACTATGAGCTATTGGCGTTTTCAGTGTAAAATAAAATAGAGGGAAGAAATTCATATTTTTGCATTTTTGGAACTAAGTTTTGCATTTTCAGTCAAAAAAACAAGGAGGGAATATTTCTAATCTAAAAGCTTTAATTTATAGTGTATTTTAGACCATAATTTTATGGATTAGCCCACACTTTTCATAAGCAACATTTATATATATGTTGCTTAAGATAGTTTTTAAGCCACGTCTAAAAAAATGTAGCCTTTACTATGTTTAAACCACATTTTAATACACGTGGTCTAAAGTCTTTTCTAAAGTAATTTTTGTTGTAGTGTCATCCTTGTTGGCTTAACTTCAAGGCCCTTAATTTTCTTGGGCATAGATAGGGGCATCAAATTAATGCTAGCTCCCAAGTAAGACAATGCCATCCTAATAGCCAAATTTTCAATTGTGCAAGGAATATTAAAGCTACCAAGGTCTTTGAATTTCGAGGTAAAGTTTGTTGCATGATCGCACTGTAGGTTCCTTGGATGTTAATGTTGTCTTCCTCAATGTACTTTCTCTTCTTTCTAAGTGAATCTTTTAAAAATTTGACGTATGTCGACATCTATTTTATTGCTTTGGAGAAAGGAATTTTTATTTCCAATTGTTTGAAGATCTCCATGAACCGAGCAACCTGCTTCTCCTTATCTTTCTTGGAGGGTACTAGAGGAAGGACTTTCTTTACCTTTTCTTCTTTTCTTCTCTCAATTTCTCCTCCTCTCTTTCATTTTATATATTTTTTCTTTCCACTATGATTCTTTTCCTCTTTTCTTTCTCTTTTTCCTCATACACATTCCCACTCTGCGTTATGATAGCATTACAATGCTCTTTTGGGGTTTACCTCTGTATTGGCCATATTTTTTCTCAAATTTCTTCTCTACCTTATTCACCAATTGACCCAGTTGTATTTCTAGATTACATATAGAGGCTTAAGTGCTCTTATGATTTGAAAGAGACACTTGCATAAATTGCTAAAGGGTCTCCTCTACTTTTGTTTGCATCTCGTGCAAGGAGGGTTATGGTTGTTGCCGGTTGGATGGTCTAACTTGTCCCATTCTAGGATAAGACTTCCATCCTTGACTTCCTCTTGTGACTGATATAAGACCCGAGAAATATAATTAATTAAAAATGCAAGTAGTGGGAGCCTTTATGGCAATTAATGCTAGCTTGCATGACATGGAATAGTACTAGCTGAAGTGGTTGAAAGTACTTGGTTATTTGAGAGGACTTGGGTACGAGTCTTGTGTATGATAATTATGTGTATTTTTAATTGTTTATTATTTTAATAATAAGTTGTTTGATCATGATGAGTGATAATATAATCCTAGATTTATAGGAATTATCACAAAACATGAATGGGTTGAATGGTTGAGTAATTGTCTTGATAATTGAGTTGTTATGGGTTCGAACCTTGGCTAGCACAATTTAGCCTTGACTTGTTTGTGTTTTATTATATATATTTTTTGGGTTCTGCTAGGTTAGGGGAAACCTAGAACACTAGTAGCCGTTACAGAAACCAAAGAGGTATGGAATAATCAGTTAGAGTGCAATGAATTAACTTGTTAATGGTGTAAATTAATAGTTTCGTTTTTGGTGAGTAAAGGACAATTATCAGGCTAATAATTGTGAGAGGAAAAAGAGTTAGGAGTGTGGAAGAGTGCAATTTCGTGTGGATTGTTGGGGAGAGTTCTGGAGGGCACAAGAACATGAGAAAGAGGAGTGTAGAGAGACTTTTCTGCAAAGGTTAGAGAAAGACTTAGAGCTAGATCAATTGTGGTGCAAGAAAGAGTCTAGGATTTCCAATTGCAGCAAGGTATACAAGGTTAGGGGAGTTGTCCTTTGTGTTTAACTTTATTTGTATATGATTCTGTGTTGTATGACAATTGTATGATGCCTTTGTTCTTGTCAAACTCCTAAGTGGTGCGCGTTTCTGGAAATTTTCTAGAAACCGCCTGACGGTCATGAAGATCTGCCAGGCGACGCTTGTGCCTGAACCCAATTTTCTGGGTTTCTAATGAACCGCCTGGAGGATGCGTTATACCCGCCAGGCGACAGAAATTGTGATGGTTTGGGGGATTACTACGAAGCTTAAATTAACTATAAAAAATACAATGGGTAGAAATTTGATGTGATTGAGTCCATGGAATTAAGCTTTATATGAAATTGGTATGATTTGATGATAATTATGGGATTAGTGTTCTTGTGGGGTTTGGGGATGAGTAAGCATGATATTTCCTGATGATTATGATATGTTTCATGTAAATAATTCTAAATTAAATAAGCATGAACTCTCTATGATGTCGGAACATTAAAAATTATGTCAAAATGCGTGCTGGAATTGTTTATTTGGGGTTTTAGGATTTACATAGGTGCAGAACAATCTGAGATTTTTCAAGAATTATATGCATCGCCTGGCGGCGCATGAACTATGTTAGAATAACCAAGGTTCTGGGTTTCTATTAAGAACCGTCTGCGGTGAAGAGCTACCGCCAAGCGATGTACATGTTGTTTTGTTCACGAAAAACACTATTTTTCGTGTTTTCACGAAGCAGGTATCACCGATCGTTGGTTTTGTACCGCTAGGTTCTTGACTTCTAGGCACTAGGCGCCACTGTTTGTTTTGGTTTGCGCAGTTTTCGTAAAATTACATTTCCTGATTTGTTAACCATCAGAGTTAGGTGAAATTTTGACAGGTGGTCTATAACATGTTCTTCACAATGAACGGTGGATATTTGATTTGGAGGTCTGTAACTAGAGATATATGCTACTCATGATTGTTGGTTGGGAAGTCTTTTAAATGCATGAATAAACTCTTGATAATTTCAAGTAACTACTAATGTGGCGTGAGTTTGAAGCATGAATGGGTTATGTTGTAAGTCTCTAAGAATTTGAATTTTTCAAGGATATAACATAAAAATTGTACTATACTACGCGGCCAAGACCGGCACGACTAATTACCCGATCCCAGCCGCCAACTTATAGTCTTACATAGAAGGAATCATTGATTAACTATACGAAAAGACAATACATACATAGCGGCTAAAGGGACATACCGGTAAAGACCGCCTATTCTAAACAAAGGAAATAATGATGGGATTTACGGAATCTAGTCATAAGCTTGATCATTGGGCCTTGGTCAGGCCCATACAAGCCTAATAAAGACCTAGCCCATGAGCCAAGTAATATGTGATTAATGTTCTATAAATACAGATGGAGCCCAATAATTCAAGGTACGCAATTCATTAATTCTCTAATATGTTATTTGACTTTTGAGAGTTCTTGCTAACTTGATCATTAGAGTATTTTCCGCATGTAACTCCAAAAAGTCCAATCAGGCAACATTACAAGAAGACATATCCAACAAAACTGAGGAGTATCCATCTTAGGAAATCAAGGATTGGGTAAGACGTAATTTGTGCTCCCTAATATTTTGTTATTGTTTGCACAAGAACAATTGGCGCCCACCGTGAGACACGAGTTAGTATCTTACCAAAAGAATCCGAGAACTTGTGAAGATGGTTTCAACACGTAGCAGAGCTGGTGTCTCCATGGAGGTTGTGACAAACCAGTTGAACTTGGCAGCCATCTTGGAAGGGCAGGCTAAAATGCAGCAGGACTTCGTTGACTTTAAGAAGTGCAACGCTAATGAGATGAAGGCGCTGAGACAGGAGAATACATGACTTAAAAGGAGGATAGAGGCAGATGCCACCCAAAAGGGCAAAGAAAAGGAGGACTCCATGACCCTTACATGTCAGCCAACTAAGGAAGAAAGTGAGTACAACCCTACCCCCCACACCTTCGCCACGACCCACCATACACCCACCCTCCCCCACTACCCATAACCCTCCACATCATCACACCACAACCTTTCCAACCATCATCCAACACCCCATACAAGCACATCCGCACAAACGCCGCTATCCTTTCACTGATGGCATCACATAGACCCCCATCCCTAGCCAATGGAAAGCATTTACACTAGAACGCTATGTCGAGGACATAGACCCCCATGTCGGCTTGTACATGAACGAAGATGCTGTCATGTGTAAGGCCTTCCCCACCACCCTCAAAGGACCGATCCTGGAATGGTTCACATCCCTACCCCCGTACTTCATCGACAGCTTCGACACTCTATCCAACCTTTTCACAACCCAATTCGTCGGAAGCCTCCCTCACCAAGCCTCCCTTCTATCTATCCTTAGTGTTAGATAAGAAAAAGATGAGATGCTAAGAGCTATAATCGATCGTTTCAGAAAGGTGACCTTCCGAATGAAAAACTTAACACATGAAATGATCCTTTAGTGAATGGCTCTTGCACTGAAGCCTAGACCATTCACAAATAATGTTTGCCTCCGACCACCGGCCACTATGTATGAACTCAAATTGCATGTGGCAGATTATATACGGATGGGAGAAATGAAAACCTTGGGGACCAGATTTTATACTGAATTCCATCCAGGTGATCAAAAAATTGATAAGCTACCCCCAAAGGCTGACTCTAGGCCTAGGGAGCCTAGACCCCCGCCCCCCGCTTTTCGAGATATGCCTCGCTAAGTGCCCCCACCTCGCAAAACCCTCAACCCATAGAACAGCGACATGACCAAATATTGTAAGTACCATCGCAATAACGGCCATACTACAGATGAGTGTAAGGCGCTACAAGATAAGATAGAAGAATTGATATTCGCCGACCAACTTAGATGATTCATCAAAAGAGAAGAGGACCATAACTGTGGACTAGCCGAAAATCACAACTTAACCCATAACCGTCAAAACGACCATCACCACCAATAAAGCGAACACAGAAATCACCCTCCAGCCCACAATGACATTAACCGTACGGATCCATCCTAGTTACGCGGTACTATAAATACCATATCCAGAGGTTTCACAAGAGGATGATCGACTTCATCTACTTGGAAAAGGTAACTCAGAAGTGCCTAATCTGTTAACGTTGTCACCTGCTCACAAGGACGACGGAGAATACCGCCAATAACCTTCACTTCTAGGGTGTAGACCAAGAGCAAGATGACCCTATGTCCATCATGATAGAGCTTGAGCACTTTGCAGTCAAAAAAGTACTGATAGATCAAGGAAACTCAGTAGAAATCTTATACTAGGCAACCTACCAAAAACTACAACTCCCCGTCGAGGCTATAGTACCTTATGATGAGCCTATTTACGGATTCTCAAGTGAAAGAGTGTGTACACATGGATACATCAATCTGCATGGAGTGTTCCGTGAGGGTTACCAAACCAAAACATCCTACAATGTCCTTCTAGGGAGGCCTTCCCTAAACACATTGGGCGCGATAGTTTCCACACCCCATCCCGCTATGAAGCTCTGGTCCGCATCTGACGACATCATCAATGTAAGACTCGTGAAAATTAATTAATTAAATAATTAATTAATTAATAAATGCGGGTAGAAAGAGCCTTTATGGCATTAAATGTTAATTGTGTGACGTGGAAAAGTACTAACTCAAGTGGTTGAGAGTACTTAATTGTGTGAGAGGACTTGGGTTCGAGTCCTACGTATGTTGTTGGTGTGTTGTTTGAATTATTCTTATTTTGTTTTGGGTAATAAAATTGTGACTATTGAGTGATATTATAGTCATAAGATTATAATGGTTATCATTAATTGTGAATTGGTATCTGTTTTGGTGTTGGTGGTGCATTCGCAGTGGCGAAACTCTGCAAGTTTCGCCCAAGCGACTCCTTCTCGCCTAGGCGAGAGTTGTAGGAGTTCATTCAAGGTTTAGGATCTCGCAATTCGCTTAGGCGACCAAGGCTGGAGTTGAGCGAAACGTAGTCTCGCTCAGGCGAGAATGGCTCGCCTAAGCAAGTCCGCGAGGAAGCTTGCACCATTTTGAGCGCGACTTCTCGCCCAGGCGAGAAGTTTTGAGTCCTGAGCGATGGATACTCTTGCCTAAGCGAGTTCACGAAGTAGTTTGATGCAAATTCTAAGTTTAATTCTCGTTCAGGCGAGGGCTGGGTGTTTTTGGGCGCAAGTAGGAATTGCTCAGGCAAGAAGAGCTCGCCTAAGCGAGATATGGTGGTGAAGTCATTGTTAAATGCTCGCTCAGGCGAGGTGGGGCGGCTTAAGCGAGGCTGACGGGCTAGCCTGGGCGAAGAGCTCTAGCTTAAGCGAGTGTACTACGAGTTTGTGTTTGTGGGTGATGTATGGACTGTTTGTTTGTGAGTTTCTAAAGTATAGGAATTATATGCCTGTATTTGTGGTGTTTTGGCTTGATGGACTAAGTCCAATAGGGGTCTGGGATGTGCTTGATGGTTGGACGCATGATGGGCATGGAACTGTGTAGTTCCCATCGGCTGCTAAGTGGCGAGGAGTCCTTAGTATGGTGATTACATGTGTCGGACACACGATGGGCAAGGAACTGTTTGTTCCCGTCGGCTGCTATTGGGCGAGGAGTCCATAACATGGTGATTGCATGCGTGCCATGGTCTGAGCGAGAGAGGCTTGAATGTTTTACTACAGATAAAGAGTCTGTAGGGCAAGACTATGAGCAGGATAGGCTCATAGGGTTGGACAACGAATGGGTTAGTTTCGTGGGAGCATAGTAAAGTCCCAAGACCTAGTACATGCATATGACTCATGAAGGACTATGAGATCAAGGATGGGTAATTTGAAAATAATGAAATACTTTAGGAAGGTTTGATTTTTGGGATGGCTGACATATTTATTTTATGTTTTATGTATTTATATATCTGTGCAAAGCTCACCCTATTTGTGTGTGTGTGGCGATGATCGGATAATTTGTTATCCGGGAGCAGATGATTTGACAAGTGAGCCAAGAGATGCTTAGAGGGGGAGTGTAGGGGCTACCTGGGCATTTTGAAAGAATTTACATATTTTATGCTTTGATGTAATTTTAATCATGTTGAACTTTGATGGATTTTGCAATAATGTAATTGCGAATATTTTAATTATGTTATAATTAAAGTTTTTATTTTCCCACGATTTTGGAAATATGCGATTATAAATGAGGTTTTATTGATATTACTGTGTTTTATTTTATTTTATTATTCATTTTTATTTACTTAAATGTAATATTCCTTAGGGATGTTATAATCACGATCCACGATGACCAACGACTTGAATGGGAATGTTACATTGCAAGCTAACGGCCAAAGAGCTGGTCTTCACTGCCAATAATATCAAGCAACAACCCGGAGTCGGCCTGACCTTAGCTAGTGAAGATCTTGATCCAAGGATAGGGTGTGACTCACGCATCAGACCAATAGAGGAAACAAAGACATTGGAGCTATCGACAGGGAAAACACTCAAACTTGGCATAGGCTTGAGCCATAAAGACCAAGACTTGATCGAAACAACATTGAAAAATAACGCGAATTTGTTCGCTTGGTCTGCGGCAGACTTGTCAAGCGTTGACCCCCAAGTAACTATCCACAAATTATCAATTTTCAGGAAGGCAAGGTACGTCTCTTAGAAAAAGAGAAAATTGGGATTATAAAGAAAGCTGATAGCTAAGGTAGAAGCACCAAAACTCCTAGAGGTCAGATTAATCGCTAAGGCCCATTACATAACTCTGTTGGCCAACATCGTCCTAGTAAAAAAATCCAAGGCAAATGACATATGTGTGTTGACTATACTGCCCTCAATAAAGTTTGTCCAAAGGACGCATATCCTTTACCCAACATTGATAGACTAGTGGACGGAGCAGCCGAAAATCGCATACTAAGCTTCCTCGACGCCTACTCTGGATATAACCGAATACTCATGACTCCATCTGACATGATTAAAACTGCTTTCGTAACCGAAGACACGAACTACTTCTACAAGGTCACCTTCGGCCTAAAAAATGCAGGCACTACCTATAAGAGGCTAATGGATAAAGTGTTTAGCCACCTAATAGGCAAGTGTGTCGAAGTATATGTAGACAACATGGTTACCAAATCTGCAAGCCACCTGTAGCATTCAAAGGATTTAGTTGAAGTATTTATGTCGCTACGAAAGCACATCCTTAAACTTAACCCTGAGAAAAGCCTATTTGGTGTTGATAGCGGAAAATTCTTGGGCTTCATGCTAACACAATGTGGAATCGAGGCAAATCCTGAGAAATGTAAGGCCATAATAGAAATGCGCAGCCCGACAAATGTAAAAGAGGTACAATGCTTGATAGGCCACTTTACAGCCATATCGAGATTCCTACCCAAGTTGGCGGACAAAACGCGACCCATCATTCATCTCCTTAAAAAATCCACAAAGTTCTCCTGGTTGAAGAGTGTGGACATATATTCCAAGATCTAAAAAGAATCTTTTCATCCCTTCCAATCCTACGTAAACCAAACGTAAACCTCTTACTACTAGTGTACATTACGACCACGAAAAGTATGGCCAGCGCCGCCCCAGTCCAAGAATCGGCTGGTGTTTAGTACCTGAGATATTTCGTCAGTAGATCACTGCAGGATCTAGAAACCAAATATCAAATGGTCGAAAAACTAACATTATGATTAGTCAATGCGGCAAGAAGTAAGGGTGGCAAACGGGCCAGCCCGGCCTGTATGTGGCCCGTGAAAAAACGGGCCGGGACGTGCTGGCCCGTCAAACAGAAACGGGCCAATAGTCACAACCCGTCCCATATAGGACGGGCTAACGAGCCGGGCCGGGCTGACCCGTCTAGTTTTTTTTTTAATTAGTTTTCAAATTTTTTAATTTGTTTTATTTTTTAAATTTGTTTATATATACATATAAATTATTATTAAAGTCATATTTAATCA
>Ga0214543_1005230_pt1 | contig 24051 bp, 15 predicted proteins | sample CNSS2metaG_FD_160094 | JGI IMG/M metagenome (GOLD analysis project Ga0214543, IMG submission 160094) | Root nodule microbial communities from cowpea collected in UCLA plant growth center, Los Angeles, California, USA - CNSS2 | ecosystem: Host-associated > Plants > Roots > Nodule | place: USA... | reverse complement strand
TATATATATATATATGTATGACTAGGATTGATAAGATGAACCAACTTGTTTCATTTTGACACTCTCCACATTTATAGGAAGAATAGAATCTCCACATTTGTCTAGCTCGTGCCATGTAATTTGTTGATATGTATGTGTGTAAAATGGGAAAAACATTAAGAAGTAAGGGTTAAATTATGTTTTAATTATCTTTTAAAACTCTTCATAAATATCATTTGATAAAGAATACTCAAACAATAGTTTTATATGACAAGAAATTAGTTAGTGATTTTTGTCTCTAGTGGAGTGTAACAGACACAACACTATGACTTAATTGATTTTGACTTAATAAAATATAATGTTAAAGGATTAGGAGAAAGAGAAATATATACAAGATATTTTTATACCGGTTCATCTTATCACATTAATTACATTTAGCTTCAATCAATAGATTGTGTTTCACTAAGTAGACTAATGTCGCGAAGTATACACTACAAGAAAAATGCTAATTATCGATGAAATTATCGACAAATCAAGCTCTTGGTTTTACCGACGACCTATATCTCTCGGTGAAGTCTACGATGAAATTGTTGACCTAGTTTACCGACGAATATCGCTATTGAATTTCTTGACGAATATATTCGTCAGTAAAGTTTGTGATGAAATTGTTGAATTAATTGACTGACGATTAAATCAGAATTTCAATTGAGATTCCCTCCCCCAATTTCACTTTCTCTTTCTCTCCGCCAATTTCATTTTCTCTCCGCTCCCTCGAAGCCAAAACCCAAATGTTGTTGTGCCATCTCCACTGCCCACTAAGATCGATTCATGTTATCTTTGTTGCCCACGGTTATCTATCGTTCGTGGCCTGAGTGTCCCTATTCGTCAGTGAGCCACCAAAACAAACCAGAAGTCGTGCACACTAGCATCCACACCAAACCTCGTGGAATAAGGGTTTCCTTTCACCCTTGAGTTATTGCCGCACTAGCTCGTCGTAGCAACCATCGTGCACACCAACATCGAACAAGGCTTTCGATTTTGCCTCTTAGATGTTGTGATCACATTCGTGCTCATGTAAGTTTGCACGAAGTTGTATTCTGATTGGCTTAATTTTGTTTTGAATTTGTTTGAATTTGAAGATTTTTTCAAGAGTTATTATTCTGTGAAGGTGGTTGAAGGGTTGCAGCCACATCGGTCTGGGGCCCAGATAAACCGTGGTGGAGCAAAGGTTGAGGCTGCAAGGGGAACACATATTGGAGGAAAAATAACCAAGTAAGGGGGAACTGAACTTTTTATTCATTTCCTCTCTTATAGTTTGATGTAGGAGAATGGGTAGTGTTTGCATGTAGTAATGAAATGATGATGTATGTTGCTTGTTTGTTCTTCTCTAATTTATGTGCATATCACGACGCTTGGGTGCCACTTTTTTTTATTGCTATGTTTCCTTTGATGCCTAATGGGTACGTAAACCCATACATGTAGTGTAGTTGACCCTTCCTGAAACCTTGTGGACTGCTGCAGCTATGTGTGTTACGTTGTTGAGGTTATATTTTAGCTTTTGTTGTGGTTCAACTAACAATGAATCATACCAATGTGGTTTGTTCTGCTGTGTTCTTGGGATGGTAGTGTTGTGTAGCTTTTGCTTTCATTATTATACCACATCACACATTTAGATGCCTTGTAGGAATTACACATTTTTACAATTGTATAGAACAATAGAGTTTTAATTAAAAGTTAGAAAATTCAGAGAATCAAGGTTACGTATCTCCCTTCACAATAAGAATCAGGATTACGTAATTATTTTAAAAAACTACTTGAGAAACTTGTTGATTTGATTTTTTATATAATTTTGAATTTTTTTTATGTTTGTTTTTGATATTTTGAATTATTTGGAAATAGTGTCATCCGACGAGAATAGCCCGACAAACACAAGAAGTAAACAAAAAAATATTTTTTATTTTTGGTGCTTTACACACACACACACACACACACACACACACACATATATATATATATATATATATATATATATTTATATTTATAATTTTTAGAAAGAAAATTTGAAAATAGGTGTCATGCGACATGAGTGGTCGGCCAAACTCTAAAAGAAATAAGGAAAACTATTGTTTTAATGATTTTTATAGTAAAATATTTGTAAATAGTAAAAAATAATGTCCCAAACACTCTCTTCTTCTTTATATTACAACTAGCTTTTCTCTTCTTTTTTTTCCTTTTTTTTCTACCTCTTCCAGTATGTTTTTTTTTTTCAAAAGAGAATTAAAAAGTAGGTTTGTACATGTAAGCACTGATGAGAAGGGATGAGAGAAGTGTAGAAAATATTTTTTTTAATCCTTTTTCATATGATAGTTGTGTATTTATATCTACACATTACAATATTAATGTAATCCTAGTCTTAATTGTAATGAACAATATAAAGAAGAAATTGGTCATGATAGCAGTATATTACGGGAATCAAATCATAGTAGATCAGAGTACAATATCAATCATCATCAATAATATTGATTATAATCATTAGAAGAAATATTGCTTCTAGTTATAAGAATCATATAACTATTTTCTCTATTAGGAACAAAGGTAGAAAAGCAAAGAGTAAGGATGAAAATATGTTAGGTTGTTAGGCTCATGAGAAAGAGTGTGATAATTCTTCCTTTTTTTTCTTTTTTTTCTTCTTTTCCTTTTTTTCATCTCTTTTTCTTTTCTTTTTTTTTTCTAAAATTAAGGTTTGAAAATCTTTGCAAAAAAAATTATTTCACCTTTTTTATTTACGATTAACTAAAAAACATTTTTTTATTTTATTTTTTTTTAAATAATTTTTTGTGTTTTTGCTTAGAGACCCCTAAACACATCTATATATGGGGTCCTCTACCACTTGTACAACAGTTGAACATTTTGGATAATTAAATACCTTTGCGTATCAACCATTGTAAGAGTTTCCTCCCTAGGAAGTGAATATTTTTAAGCCTTATCTTGAGCCTAGACTAAGTGGTGGCACCATTACTTATCTTAAGACGAATCCATGGCATTAGCCTATCCTTTGTAGTGGCATGCTTCTCACATTCATCCATTTTGTTTTCTTGCCATTTGATGCTTTCTTTCTTCTTCATTTTGGTATCAGATTTACTCATTTATGCGCACCACTTTTCCTTTTTGTTTTGAATAAATTCATCATCTTCTTCTCTTGAACTTTGTGAAATGAACCTTCACATCTAGATATCATGCTATCTTAATGTCCAGAGAGGATTTTGACTTAGTTTTCTTAAGAAATCATCACCATATTCATGAATCTTAAAAAGGAACCATTAGATCTACTTACTTATGGTATAAGTGTTTAGGACACATTTCCAAAGAAAGGATGCAAAGATTAGTAAAGAACGAAATATTTCTGGTATTATATTTTACTTATTTGAACGTGTGTGTTGATTATATTAAAGGTAAATAAACAAAACACCCAAAGAAAGGAGCCAAAAGAAGCACTTATGATGAGTATCACCTTGAGAGGGCTTTTTGCAAAGGCCATTGGCTAGGCCCATTTTAGTTTACATGCTTTTAAATACTTAGTTAAATATCTAGGTGTAATTAGCATTTTTCTTTGGGCTTGTATTTAGGCCCAACTTTAATTTTTCTTTCCTTTAATTCATTTTAGGTCGAGAAGCCCAATGTCTTTTCTACAGCAACTGCCAACATCTCCATCACTTGGAAATGTCTTGGACCAAGCCAAAACCACGTCAACATTTTCAAGCGTTGCCTACGTATTCAACATCCAGCATTTTCTAGCATATGCTACTGGGCCTTAATGTCAATTGAGCCCATATGAGTGGTGAAGCACAATTCTTGCATTAGTCATCTTTCAATGTGGAGGCCTTTGTGCGTTTAAGGTTCCTAACCTCCCCATGCATTGCCAACCCTTATTCCTTCTCAAGGGCTTTGCTAAGATTTCTTGCTCACGAGGAACGTCCATACCTTGTAGTTGTTAGGGCTTTTGCTTGTTCACGTTTTCCATCCCTTTGTACATAGCAACTTTGTCGTTAGGTCCCTTCCCTTTCACGGTTGCCTTCTCCTACTTTACAAGGTAGGTCATTCTTTGTAAAACCTAGCTTTTTATGAATGATAGTGGATTTTTCCCTCTTTATCAAACAACTCACCTTCTAGTTGATGATTTATCGTCCTCATAGGCCCAATCAAAGGCCAATCACTAAGCTTATCTCATGCGCCAAGGAAGACATCAAGCTTCCTAAAAGTCCATTAGTATAGATTTAAATTGGGTTAATTGTTTAAGCCATGCTTTCAAAATAAATTATAAATTTCTAGAAGTAGTTTTGGATCATAATTCACCTAGCTTTTGCAATTGGATCCATTAGGCTTAATTACAAAAATCTAGGCCGAGTTGCATCTAGGTTTAGCGATGCTTTGCATAGTAAACACATAGGGTGAACAAGGGAGGCGTGATCAAGCCAAATTACACTCTAGGAATGGAGAACATTTTTCACCTTCTTGAGTGGCCACATAACACTCTAGGAATGGAGAGTATTTTTCCACCTTCTTGAGTGACCACATGACACTCTAGGAATGTAGAGTATTTCCCACCTTCTTGAGTGACCACATTGTCCTTCTCCTCTTGGACATGATTTTTGGCTTGGTCTCCAAGCTAGCCAAGTTAGAGATTTCAGGGTTTGTGCTAAGGTGTGTGAAAATATATATTTTCTTTAAAAGGTAAGGGTAAAAAGTGAAACAATTAGCTCAAAAAGGGTGACAACAAACAATTAACTTTCAGGTTGGCTATTTGGCTAAGTGGCAAAACATACCAAACAATGCCTTTATCCTTTCTAACCAATTATGTGATTTCATTAACAAGAATCATACAAAAATCAATTTCATGGTTATAACTACTTCTCTTACAACTCTTTACACACAAGCTAATAATACTAAAATTTTTTCAAAATTCTGGCTTAACACTCGTGTTTGAAAAAGGACTAGTTATCATACCATCATACTAAATTGTTTCTCACTCAAAGCATGTCACAAAATATTTCAATCAGTATGCACAATCGGGATGTAAAACAATCAATAGTTTATGTTATTTCAGTTCAATTAATCATTACATTAGTGGAAATGAAGATTGAGTTCAATTAATATTTTCTTCTTCCTTCATTTGTTGTGGAGAAAAGCAATTGGAACAATTTTTTAGTAGTTTAGAAACTTGTGCTGGCTTACTCGTCACAAACAATACTTCTTTAGCAACATTAATATCCTTTGGTTCCAGATTGTGAATTCCTTCTGACATTTTGAAATTTACCTCCTTCTTTTGATCTCTGATTTTGAGCTTGTTGCCATCAACATCTATGATAACTTTGGCGATTTTCATGAATTGTCTTCAAAGGATGAGAGGAACCTTAATATCATTGATCGAGGTCGTACCTAACCAAATAAAACATGTAAATGTAATACTCAGTAGTTCAACCAAGGTCGTCTCTTAGTTACCAACCTTTCATTTAAAGCTTTCCAGATTGCCATTCAACACAAGGGGGGTGGGAGGAAGGTCGACAGATTCATAATTTTAACACAAATTAATACGTAATTGCATGTTTGATCAAACAGTAGCGAAAATGACATTGATTCCTTGCTTTGAATAAAACTTCACCCATCCTAGATTACAAACTAAATTGCTTTTGTTATCCCTCATGAAACTCGCCATTAATCAACTAAGTAAAGGTTAACCACGACTTCAACATGCAATTAAGTATTTCACTTGTTCATGAATCTGTGACAATTCATTAAGCATGAACACGGTCAACGAAAATGAATTTCCCACTTTGAAAATTAAGAAAAAATAGATTGGGTTCTTCAATTAAAACGCAAATGCAAATCCAAAACGAAGAAATAACAAAATCCAATCGAACAAAACACTAATCTTAAGGTTTCATTTCATTCTATGTAAGGAATTAATGCATACGAAATTAGTTGCCCATGGAATTTGAATCAACACACAAACCCAAACAGAAATGAATCATAGAAAGGAAGAAAATAAGACAAAATCTCAAATTAGAAGAGAAAATGTACTTGTTCTTATGGGACCAAGTTGTACTTCACAAGTCTTGCAGACTGTCTCGATGTTGGGATGCCGAGTGAGTCTTCTGGCTTCGAAGGACTCTGGTCACGGCGCAGGTGTGCCTGCAAAAGATACTCTGATGCCAAAGTCAGTGCTGAGTGATGTCAGTGGTTTTAGAGAATATTTAATGCGTAATCAATGCATGGAACAATGTGCTATTTATACCTTTTTTCTTGTGGGTCCCACCTGGGATGGGCTTTCTAGCCCAATATTCCCTTTTTGGCTATTCTTGGATCCAGTGTTGAGAGGGGAAATTACCAAGAGATCCTTCAGGGATTGGCGGTATTCGATACTCGGTCATGAGGATCTCTACGGGTGGATGATCTCATCTTATTGGTCGAAATGGCTACGTCAGGGATCTGGACTGTCTTGGGGAGGGATACTCGTAGTGCGGGATAGACGGCTTAAGGATTTGTTGTCACAAACCTATTTGTTTGTGATTGGAGACGTCTAGAAGAGGATGCGGCCTTAAAGGGTCGTTGATGGCCGCCTGAGAAGGGATGGGCATTCTTCAGCACTAGGTATGTGGCCTGGAGTGCATTTGATGGCCGCGTACTATAGAAGGGGATGTCTAACGGGAGGTGTGCGGCCCAGATGTTTGTTGAGGGCCGCATGTTGAAGAGGAGGTAGCCGGCACAGGGTGTGTGGTGGTTGGGTTTGCTGAGGTTATATGCTTAGAGGTGCCGAGGCCGTGTACTTTGGGTATGGTTAGGACAATACTAAAAACGTTACTGTATTAGCTCCAATATGTGGAAGATTCAAGAAAAATGCATAAACCCTAACAATGGTGCTCTCCCAAAATGCAAAATCAGATTGGGGAAGAAGAGAGAATGACTACTACTCTAAGGAAACCTAAAAAACGTGGTCATATCACCATAGTTGCTCATAATTACAAAACTACAATTATGTCACTCAGAATTAGAAAAATGGCACTATAGACTGAAAAATGGTGGCCTAGTGATGTGGACAAGCTAAATGACATGGTGCAGACATGGCAATGATGTGGAAACTCTCTCTTCATCTTAAGATTAATGTCTAAGCTCCAAAATTTGCTCCACAAAATACCTAAAAACAATTAGAAATGGAAATTAGACTAATTAATGCTGAATTACTCAAAATTCGGAATAATGGCTCTATGAAGCCCAATTGAGGAAAATGCACTAATAAAAGAAAATTAAGCACTAAACAACCCTCAAGAATGGCACAAAAAGGCAATGGAATAAGGAAAATAATGACTCATCAATCCTCCTTCATATTAAGTATGACGAAATCCACTAAAAAAGTGAACTTGTCCACCTATCCCAGCACATCCTCAATGACTCCATATGAGCATTTTATTGATCGATCTGCAAGTTGTAAACTTATCCTTGTTGGTTTGATTTTAAGGCCCTTAATTTTTAAGCATAGATAAGGGCATCAAATTAATGCTCGCTCCCAAGTCGATTAGTGCTTGCCAATAGCTAAATTTCCAATTGTGCAAGGAATAATAAAGCTACCAGGATCTTTGAAATTTGGAGGGAGAGTTTTTTTAATGATGACACTACAATTTCCTTGGACTTTAATGATGTCTTCCTCTATGTAATTGCTCTTCTTGCTAAGCAAATCTTTCAAAAAGTTTGCATATGCAGCCATTTGTTGTATTGCTTCAGAGAGAGGAATTTTGATTTCTAATTGTTTGAAGTTCTGCATGAATCAAGCCAAATGCTTCTCCTTATCTTTATTTGTTGGTACTAGAGGATATGGAAGGATTTTCTCCACCTTTTCCTTTTTTATTTTCTGAATTTTCTCCTCCTCTTTTTTATTTTCTACTTTTTCTTCCTCTCCTCATTCTCTCCACTATCCTTCTCTTCCTCTCTTTCTTTCTCTATTTCATCATACTAATTCCCACTTCATGTTATAATACCATTACAATGCTCTTTTAGGTTCACAAATTGACTAGTTGTGTTTCCAGATTACAATAGAAGCTTCTATGCTCTTGAGATTTGAAAGAGACACTTGCATAAATTGTTGAAATGTCTCCTCCAACTTTGTCTACCTTTCGTACAAGGAGGGTTGTTGTTGTTATTATTGCTTGTTGGATGGTCCAGCTTGTCCCATGCTTGGATTAGACTTCCACCCTTTGATTGAAATTATCGTTGTTTCCTTGGCGGCCTTGATTTCCCATATAGTTGGTGTCCTCCTACGATTGACTCTACACGATACATTACCCATTTGCATGATTTCTCTACATAACACACAACTTTGCACTAGTGGTTGGTGTTGCACTTGGGATGCATTATGAATCTCTTGTGGCAATTATAATAACTTCTTCATAAGCACATCCATTTGTTATGTCATTAGCTTGTTTTGAGCTAACAACGCATCGTGAGTCTACAACTGCAAGACTCCCTTGTTTTGAACTTGAGTGCTCTTTGTTTGCACTTCGTAATCATTTGAAGTCATATTCTCTATTAATGCTTTGGCTTTTGCAGGTGTCTTGAACTTGATCATGCATGTAGCTGAGGCATCCAACATCACTTGGTTTGAGCACTAGGTCCCCTCAGAAAGATGCTAATTTGTGTTGGATCATCAAATCCATGCATTGGGGTCTTACTTAAAAGCCATTTGAAACGTTCCCATGTTTGGCTCAAGGTTTCTTCATAGTCTTGTTGGAACAATTCTATCTCTTGCCTTCCCTGATTAACTTTGAATTGAGGGAAAAAATTTTAAAGAAATTTTTGACTAAATCATCCAATTCAGTCAAGCATTTTCAGGAAAATAATGCAACCATACCTTTACATTCCCTACCAAAGAAAAAGGAAACAAACTTAAGCGAATAATATTGTCAGGTACCTGGTTGATTTTCACCGTGTACCAAATTTCCAAGAATGTCACCAAGTGATTATTAGGGGTTATAACCTTAGTAAAGATTGGGAAATATCTTATCACTGGAAGGAGAAATTAATTCCTCAAATGTAGTTAAACTCAATCAACAAGAATTTAGAGAATTGGAGATCAAATTCTCTCCAAGAAAAGGAGAATGATGACCCCCTAACTCCTATCAAGGATGAAGGCATATGGTACATGCTTAGGGAGAATAAGCATGTTTAAAAGGGAGTTTCTTCACCTTCTTTTGATTTAGTTTTATGTTGACTTTCCGACTTATATTGACTTGACTTCAGTTGACTTGTTGACCTTAGTTGACTTGACTTAAGTTGATAAGTTGACTCTTCGGTTGTTTGTTTTGTAGGAATAAGCTAGGACCAACTTGGAGGAAGATAACAGTACTTGGATTAAGGGAGAGGCTTTAATTTGGGACCACACATGCTATGAGTGTCTTTTGAAGAGCTTGGAGAGCAAGTTTTACCATCTCTTTTAAAAGGTCAAAGGTGCCACAAGCTTGGAGACTAAACTAGGGTTGTCTCCTTTTCAAGACACCTCCTTTAGACCTAGTTTCTAGAAGCTTAGTTTTGTGTTATTTCATCTTTATCCTTAGCTTTGAATTTTGTTCAAGAGGCCCTTTCCAGCACTTATAAAAAGGGCTCTCCTAAACCTTTGTAATGGTTGAATATTTTGAAGTTATAAATTCTATATTTGTCATTTGTGAGAGTGTTCTCTTAGGACAGTCATCTTCTCTTGGTTTTATCTTGAGAATTACTCTCAAGTGGCGACATACACCATTAATCTTGAGTATGGTGAGATTTGTGTCCTCTCGAATGGCGTACCATCACCATTCAGCCCCCTCCCCTCTTCTTGTCTTCCATTTTTTTATCATATTTCTTCTCTTTATGTTCAATTCAATTTGCATACATTATGTATTCGTGTTCTTATTTTGGTTTTCTTGTTAAGTGAGCCTCTCTTCTTCTCTTGAGCTTTTAGAAGTGAAAATTCACATCTAGATAATCATGATTATCTTAATGTCTAATGGGGATCTTCTTAGAGCTTTCTTAATCACCATAACACCATATATTGTTAATGCTAAAATGGGTCATTATAATTGAAGATTTGGTTTTATAGGAACATTCGTTACATCATTGGAGAGAATGTATGTGCAAGTGTGTGAATGAAAATGGCAGCCTTGGTACAATGATAATCCTTCACTCTCGGAAGCTTGATCATAATGAAGAAGTCTCGTCATTATGCCTCCAAAAAAGCAGCTCGTTCCATGCATCAAAAGCATCATCTTGGATGAATTCTCTTAAGAATTTCTTCTTAGGGCAGAAAACAGTAAACCAATCCCTTAGTGAAGGTCTTGAAGTTTCAGCTAAAAGTACATGGGAACTCTTGGGCATCTTAACCTTGTTTTTTCCTCAGATCTAGGGCTTCTATTGTGGGACATATGTAATTTGGTGCAATTTTTATTTCCTTTAGAGAAGAAGGTGTCCAAACACATAGGAATTTATATAATATGTGAAAATCAATAACATTTTATAAAATAATAATAATAAAATCTAATATGTAACTAAATCCATATATATAAATATAATGACTGATATCTTAATTCTAAAGTTAAATGATTAAATTATAAATGACTTGAAATCTCTAATGATAACTAGTTTATTATTAACTTTGAATATACTAGTGTAAACACAGGCGCTATCGCGCTTCTGTGTACACATTTTCTAAATATATATGATATTTATTAGTAGGTTGTGATATTGTAATATTAATAAGTTGATATGTAAAGTAAATTTATATTTATTAGAAATAAAGTGGAATAAATAGAGAAAATAAGGAAGATAATTGTTAATGAATGAGAAAAAAAAAAGAAGAAAATAATTGTTAGAATAGTTTTATAGAAAACATGTAAAAATAGTTAGTAGTCCTTAAAAACTAAATAAATAATTATATTATAATGGGTAAATTAGTAATAAGTAATTGTGGACACAAAAGAGAGAATTCTCTTTATATATAGTTATAGAAACACAGGCGTGGGTAACATTTATATGAACACATTTTTTAAATATATATGATATTATAGTAGTAAATGGTGATATTATAATATCAGCAAGTATATAAATAAAGTGGAATAAATGGAGAAAATAACAAAATATAATTGTTAGTGTTAGATCTGTATAACCATGAGAGAAAGAAGAAAGGATGCGTACAAAAACGTCCAAGAAAGGTTTGGTGAAAAATAATTCAAAGAGAGTTTGTTTGCTTATTGATTTATTAGAACCTTTGTGCAATATATAGAATACAATCTCCCATCATATAAAGGGAAAAGTAAAACCTAATAAAACTGAATATTTGATAATAATAAAAGAGAATCAAGTATATGATATCTCTATCAATATAAATAAAAGTAAGATATATATAATATCTTTATCACCCCCTCTCAAGGTGGGCATCAACATTGTAAAGGCCCAACTTCGAAGTAGCAATCCGAAAAGTAGAAGGATGTAAGGACTTTGTAAACATATTAACAAGTTGACTTCTAAAAGGAACATGGAGAAGCTGAATAAGGCCATCAACAAGCTTTTTTTGAATAATGTGGGAATCAAGTTCTATATGCTTGGTTCTCTCATGAAAAGTGGGATTCTTGGCAATGTGAATAGTATAATTGTTGTCACAAAAGGTAGTGTAGGGAGTGGGAACAGAAAATTGCAAATCTCGAAAAAGGTAGGGAATCCATTGTAGTTCACATGCTAAGGATGCCAAGGCACGATACTCAGCCTCAAATGAAAACCGTGAAACAATTAGATTTCCAAGCAACCAAAGAGGTGCTTAAGAAAACACAATATCTAGAAACAGAGCGTTAGGTAGTGGCACATGTTGCCCAATCAGAATCAGAAAATGTCTGAATTTTAATAGATATGTAGGATTTATACAAAAGTCCATATCCAGGAGCATTTTTCAAATAGCAAATGATTTGTAAAGCCTGCTCATATGTGGTTCACACGGAGAAGAAACAAATTGGATGAGTTGTTGGGTAGCAAAACTAATATCAGGCTTGATGTTAGTCAAGTAAAGTAATCACCCAATAAGATGCTAAAAGGAAGAAGGATCAGGTAGAAGAGCTCCCTCGTCGGCATGAAGTTTGATAGAAGGATCAAATGGTGTTGGTGCAGGTTTACATCCAAGCATCCCAGCCTCTGAAATGAGGTCCAAACAATATTTCCTTTCATTCAAACAATTCATCAAGAGAACGAAAAACTTCAAGGCCCAAAAAATATTTGATAGGGCCAAGATCTTTAATATGAAATCTAGAATGAAGATGAGCTTTTACAACATTAATTTCAGTAATGTTATTGCCAGTGAGAACCACATCATTGACATAAACCAATAAAACAGTAATAACAGAGCCAGATTTCTTCACATATAAATCTTCATATAAGTCTCCATGGAGAAAAGCATTGTCAACATCCAACTGATGAATAAACCAATCACTAGTAGTGGCCAAGGCTAAAAGGATGCGGATAATAGTAAGTTTAACAACAGGAGAGAAAGTTTTGAAATAATCAAGCCCCTCGGTTTGAATAAAACCCTTAGCCACCAACTGTGCTTTAAACCTATCAACTATGCCATCTGGTTTATGTTTGAGTTTGTAAACCCAACGACAACCAATTGGCTTGATTCCAGAAGGAGGAGGAACTAAAGTCCAAGTCTGGTTTCTGTCAAGAGCATGTAACTCAGCATTCATAGCTTGTTTCTAGCAATCATGTTGAGCAGCTTCTTTGAAGGAGAAAGGTTCAACTTGGGCAGAAATATTATGACAAAAAGTAGTATGGTTAGAAGAACAATTATCATAAGAAATAAATGAATGCATTGGATAAGGTGTGGAAAAAGTAGAGCATGAAGTGGAAGCAACACAACAATAATATTGATAAGTATTGAGGCTTGTTTTTCACTCTATGAGAAGTTCTAAGATCAAGATCAATAACTTCAGCATTATCAAAAATAGTACTAGTAATAGGGTCCATGGTAAGGTTAGTGGCATGTGAAACAGGTAAAGCTAGAAAGTCATACATGCTAATATCACAATTATGAGAATCATCAATTGAAGCAATAGAGTTACCAGATGCCAAAAAGAATGAGTAAGGAAAAATATTTTTATGAAAGAAAACATTCCTAGTCACAAAAGTAGACTTGGAGTGAAGATCATACAAAACATATCCCTTTGTTCTAGATTTATAACTAAGGAAAACACATTTTAAGCTTTGAGAATCCAATTTAGTTCTTCGAGTATTGGCAGAACTAGCATAAGCCAGACAACCAAAAACTTTTAGATTAGAAAAATTGGGTTTAGTAGAATAAACCAATTCATAAGGAGATTGATTACTGAGAAAAGGAGTGGGTAACCTATTAATTAGATGAACAACCAATTTAAGGGAATAGGACCAGAAAATGTTTGGTATTTTTGCTTGAAAAAGAAGAGCATGACACACATTAAGAAGATGTTGATGCTTCCTCTCAACAATCTTGTTTTGTTGAGGAGTTGCAACACAAGAAGTTTCATGAAAAATACCATTGCTATTATAAAAATCATTAAGAAGAAACTTCTTGCCATTCTCGGAACGTATTTTCTTAAGCTTGCAAGAAAACTAATTTTCTGTCAAATTAATAAAGTTTTGAAGAAGAGATCTGACTTTAGTTTTATTTTTAAGAAAAAGAATCTAAGTAAATATGCTATAATCATCAACTATAGTCAAAAAAATACTTGTATCCAAATATAAACATGGATAAGTTCAAAAAATTGAAGAGATTTACTAATGCTGGAAGATTATTTAAGACGTTTTTGTTTGGCAAAAGCACAAGCATCACAAGAAATAATAGAAGGAGAAAAAAATATCAGAATGATCAGAAACAAGAAGCTGTAAAATTTTATTAGATAGATGACCAAGTTTCATATGCCACAAGTTACAAGGATTAACATTATTAATGAGAGCAGGATGTGGTAAAGAAATGTTTGTGTCAAATATACTCAAGTTACTTCTTTCTTGAGAACTATCTAAAAGATAAAACATGCCTTGATGTTTCCTAGCTGATCCAATTGTTTAGAAGGTATTTGTCTACACAATAAGACAAGTATTTTGGGAGAAAAGCATAAGACAATTAGTAGAATTAAGCAATTTAGGAATAGAGATGAGTTGAACAGAGAATTCAGGAACAAAAAAGGTGTTGTGAAGGATAAGAATGCCCAAGACAATGGTACCCGAGAATTTAGCAATGACAGAGTTTTGGTTGGGTAATTGTATAGAAATAGGAGAAATAGGTTTGAGATTTTGAAATAAAGATTTGAAAGGAAAAATTTGGTCAGTAGCACCACTATCTAAAATCCAAGAAGAAAAGGAAAAAATAAAACATGTGGGTTTGGTAGTACATTGATGAACAACAGTAGCTATGGAAGAAGAATCATTTTATTGGATCAAGGCGAGAAGAGCTTCATACTGCTCTCTAGAGAAACCAAATTGAGCTTCAGCTTTGTCATCCTTTCTGGCATGAAGATCAGTAGTAGAGGAGACAGTATCAACCATACTAGCATGAGTAGAGGGCTTAGAAGGAGGAGGTTGGACTTTAGTGTGTAGGTTAGAGCCTTGAGGCAAATCATTCTTAATCCAACAAGAATCAGAGGTATGATTGGTTCGGTGACAATGGTCACAATATCTAGGATTGCGGCCACCAGACCGAGGAAAGCATCCTCGTCCATGATTGCCAGAGAAGCCACCGCGAAAAGTTTTACCTATCCCTCGTGAAAGGCAAGATTGGTCGTAGAATCATGAGAATTAAAATGAAAAGTAGCCTTAAATTCACGTTTTTATTGAAGAATCAAAGAAAGAGTTTTCACTAGAGTAAGCATAGGCTCCATAAGCATAATTTTGGACCAAACTTGAGAGAATTCATCATTCAGGCCACGATGAAATTTGATGAAACAATCATCATCACACTTTTTCTGAATCTTGGAAATCAAGCCACACGTGCAAGGAGAAGCATAGGTACAAACAAGAATCATGTGATACAAAAAGAGTTCTTTCCATAGGATCTGAAGGCGTGTGTAATATTGAGAATGGTGGAATCACCTTGTCGACAATTCTGAATTTCCTCCTGTAAATCGGCAATGCTTATCCCCATGAGAGAATCATTGAAGAAGATCGGTCTATATATATGACGCAAACTCCATCCACATAACAGATTGTGTAATGGCGGTCGTCATTGAGTGAGTGAGCCACAAAATTACCATCTTGTTACAGCATTTCCAAGCTGCATGCAAGGGATCATTAAAGGGTGGACATGGAAGGGTGCTGATAACAAAACAATCATTGTTTTTGGTTTCCAACGCAACGAGCATATCATGTCACCATTGCGGATAGTTGTTATCGAAAAGAAGAGGCGACACCAAGACAAGAGTAGGATTCTCACCAGGGTGAAGAAATAGGGGATGGGCAGGATTTGTTAGATGATCAGAACATGGGTTAAGGTGCACATGATTTGTGGGAGAACTAGAGGATGACGTAGTATTGGCCATGGTAGGAAATCAACAAGAAAGGAGAAAATACGGAGGCAATTTAAATATGATACCATGTTAGATATGTATAAGCCATGAGAGAAAGAAGAAAGGATACATACAAAAACGCCCAAGAAAGGTTTGGTGAAAAACAACTCAAAGAGAGTTTGGTTGCTTATTGATTTATTAGAATCTTTGTTCAATATATAGAGTATAATGTCTTATCATATAAAGGGAAAAGTAAAACCTAATAAAACAGAATATTTGATAATAATAATAATAATAAAAAAGAATCAAATATATGGTATCTCTATCAATTTAAATAAAAGCATAAAAGCAAGAGATATATAATATCTTCATCCGTTAGAATAGTTCCATAGAAAACATGTAAAAATAGTTATTAATCTTTACAAAATAAATAAATAACTATATTGTAAAGAATAAACTAAAAATAAGTAATTATGGATAAAAGAGAGAATCACCTTTATATTATATCTATAGTTTATCTTTTGTAATGGTAATTGATTTGCAATTATGATTACTTTAGTTTAGCCTTCACATAAATATATGTAATATGCATCTAGCTCCTTTGTACTTCTCAATAATAATGTATCTTTCAATGTTATTAGTGATAGACAGCACACATGAATGAAACTCACTCGCTCACTTCCGTTCTGTGCCTTAATATTATATATGCTACGATTGCAATGCTAAACTAACACATCATGATGTTGCTTTCATCAGTAATAAGTATCGTTTCACAATATTGTTTCACTCACAAGACTCTTCTGTTTCGCCACGTAGCTCGCAAGATCTCCACAGTTCTTTAGCAAAAGCAACTTAAAAATAAAAAATTAAATTCTATTTTATGAAAATATTATCCATACATCATAACGCAATTAACAAGCAATTTAAGGTGATTCCATCAACATGATCTTATATTTGATCTCAATCCTCCACCAGAAAAGCTTTCACTACATCAATATTTTACATTCAACCCGTATCTAATTAGTCTACTTTAAAAAGAAACACCTGCCATTAAAAGTCTACTTTGAAATATCGATTCCGTTAAGATTTTATCTTTAAAGGTCCTTCAATGAGCAGAAGAAAATTAAATATTTAAATTATTTTAAACCTCAAATTCTAAATAATATGATATTATTAAGTGTGATAAGAATAATTATTTATTTCACATTTTTTCCGATCAGTTTACGAGTTGTTTTTAAATATAATATTTAGTAATTTCTCGTGACATTTTATTTAAATATAATATTGACTGGTTTCAACATTGTGACTTACAAAAAAAAAAACTGCGATTTTCTAGTTATTTCTAACATTGTCACTTAGAAAAAATCAACTTAAATAATATTATTTTATATCTATATATAAATAGATTCTTTTTTGGTGTCTATTTTTTTTCACTTTTACCCTTCAAATTACTGTTTATTTATATTTAATTTATTTTTAAATTTAACTATTTTTCTAATATAAATAAATACAAATATCTATTAATACAAATTATCTACAATTAAATTATAAGAAATTATTTATAATATCAATGATTTTTATTATTAAAAAAAAAAAAAAAAGTGAACATATACATGTGTGTAGCTCATGTATTTTTACCAATTTTGTGTAAAGCGGTTACCGAAAAATTAAAAATGATAAAAAACATCAGTACTATACATAAGGGATGACAACCGGGTGGGATGAGAATGGTTTTTACTATTCCATAAAAAAAATCATCCTCATCCCATACCCAAACTCAACAGGTATTAAACTTTCGTCTCATCTCCATTTTCATCAAATAAAGGGTATATATTTGTATCCATACCCATACTCACTTTTCTACTGTTTCAATATTAATCAATTAATTTTATAAATTAATAAAAAACTATGACAAAAGAAATATAATATTATCAAATATTTAATATTAGGAGAAAGAATGTTTCTTCGATATCAAATATTTAGAAAGAATTTATATTATAATTGATTATGAATATTTTAATAATAATGGGGACGAGGATATGACGGAGACGAGTATTTTGGTGGGTATGGGAACAAGAATGGGGCGGATATGTACATCCTCATACCCACACTTATACCCAGTCAATACGAGAATTTTCAGTCAAAATGTGGACGAGTTCAGGCTAGAGATGGCAAATAAACCCGCCCCCGTGGGTATTGCTCGAACCCGTCCCCGTTTAAACGGGGAATTCTAGCATTGACTGAGTATGGAAAATTTTTGACTTTTTCAATTGGGTATGAGGATGTATATAACCCCGCCATAATACTCGTCCCCGTCACATCTCCTTCCCTATTTAAATTATTAAAATATTAATTAATTAAGTAACCATATATATATATATATACTTTCTATTTTTTATTTCTTCTAATTATTTGGTTTGTCATGAAATTCATTCGCATTTCCAATATATTTTTCATCTTATGATAACATTTATGTAATTATGTTAAAATGATCTATGTCAATTAAAAAAAAAATTATGTCCCACATTTGATTATTTCTATTATTTTTTAATATTTTTTTATTATATATTTTCCTTTAACATGAGAATGTTTAATACTCTCAATTTAATTGTTTAATAGCATAAACCTTTTCATTTCCTAGTAATAATTAATAGCATAAACCTTTCATTTCCTAGTAATAAAAAAAAATTATGTACTTACTATTATTTTTGTTTCATTTCAAGAACTCTTTTGTTTCGCTAAAACAATATTGGTTATTTCTCAAGCATTGAGTATATATGTTAATATTTGAAAAGTTTTCTTAGATTTCTAAGGTATTTTTCATCTTATCATACCCTAAATTATACATTTATTTTTTCTTTGTGCGATTTCTTTCAATGGTCTCTCAAATTGTTTTTAAGACACACATTTGTTAGTTTTTTTATATTTTTATTTGTTGTTTATTCTCATCATGTAGAATACTATTTCGATATATTTTATCTAATTATTTTTTATTTTAACTTATTATCAATCATACTATAATTTTTTTACTATAATTGTATAAATAACTTTTCTTTACTACAATAAAAATTTAATGTAATTGCCATGAATATTTTTTTATCACCATCTAACATATATTGGAGTTCAAAAGATATAAGATCTATGTCAAAATTTTATTATTATGTTTATTATTTGTTCTTTGCGTCATTTTGATCGAGTGATGTACTATAACTTTTATTAGTGTATAAAAAAGAGATTTATTAGAATTTAAAAAATTGAAGTAAACAAACATTTAAAATGTATTTTAATTTGAATATTTGTTTTCCTTCTATATTTTTTTAAAAAATATTTTTAAATTTTATCAACTAGGTTTCATTAATGTTTGCAAATTTAATAAATATTTTAGTTCTCATCAGATTTTATTTGGTAATGTAATCTAAAATGTAAAAAATTATAATTTATTTTAAAGTATTTGATATCGAACAAACAATCATCCTCCTAATATTGAATATTTGATAATATTATATTTCTTTTACGTAATTTTTTATTGTTTTATAAAATTAATTAAAATTAATATTGAAGTATAAGAAAACAGGTACGGGTTTGGGTATGAGATTATACTCGTTACCCAGTGGGGATGGAGATGAGACAAAAGTTCGATACCCATTGAATTTGGGTACGAGGATGAGGATGAATTTTTTCTACGGGAATGGGTATGGGATAGCGAAACCTTTCTCCGCCCCATTGCTATCCCTAATTTAGGAAATATCCACGGAGATGAGTTTATTTTATGGAACGATAATAAATGAGTATTTTTAATAAACACTCATGTGAGTTAGTATGTTATTTAATTATTTGTCTACACTATCATAGAATTAATATGTGAATATTTCACATCACAATTTTCAGTGAATTTTATTTCAATATTTTTTTAAAATTTAAGTTTCTAGTAGAATAATATTTTAGAATTTAGTTATATATATATATATATATATATATATATATATTTTAGATCTATATATGAATTTAGAAGTATGTTTAAAAAGATTAACTTTTTAAAATTTACATTGTATTATATAAGTTCAATTTAATTTTTATGAAGATCAAATTTAAGTACATTAATATTTTAGTTACAATTTTATTTCAATTAAATTTGATTTTAAAATTAATTTTTTATCTAAATACTCCTTTCAAATAATTTCATTTATAATTTTTTATATATAAATCACTATAAGAAAATGCTTTATTAGTAATTAATTTTAGTGATCAAATATTGTTAGTCACTATAGTGACCAATTTAGATACCAATTTAAAAAATAAAAAATTATTGCTTAATAAAATAATCACTATTATAAATAAAAAATTATAATTAGTCACTAAATTGGTCATTAATTAATTATAGACCAATTTAGAAACTAAGTCATTTTGGTAGCCAAAATCTAGGTAACTAATTTTTAGTGACCAAATTTCTTTTGATAGGTAATTTTGAAGACCAATTTAGTGACTAATTATCATTTTTTTATCCATAGTAGTGACTATTTTAATAACCAATAATATTTTACTTTGTAAATTGGTATCTAAATTGGTCACTATAGTGACTAACAACTTTTAGTCACTAAAATTAGTTACTAATCAATTTTTTGTAATGAAAATAGATTATTCATGTGTATTCGTGATATCCATTATGAATGATACTTATTAGTTTTACAAACATTCAACAAATAATGAAACAAAAATTTTAAACAAGACAAATGAGGCTTTTTGTATTTTGGGTCCATTCAAAATCAAATTTGTATAAATAGATTCGCTATTTTATTTTTGCGAAAATGGATAGTATTTGTATTCTTGCCGACTTGTTGCTGCCCCTACTTGTATTGGAATTGATAATTTGAGTTGAATATTAAAATAATCATCACAATTATCCATATGGATGCCTTTTTATAATATTCATGTTACAGTTAACCTTCTGAACGTGAATCATAAACAGCCATTTATTTCATACAAATCTACTAGAAAAAGAAAGCCTTATTATTTTATCCTTCTTCATCAATGCCTATATCTTCCTTATCCATAACAAACCTTTCTATCCTCAATGGAATTCTTTAACACCATAAGCAGCTTTGCTGACATAAAAGGATAACTACCAAATCACTCACTTTACGTCATATTAACTACAACGAAGTAAAAACGAAATCTAGGCTGAGCTAATTAAGAAATAAGTGATTCATTTGCAACCATAATAATTTATAACACTCAATATTTTACTTTTACTCAACAAGTTTTACACTAACCTAATTAAAATAACATTTACTTTAAAGTGAAAATTTTCAAGTAATAATTAATAAACCATTTTAGAAAAAAGTATATTTACTAAATTTGTTTATATGACAAAAAATCTAGTCAGATTGGCATCTGCTACGAAGCTTTTCGGTGTTTAGGATCGTCCAGGGTTTGGTTTCGTCACCTACAAAAGCTTTGCGTTATAGAAAAAAAGGTATAAATATAATTTTAAAGTTTTGATTGATTATAAAGTAACTGGAGGCACGTCATGCACATAGAAATCCAACTTCACTAGTGCACACTATTGGTTTTGCATATTTTGCTGGCCTAGGAAAGTGGATATCACACATCAATCACAGCACCATTGGCTCATCCTTCTAGCTTTGGCAAATTGCAGGTATTGGGATGGCAAAGAAAACCAGAATTCAGTCATCTCAGTATTAATTAAGTCATCAGATACACTTCAACGCACTGATATATATATATATATATATATATATATATATATATATATATATATATATATATAATTATGCAGAAATTGATGACTATAAATACCAATGCTTGGCCTAATATTTCCTACACCAGCATCCATAAGTTTCTAAGATAACAACCACTTCTTTCTTTCCTCTTCAGCAAACAACAATGAGAAGGGTTGGTAGTAGTACTAACAGCATGTTAAGGAGAGTCTTAAGGTTCATTTTCTTAGTCTTGATTTTAAGTGCAGGAAGTGAGTCACGGCCTTTGAAGCCTAGAATTGTAAGGGACGTGCGTGGAATCTCGAATTGGACACCGATTCTACCCATTGCAGAAGAAGGTGGACAGCGTGATGCACAACGATTGAGTCCTGGTGGACCTGATCCTCATCATCATTAGCTTCTATATGTAAATCAACTTCATGCGTTTTCATAATATGTAATTCTCATTTACGTAACTTTCACTGTCTTTTTTCTTCATCTAACTTTATACACATATCGGTCTCATGATCCACGACTATGTATTTGTCACAATAAATTTTGTAATATGGAATGCAATAAGACTTTGTATTTTGGAATACATAAAGAAAATTATAACCTTTCTCCTCATTTTACGTACTACACATACCTACATCATTGTTGTCTCATTTTAGGATGATAATATATAGTGTCACATCACGATTAAAAATTATGCTAAGAGATGATTTAAATATATATTTTATTAGAGATGCATAATAAATTAGAAATTTCAAAAAGATAATTTTATAATATACAAACGGATGTATATAAATTTTTATAATTTTATTTTGTAAGGTCAATATAAATTTAATGTTTATTTTTTAATATAAAATTTATTTTAGTGGAGTTTATTATTTGTTAGAGTATATTATTGATTTTTATTAAATTATTTATTAATATCTAATTTGACATTAAAAATGTATATGTTTCGACCAAATAAATGTTTTGAAAATCACATATCAATAAAAGATAAAACAAATTAACAATGTACATACTAATTTTATATGATTGAATTATTTTTAAAATTTTCGTCTTTTAATATTCTAAAACTTCAGTAAAATCAAGTATTACTTGACTCCATAATATTACCTTAACGTACTTAAATTCGAAAAATAACATACCAAAACGATATTGAGTGAAAGCATGTTAAAGCTGATCCACATGACTATATAAGCAAAGTGCATGCACATCAATCATATTGTGTGATTCATCGTGCTGTGTCTAACTGGATTGAGGATAAGGTAAATGGCACTAAAATTAAAGATGGTGGAATGAATGTAGAATACGAAGGCCACAATTAGACCTTTTTTTCTTATTTGATAAATTTAAAAATATTTATGCGTGACACTTTCTTAAAAGCTTAATATTTAAGTGTTGCTAACATTTTTTTAGCTCTAATATATAGCCGTTTTACCTTAGGCATGGCGTCATATAACTGTATGTGTGTCACTAGATAAAGCCTTCACGATTCATTTTATTTGTGTTTATGACTCTTGGCGTCTATGTTGAACCTCTATTAGCTAATGAATGAATATATATATATATATATATATATATATATATATATATATATATATATATATATGTATTAAAAAGATAGTTTTTACCTAACATACAGAATATGCAATATGTACAATAACATAGTCAACTCATGTCTTATCCTTATATATGTTTTTTTCATTTCATATTGTCTCACTGAAATAATTGGAATTAGCTAAAACATAATAGAATCCATATAACACAAATTAAGAAAAAAAGTTATATGCTTAAGTTAAGATCTTGAACTTTTTGGCAATTTAGTTAGGTCGAGGCTCTTTTTTTTTTTTTTTTTTAAGTTGTGCTTTCCTCAGCATCATGCTTTAAAGTTTTTAAACTCTATCTGTTCTTTCTCAAATAATATTGAAACATGGTTCCGTATAATTAATGGAAAATAATATAGTAGGCACAGTGAAATAATATGGAAGTACAATACAATGTGTTTGGTGGCGTAACTGTAACGCCCCATTTAATTTAATACATAAAATTAGAGGAACGTCACACAGAGATAATCAACAATACAGTCCTGGGGTTCATAACGTCACCCCTACAAAATCAGGCACACCACGATGCCAACAAAAGCGGGATAACAGTTTAACTAAGAGTTTATATCCAAAGACAACGAGTACAGGGGCCATAGCCCTAAAGAAGACATGAAGAAGAGAAGTGTAAGCTTCAGCCCAGATGGCTAAGTAGCGGAGTCGCCATTCCCTTGTTGCCCATGAGAACCTCGCCCATCTGCTCCCATCAACCAAGTTGATGATCATCGCAAGAGAGAATAGCCACATACATCACAACCATGCAACAAAACGGGTAAGCTAGAGCCAACAACATATTCATCATGCAATCAAATATATTTTCCTCATCTCATATCCACATAACAACCAAACATGTTATGACTCTTCACTCAATACACTACGACTCGACTCGACTCATCCGAATACGTATAACTTGGTCAGATTCAGCGGACGCTCGCACTTGTGGTGAATACCCCTACTCGACTCTGAGCTGCTCATCTCCGAGCTATGTGTTACAAGTGTTACGATGAATCAAATCTCTCTCACCACAAGGTTAGCCCTTAATGAATTTCAGGCCTCCTGCTACTCTCACCACAGGGGTCAGTCTGCTCTAAGTGAGACTAACTGGCCCCTTAGAGTGTCAGGATGCAGTCCTTACCTTGAATCCTTACCTAGTTATACAGATGGGGCACCACCATGGGCACCCACTAACAGGGGCCATGGAAT
>Ga0214543_1005226_pt1 | contig 24059 bp, 12 predicted proteins | sample CNSS2metaG_FD_160094 | JGI IMG/M metagenome (GOLD analysis project Ga0214543, IMG submission 160094) | Root nodule microbial communities from cowpea collected in UCLA plant growth center, Los Angeles, California, USA - CNSS2 | ecosystem: Host-associated > Plants > Roots > Nodule | place: USA... | reverse complement strand
ATATATTTGCCTTTGCTTTCACTTCCTTGATTTTTATTTTATGTTTTTGTCCTTTTAATATTAGATCCTATGGTACAAATTTCTTGTTTATCACTAGAAAATTCATCCCATCCGTGCCATGACCAATTCACATGTCACTCTCACATTTCCTCTACTACACCCAGATGGCTCTTTTTCCTTCATTATCTTTTCTTTATTCCATTTTCCTCTCTAATTTCACCCTTTTCTCATCCCTCAACACCTTTCTTTTCCCCTTTTGAACCCTCGCCATCTATCCAATCCAATCTTTCTCTTGATTCCTTTTACCTAATCAATGCCCTATAAATAGAAAAACACTTGTATACAGTCCTGCTTCATCCCTCCATTTTTCCTCTCATTCTTTACTTTTAAATTACACTTTGAATGGGTCTGATCATATCTAATTTGTTATCAATTGTTAAAGCGCACTCAAATATTGAAAAGCTTCTTGGTACAGGGCAAGGATCGAAAACTCACGCATGATAGATGCATTAGTGTTCGTTTTTTTACTTTGGGGGTGGATTTTATTGGGACTCTAATCATGACTTTTCTTGTAGTGCAAATAATAGTATTAAACACGTTTGACACGTTCAAAAAAATTAACAAAATTGGGTTAAAAGGATTATATCTATTCATTTTTTAAATTTAAGGACCAAAATGTATCACAGTTTTGAACTGGGACAAGTTCCAATTTTGCATCAAAGTTTAGGACTAAAAACATATTTAACCCATAAAAATATTTTTGGCACTTCAAAATGCTAATAGCCCATGCCAACATAAGAGGTATTTGCTTCCTACATGCAACAATTTTAAGTCCATCCATTACATGCCATGTTGGTGGTTTAATTGTCACAAATTTTCCTCCATCAAATTTTACCATATATTTCTGTAAATTTGTTAGCCTTTTGTAACATTATTTTAGAATCTTAAAATGGGACACTTCATCATAATATTAAAAACAAATAATTCAATATATAAAACATATTAATATAGTCTTACAAAATATAAGACTATAAAAATATAACATTTATAAGAACAAACTAAAACCAACAAAAGCTCCCTAAGACATTCCACTAGTTTAATTGATGACTCCTTATCCTCTAGAGGTGTCTTTAAACCTACATCTTCCTCCACTCACACCGATATGATGATCATTGAAAAAAAAAAAGAGACAAACAAACACAAGAAACACAAAACACTCAAAAGGGTAAGCTAGTGTACAAAAGAGTTAACCCAAAACAGATAAATCATATTTTATATATATATATATATATATATATATATTATCCATGCAAAGAAAACATGGATAAAATACAAGGAATGTATATGCACACAAAACAAATGATTCTAAACTCAATTATTTGGATACATGCTAATGACGTCGGACTCACTAGAGGTGAGCACATGTGGTGGTTTCTAAGCTTTGTAGAGCCTAGCCTCAAGGGTTTATCACCCAACCATACATAATAAGTCCTTTTTGCGTTTAGGACCAAACCAACCCAGTGTCGGTTATTAGGCTCCCTTCCTATGTGAAAAAAAGGCCCAAAAGTTAAGAAGTGTTTGTCTCACTTAACCTAGTGGAGAGAGGGCTAGAAAATAAAAAAGAGACAAAAAAAAAGTAGAGTCATAATCTATTAAGAACCCTGGCACATTGAAAGAGAGGAAGAGGAAAAAATATGTTCACGTTTTCACTGAGTTGCCATCGTAAAATCAACACTATGAATTTGTTCACCATTGGATCGTGCTGAAAATTTTACAGTAGGTTCAAAACATAATGTTCTTCATTTGGATTATTTGGATCGTCAATATCAGGTCTAAATTGGGAGAAATTAGTTTCGCACTACAACAAATTTTTTTAGTTTTTTTTTTCTCTTTGTTCTTCTCTTTTTGAAAACTTTGTTGCTTTCCTGTTTGGTTAGGTGTTAGCACTAATATTTGTAGTTGATTAAGACTCATTTGTACTCTTGTTGATCATAATGAAGCAATTTCTTTGGTCTAGATGACTCGTGGTTTTTACCCTTACTTTGAGGAATTTTTCATGTTAAAAATCTTGTTGTCTTTATTTGTGATTGTGGTGATTTATTATTATTGTTCTCTGATAGTTGTTCCTTATAGATTCTTGTAAGTTATGAGAAATTATATCCGTTGTATTCTTTGGTAAATTGGTTGTGTTGTTGTTTTTCCCATCACTCAGTGACTATAACCTCTTGCGACTCTCGCCACATAACTCATTCTACTATATTTGAGTGTAAATAGTTATTAGAGTTCATGATACTTTCTTATTGACATCCTTATGTCAATGCATACACTATGGTAATCGTCAAATAATTTTTCCTTGAAATTCATCAAACACCACTATCATACATGTCAACAACCATATTATCACATCAATTAATAATAAACGACATTATAAACATACATCAGCTCCATTGTAGATCTATATTAAACAACCAAATAAGCAAACAAGGCCAACATACAAACTAGCGCTTAGCGCCACACCTCTTACAAAAAAGGTGGTGCTCAGTGACAATTTTGGTGCTTATCGTCATTCTTCTCGCAAAAGGTTGCTCAACGACACTTTTTGGTGCTCAAGAGCTAAAATGCGCCAGACTTGCAGTGCAAAGATGACGCTCAGCGGGTGCCTTGCTACCGCTCAATGCCAAAGCATTCACAAACTACCACGCTCAGTAGTACAAACTAGTGCTCAATGACCTTAAGCTAAAATGCTCCCAAACTTGCACAATAAGGCTGATGCTCAACCCTATATTGCCACTATTAAACATTGTATCATATATCAGCAAATGAAAATATGTGATTTAAGGAAATGAGACATGTTCAATTGATTAATTTGATACTCCCTTTTTAGTGCTTTGGTCAAAAATTAGTTTTAAAACATTAGGTTCGTACCAATTCGCTCGTAATTCCTTCAATCAACATAAAATAAACCAAAACACTTAGGCATGAAACAATCATCCAAACCTTACAAATCAAACCAGATTCATTAGAAACAATCAAATTTTCATTCCCAACAAGCAATAATGCAATAACATGCAAAACATCAAATTGATAAACTCACACACAGAGATAAAGACTAACTTCCCTTACCTATTAAAACTACTCAATAAGCTCTAAGACACCTAAAACATTGTTAACTCTACATGATGCTTTATATATACCTAGGAGCAACACAAAAACGATCCGGACTTAGCGTTATAATATCTGGATCAAGACATAACATTATAATCACTAATTAGTAAAGACTTATACGAATGACTAAAAATATGCATGCAAGTGAAAGAAGGCTCATATGCAACAGAAAACAAAAATAGACCAAAAAATGGTTGAAACTCAACGTACACAAATGAAGAGACTGATCATTCCAAATTGAAGAGCTCACAACGAATATTAACATTACGGTCTTATTTCTTCAATCAAATAAGCAACGAGGATGAACTCTTAAAGAGAAGTTCATAAACTCATGAACTATAGAAAAGTAGTTTCTAGAGAGATAATGTGTTTTAAAATAATGAAACTTGTTTATAACAAAACTATTTATACTAAAATCTTTTAATATTAAAATAATTAAGTCTCACTATTTTTAAACTACCATCACTTCTAAAATACAATTTTTCAGGTCTTTACATTTTATACATTTACCCTTTCCACATCTTGATTCATAGGAAAAACTGCACAAGAGAAGGATCACACTCACCACTTTTTAGCACAACTGCTCCAGGAGTTTAGTTGAAGATTGAGTTGAAATGGAGGTTATAATCATGGATAGTAGACCGGTAGGTGTTCTAGGCTCTTTCTTCTTGCACCTCCAAAATTTCTTCTACACCTCCAAAAAACTTTTAAATCCCAAAAATACCCTTTAACCATTTAATTAAAGCCACATGCATCACACCCCCAAAATTACTTTCGGATGTCGACTTCCGGTGAAGAATACTTCCGGAAGTAAAAAAATATCACCGAAAGTCGACTTCTGAAAGTCAAAATATATCACCGGAAGTTGACTTCTGAAAGTTAAAATATATCACCGGAAGTCGACTTCCGAAAGTTAAAATATGTCACCGGAAGTCGACTTCCGAAACTCAAAATATATCATCGGAAGTTGACTTTCGGAAGTCAAAATATATCACCGAAAGTTGACTTTCGGAAGTCAAAATATATAACCGGAAGTCGACTTTCAAAAGTCAAAATATATTACCGGAAGTCGATTTCCGGAAGTCAAAATATATTACCAGAAGTCGACTTTCGGAAGTCAAAATAAAGTCGACTTTCGGAAGTCAAAATAAATTTGACTTCCGGAAGTCAAAATTTATGTTTTTTTCGTTTATATTTTTTTAATTTAAAGTTTTGTTTTTAAATTTTATTTTTTAGTTTAATTTTTTTAATACATTATATAAAAAATTATATATACATATATATAATTTTATTTTTTAAATATATATATTAAAAATACTTAAGAAATAAATTAAATTAAAAATACTTAAACTTTATATTAAAAAAATATTAATTCTGCTTTAACTATTTTTAATTTTAATTAAAATTTATGTTTTCAAGTTTTAAATGATTTTTAGTTTATTATTTATTATTTTATTTATTTTTTATGTTTTCATATTTCTTAATATAATATTTTCAAATAAATTAAATTAAAAAACATTATTTTTTAATAAAATATTTTAAAAAATTAAAAAAAATGGAGTAATATTTTTAAAATATTCTTTAAGAAAATAAAAATTAGAATATTAATATATTATCGGAAGTCAAATTCGAAAGTCAAAATATATTAGCGGAAGTTGACTTCCGGGAGTCAAAATATATTATCAAAAGTTAACTTCCGGAAGTCAAAATATATTATCGGAAATCTAAATATATAATCGGAAGTCGACTTCCGGAAGTCAAAATATGTTATCCAAAATTGATTTCCTGAAGTCCAAATATATTACCGAAAGTTGACTTTCGGAAGTCAAAATATATTATCGAAAATTATTTTTGGGTGTAGATGGTCAAAGTTAAAAGGGTATTTTAGGTAGTTTGGTAAAATTTGAGGATGCTAAAGAAATGGTTGGAGGTGCAGGGAGAAACAACCATGTTCTATAGGCACACATACCCTTTGAGCTTGGGCCTACTATTCAACGCTAGGTAGATAGATTTTTCTTCTTGCACTTCCCTTATTATTAATTGCATTCCATATTAAAATGATTAAAATACCCTCTTAATTGCAGTATGTCATCACTGCTGCCATTGTTGTTTCCGTCGCCACTTCCATCATTGTTGTTGCCGCGCCGTCGTTACTGTACATTTGTTCTGCCGTGCATTCTATTCGAAAGGAAAAAAAAAAAAAAAAAAAATAAGAGTGAGGGTTTGTTTTGAAAAAAAAATCGTTTTGAAAATTTGTTGCAACATGTATGTTTTGAAAAAATTATTTTCGAAAATTTTATTTCAGAAAACTTGAAACACATTTCATTAGTTTTGGAAAGTTGTTTGTTTTCGAAAGTTATTTTTGAAAACATTTCTTATATTTTTAAAAATTTGTTTCGCAAAATTCTGTCTTATAATTTATATTATAGAACTTCTGTCCAAAAATCATATTCTAGATATTTCAAAAAAACGTTTTTAGAAAATTTCCAAAATAATTAATCTATAAATCAGTTACAAAAGTATGAATTTTACGGAGGTGAAGTTGGAAATTATAGAGGTGCAAGGAGAAAAAAGTATAGATGGATTCATTATATTGAATGGGGAGTGAAAAAAACATATTTTGTACGGTTAAACATAATTTTTGACATGTATATAATTTTAAAATTAAATCTTTTTTTTTTCTAACTACTGGATTATGATGAAACCTTTTATCTCCATTGGTTTCTAAATTTTGGCAGACAGATAGATTTTTAGAATATCTTCAGTCCAGAAATCATAGGTGAAATATTTAATTTAGGATCTCAATCTTTTAATTTTTTTATTGGATCATGCTAGTATAAAATTGTCAAATTTTAAGAATAAAAAATATTTTTTAATTTAAAATACGAATACAAATTTTAAAAATATATATCTCATATATATTTTGTAAAAAAGTCTTCAAAATAGTATAACGAGACTGAGTTAAAGTAAAATAAGAATTTATTACAGTATTTTATAAAACTCTTATATTAAATATATTTTTAATCCACCATTTAATCATACAAAAGTAAAATGCAATTTGAAAATAGGTATGTTTTATACTTCACATTATTTTAAATCGATCTGATGGATAATATTATTTTATAATTTGTATCTTCATCAGTAATTACGTATTAACAACAATTTTTTTTCATTTAATATATTGTATTATGCTTAAAGTAATACTATATTTATATTAACATATATTATAGTTCTATATTCTAATTCTATATTTAACTATATATAATGCTGAATATTATAATTTTAGTAAAGAACAATAATTTGTTTTCTATTCATAAGTGTCCACTGGTTTTGGATAAATGGGTTCAATCAACATGTTAATGTTGAAATTGTATTCATTGGGTCATCTCTTTTTTAACTTCGAAGTTTTGGGTAATACTTTTTGCACTCCCATGCCTTTCTTTTTCACGGGGTTTGAAAAATGTCTGAAATTAAATTATACAATGTAAAAGTATCTTTTAAATTCATAATATTACAATACAGTTTTAAAATTCTAAATTTTATAAATAAAAAATATATTTCAGATCACATAATTTATATTACACTTTAAATTTCATAATTTAAAAATATATTATGAAGTTTATGATTTAAATTTCATTTTCTTAATTCAGAATACGTTTTTAAATTACATAATATGTAACGTATTTTTAGATTTCAAAAATATATTTCAAAAATTATAATTTTGGACTATATAATTTAAAAGATATTTTAAATTTTAAATTAAACAATATAAAATAAATTTCTAATATTATCCAAAATTTAAACTTCTTAAAAAGAAAAAAAAAAGGAAAATATGAAGGGCTAAAAGATGTATCCCAAAGAAACGATAATGTGAAGTGATTAACAAATTTTTGTGTTTGAAATATACAGAAAAACATAAGAGTAGTCAAATCATACAGAAAAATCAATGATTAGTTCTCTGCAAGAAATACCCTATTCACAAAAGTAAAGTATTATAAAAGTCATCATTTTGAAATATATGATTCCAATAAAATTCTACAATAATAGAATATTATATATTATTTAAAAGATGGGAAGTGGAATCTTAAGATATTAATGAAAAAGAAAATGGAAATGTGAATAATAAAATGAGATTTAAGCGTTTGTGAGAGCACAAAAGAAGAAATGAAAGAGAAAACCTTGGGTTTCCATATATACATAGAAACAGTGACAGTGAAAAGTGACGAAACACAAAGCTAAAGAATAGTAATTGAGTTATGAGTGATAGATAGATAGAAGTGCATCTATGTCTAGGCCCCTCTCAGGACGATATCATGTGTCATCAAACATTTGTGTTTCCTATTCATTCCTCCACACTGGCTTCATAGGGGTCACAACAAAAATTCATATCCTATCCATCTCCAAAAAATTCTCAGGTAAATTTTGAACGTAAAGTTGAGTTGAAATGGAATGGACAAGTGAATAATGTTCAATAAATAAAATCGAATAAAATAGACAATTTGATCGGATTTGGATAATAGATAAAATTTGTATGAATTTAAATATATTAAATTTTGGTTATATTGGATTGATGAGGTTGGATCAAATTCCATTCAACTTGACCAATGCCAATGCTTTATCCTATTTATAATATCCTCATATAAACTATCAAATTCTATGAACGAGTAGAAAAATATCCTTTTTCTATTTTTTTATATTTTAAATTTAAAGTTGAAGTGAACGTTAAATTTAATTCAATCTTATAAATTTAGTGTTGAGATTTTTAAGACTTTTGAAAATATGAGATATGTAAGATATATTATATGGAGAAATATATTTTTGTATTTTATTGATATACTCTATATATAGAATAAAATGTAACAGAGTATCATATATTTATAATATCTCACTCTTAATATAAAATAATAAGTAATTTTTAAAACTGAAATATTTTCTAAAAACTAATTTAAATAAAAAAAGATAACATTCCTTCTTGCTTAATATTTGTTTATTTAAATTTTATATCTTCATATATATTTGATTCCCAATCTTTTGATGTTTGATTTTTTCCTTTTTTTTGCTTGTAATTTTTGTTTTTCTCTTTCTTCCATGGCATCACATCTTTCTTCAATTTGATATTTTTCTTTGTATTTCTTCTTTTATCATCATCTTCTGTGTCAATGGTGGATTTCATAGTAGTGGCATTAGACTTTGTAAATATTAGAATGTAGACCTCTATCTACTTTCTTCAATTGGAAGTCTACTTTCTTCCAGAGATATTTATCTTCTTCTGATTTTGATCTTTCTTTCATACTCACTTTATTTGTAGCACATTCCTCCTTCATCACATCCAACGCAAATCTTTTGTCTTTCATGTGAACTTCAAATACTTCTATGTTGTTAGCTTTTTTTTTTTATCACAAAAACTTTATTTTCAAAGGAGATCTTATATCCTTTCTCTTATTTTCAAAGGAGATCTTATATCCTTTCTCTAACATTTAAGTAACAGCTAACAAATTCTGGGTAATCTCAGGAACATATAAGACATAAAAAATTAATAAATTAATTTGATACCCGAATGAGTTTTAATTGAATAGTTCCACAATCTGAACATCTTCTTAAGAATCTTGGGATTTGCATACCTTTTCCACATGTCCCAATTGACCGCATTTGTGACATTTGACATCTGGCCTCCACCAACACCGGTTGGATTGATGACTTTTTTTCTTGCAATGGGGACAAGATGGAAAAACCTGTGTGTTGTTGTATTTGCTCCTTCTAATTTTTTTGACTACAAGAGCATTTTCTTCTGTGTAATTTAAATCACCTTCAACCACCTCATGATCTTCCCTCATCAATCTTCGACGTTCTTGTGCTTGCAAGGCATGTATAACCTCTGTCAAGGTAATTGTAAATAAATCTTTTGTGTTTTCTAAGGAAGTAATAGATGCCTCATATCTTTTCGGCATTGTCACCAGAATTTTCTCAACGAGTCTAGAATCTGAAAACTCTTTTCCCAACAATTTTATCTTCTTGGCAATATCCAATAATTTGTTTGAGTATTTTTTAATTGTCTCCGACTCTTTCATCCTTTGCATCTCGAATTCCCTTATCAAGTTTAAAACTTTCATGCCTCGAATCTTCTCGTTCCCTTCATATTCTGCTTTCAAGTATTCCCAAATTTCTTTGGGAGACTTTAGAGTCATGATCCTGGTCATAATCATTTGTGAAACACCTTCGAACAAGCATGATTTTGCCTTTGCCTTTCTTGTCTTTTTGTCTTTATGCGCTTTGATTTGAGCCATAGTGGGATTTTCAGGCAAGGGAACATCATCTTCCTCTATGACTTTCCATAGATCTAGCCCCTCTAGATATGTTTGCATCCTTACCACCCATAGATCATAACTTTCACCATCAAAGAGTGGAATAGCGACATGTGACATATTTCCTTCCATTCTACTAACAGTAAAACCAATGGTTCTGTTGGAATTTTTAGGGCTTTTGGAAATATGAGAGATATATGAGATATGTTTTACGGAGGAACATGTTTTTATATTTTATTAATATACCCTATATATAAAGTAAAATGTAATAGAATATCAGTTATAAAATATTTACAATATCTCACTTTTAATATAAAATAATAACTAATTTCAAAAACTGAAACATATCTCTAAAACTGAAATATTTTCTAAAAACTAATTTAAATAAAGAATATTAAGTAATATTCTCAACAATTAGTTCATAAGGTGAGATTTGTATTATTTATAGAGTGTAATTTAATATTTTTTTAGTTGATATCAAATTCCCAACTCATTCTCTTCATGTCAAAGCATATATTTCTTGAGTATGAAATTAGACATTAATAGGTGATATGATATATTATATATTTATTTATATACTATTTACTTATATACTGTAAATTTACTTATTTCTATTTGATGTCAAATCTCTAACACACCCTTCACATGTCAAAAATACACATCCTAAGTGTGAAACTAGATCCCGTAGCGGGTGATACGATGAACCAACAAAGAATTTTTTTTGATAAGATAGACTTTGGATGACTTATCTTAAGAAATATATTTTAAGTCTAACTCAACCTTACAAAATCAACTTGTAAAGTGAGATATGTATATACTTTATATATTGTAAATTCATTTTATTTTCAAGGGTTAAATATTTTTTTAATCCCTAAACTTGAATACAAAATTAGAATTTGTCTACATCACAAACCTTGGTACATTTTGGTTCCAAACTTTACAAATGAATGAATATAATCCTTTTAATTCAATTGTGTTAAAATTTATTAATGTATCAAACACGTTTCAAATTAACATTTGAACTGTTCATCTATTTGATACATTCCAACTCAAATGATTAACAAATCCAAAAAAAATTAATGTCATTAGATTAAAAAGATTATATTCATTCATTTTTAAAGTTTAAAAGTCAAAATATATTAAAATTTAAAATAAAGATAAATTTTAATTTTACGTCCAAATTTAAAAACTAAAAATGTAATTTTAATTGATGTAAAATTTTCAATAAGGTTCTTACCGACCGATAAAAGTGAATTTTATAAAAATCACGGTTTCCAATTATAAAATTCAATTTTTTAACATAAAGTCTTCGCCTAATTTCTCAATAGGATATTATGTATCAAAAAATTAATCTTAAAAAATGTGTCTAACCTTTTGTTTTCTTTTTCTCTTTCTGAAATAAGTGTGCACTTGTCGTGATGTGGCAAGGAACTACGCTATAATAAGATGGAGTCAACATTGTAATGATGTGTAAGATTGATGTGATGCAGAAGAGAAGGGTTAAAAGTACTTTTGATTTCATAGTTTGTGAGTAGTTTATATATATATTTTTGCTTATAGTGTATTGCATGTAGAGGGCCAGCATCTTGAAGGAAGGAAAAGTTGAATGAAGAGCAATATACGAATATCTCTGAAGATTTCATGATGTACCACATGACCAAAAAGTTGTGAGACAAACAACGACGACGACAACAAAATTTAAGGGGATCAGATATCGAAGCCACCATGTTCTTTTGTCTTCGTTCTCTTGCTTCTGCTAATCAACTTCAGTTGTTCTTTTGTTTGGTTTTGTGTACATCTTTTTACGGGAGATATTTTCAGATAAAGAGTTAATGTTTTTTTTTTGTTAGGCTTTTGTATTTGTTAACAGATGAGTTAAATTCACAACCTTTTTCATGTTTTATTTTAAATTCACAAGTCTTCTTAGGTTTACAGAGGAAGTTCCATTGAAAAGATACAATGTTAATGAGATCTGAGTCTAATTACATAAGACATTGATACCACTCTCAACTCAAAATCTTAAGACAATGAATTTATGGGGTCTTTATTCTTATATAGTACTATATTTTTTCATTTCTAATTAATGTAAAACTTAAACTCACACTTAGATTCCTAATAAGTCTAACTTTACAAGTTAGCAATATACTATTTATTTTGGAGTGTGAAATTTCATTACAATTTTATCTTTAAAAAATGTCTATGATGAAAGATGAAGATAATAAAAAATATTTAAACTCAGTTTGATATCAACTTTTATAAGCTCTCTACTAAGAAGTGAAGAGAAGAAAAAGGTGAGGCATGCATGTGGGGAAGACAGAAAAAGACAGAGAATAAGAAAAGAGTAACAGTGGTGTGTTGTAGGGCCAATGTTTTGGTCTTTTAGGGTTATAGCTTTTCACTATTTTGGGACATGGGTAAGCATGCATCCTTTTCTCACACTTTTTATTACTTGAAATCTGCAAACCAAGTACACATACACACCTGCTTTCTTTTCATCTTTTTCTTTATTTATTTAATTTCATTTGCAAGGACTATTTAAGTCTATAATCATTTTTATTCACCATACATTAGTTTTGCTAACTCATATTCGATCTTAGAAAAAAAATATTTATAACTTCAAACTTTCTGCATAGAAAAAAAGATGGTTAAGATAACATTTTTCATTCAAAATGGTAAGTTAGGTTCACGATATTCAACATGATTTTTCACTGCATGAATATTTTTTTATAAGTGCGTAAAGCTTAGGTTATTATTAATCACATTGATAACTATATCTTAGATTAGGTAATAATTTGACTTAAATATGTTTTTAATTAGATTGGTAAAATGAGTGAGTTAAACAATATTCATACTTTTTTTAGTCCTTTAAATTTGAAAATCACTATTTTTCTTCATCTCTAATATTGTTATATTATTTTCATCATGCATAGTTTTTTTTTTTTGTTACATCTGTTTGACTTCTTTGCAAGTACTCTAACTTTCTCTTTTCTGTTGTTTACCAATCATGAATCAACTATGTGGATGGCATGTTGGCAAAAGTCACCTACAAAAAGGAAACAACATGGTAAAGAAAGAATGGATAAGTGCCCAATTTTAATTTATTTTTAAAAAGGAGGTCATGACTCATTACTTCTTTTTTTTTCTAACTTTTCTTCTTTTCCATGGATCAATTTAATAATATTAGGAAAAAGAAAAAAATGATAGGGGAAACTAGGAGTTCCTTCAACCTTTTTTAACCTAAATAAAGCTAAAAACAAACACATAAAGTTAAAAACAAACACACAAAACTAAAAATTTATTGTTTGGACTAAAAGTTAGAGAGTGAAATAGATCAAGAAGAAAAAGAGAGAGAAAAAAAGTGAAAAAAAGTAATTATTTGGATTAAGAAAAAACTAAAAGAAACTAAAGTTTATTAGTAATTTAACTAATGTAATAAAATATTTTTTTAGGTTAGTCAATTTATAAAATGACAAAAATATCTATTAGTTTCTTTTATTTAAATTGTAACGATGTGATTAAAATTATATATATATATATATACGAAAATTTGAATAGAGATGTATATAATTGATTATGTCTCTATTTTTTTTATTAATATTTAAGTTTTTATTTATGATTAAATATGTTTGTAATTATTAAACTTGGAAGTAAAATTGGAATTAGTTCATGTTTTAAAAAATTTTGACATTTTAGTCTTCAAACTTTAAAAATAAATATAGTCTTTTTAACTCAATGACATTCAAATTTTTACGTGTTATAAACTACATTCCAAACTAAAATTGAGCTAGAATATCAAGATACAATTTCTAATATAGTGTTAAATAGAATGTGTGAAATAATGTAAACAACTCATTTATTTTTATATTAATATCAATATACAATTTTAATTCATTTATTAAAACATATATTAGAAATTAAGTGGGTAACTAACTTATACATTTTTTACATTACATATTTTGGACACTTGACTCTATTTCTAGAAGGCTCATAAGTTGAATTAGATTCAAAGATCTCCTCCTGTCAAACTACATTTACTATAAGTTGTCACCAGAACAAAATTACATAATAGAAACTTAGTGTAAGAATATATCTTTGAACAATTTTCTTTGATTTTTTTCCCCTAAATCCCGTAGAAGATAAAATTGGATTTTGGGCTGAGGGTTTCCTAAAAAGGCAAGTTGGAATAGTGATTAAACATACAAATCAAAGTAGTGTAGTAGTCTAATAGAAACATGAGTGATTTTTGAAACTAACAAGGAGGAACATGAGAGTGAACATTGAAGATGTTTAATTGAAATGTTAAGTTTCTAGGCAACACGAGCTTACTAGTTTATTCTTTTCTATCATTCACTTATGGGTGATTGTGTTCATGTACCGTGATGGATGAAAATGCATGTTAGAAATTAGGCTTTGTCCATGGCTTACCTGTTGGAGCAAATTATGTGTATGTAAGGAAAACTAACAAGTCTTGTCATTTGTTTGGATATGATTTTGGTTCATGTTATTATTATGTGGTATAGGGTTGAGTTTGTAATAAAGGAAGGATTTTATGATTTATAACTATGTTAATTTCATGAATGGATGTTAAATATTTTTAGGTGTTGAAGTGAGCTAACAAATATTTATTAGTGATAGGAATGAATTATATTCTCCTTTTTTTAATAGGCAAATAATTATATTAAATGGAGCAAAGATCTCAACAAAGAGAATTACAATTGTTTTGATCTTTAGCTAAAACAATCCATTTCTCTCCACTTTCTTCATCCTTGTATAATTTGGATCCCTTGCATATTCCATCATTTACTCATAATAGCGTGTTACCATTGAGAAAAACACAACTTCATGTCTAGTTCTCAATTTATAAGTTTATTTTCTCTATTGTTGTTCTCGACATATCAACCTCTGTCTAATATATCTGCACAAGTTTCTAATAAAACATGAACAACATCTCTTTCCTATGGATTTTTATCCATCAAATTATATTTGCAAAAAAGATAGATCTGGACTAAGATGTCTGAGATTAGAAAACATCATTTGAATAAATAAATAAAAAACCATAAAAGTCCCATGCAACCTTGAAAGAACTAACCAAATGACACTCCAAATGCTTTTACATAGATTTGTCTTATTGCTCTCTCATTGATGGTTTAATGCAAACAAAGTTACAACACTCACTTTCTCTCCCCTCTGTCACATACCTAGGTAGATATAGACTTTAAGCACATAGATGGACAAAAAAACCAATTCGAATAAGAGAATTTAGCTTTTAGGTTTTTTTTTGGTAATCCAAGCCCATGCCTTGATTTGTGCTAAGGTAAATAATCTCCTCAGGATCCAACTTTCCTTTCCCTAACAATATATTATTTCTATGGGTCCATATGTTTCATATGATTGCAAACCACATACATTTCCACGCACAATTTCCTTTATAACTTAAACCAAGAAGAGTAAATAGAAAGAAGTTAGCTTGTGCACTATTTTGGTAAGTTGCACATATACTTGCCCAATTATCACACTAGTTCCAAGTATTTGCAACAATTGTACACGTGAAAAATAAATGACTTAGTACCACACAACATACATGTTTTGTTTTCCACATTAATCAGTCTATTAAGTAAATTGTCTTTTGTAGCGACCTTGTTGAGCAATACTTTTCAAACAAAATGTTGAGTTGATGGTAAAGCTTTTACTTTCTAAAACTGTTTGTACAGACCTTCATCCTCCCTTACTACATTATCTTGTATTCTTGTTTTAATATAATGTATATGTTGCCTGGTTTGCATGTGTTATAAACAATTATTGTTAAACATTTGTTTTATGTGTATGTGAGGTATGGTTGTATGAATGATATGTGTTGCGTGTCTCAGCAAAAAGGTGGGCTTTGTGTGAGTAGCCTTGTATGGGTAATGGTATCTTATAAACTTTGTAAGTCTTTGTGTGAGTATGATTGACTTTGTAAGTCTCTATGTGAGCACGAATTTTAGCTGTGTTAGCGAATGATTGGTAAAATTTGTGTGAGTGGTACAATTGGTAACCTTGTGTGGGTTGAGATATCTTAAGTTGTGTGGGAAAACATGTTTGGGAGCTCCATGTGAGTGAGATAGTGAATAAACTTTGTGTGAGAGAAAGGTTTGAAACTCCATGGGAGTGTTATAGTTAACACTTTCACATGAATAGGATATATGGTAACTTTGTGTGAGTTGGTGGGGGTTCTCTGTGAACCTGTGACTCTGTATAAGTTTGAGACCTTGTATTCATATAATGTTGCAAATGTATATGAGTTACTATAAATGCTAGAAACTATGTAAATTATGTGGATAAATTGTGATGATAAATTATATATTTTAGTTTTAACCTGTAGGATATGTGTTTTTATAATTGACTCTTATGTTTGTTGTGTTTGATTGCGATGATCATAATTTATCATTAGATTAGATGATAGTACACATGTTGAGGATTCACAACATTTAAGAGTGTTATGTGGGTAGTTCTTGGAAAAGTAACTTTTTCCTTAGTTGTTTTTAGTACTTTCAAACAAAAAAAGTTCTTTTCATTTGTAAACATTTCATTAAGATAACAATTTTACATTTTTTGAACAATGAGACATGTATTTCTTTTATTACTGGATGAAGGAATTCATTTTCTATTTTATGTTTAAATTAATAATGGTATCAAAGTTATAAGTGTCATGTTTTTAGTATAAGAGCCACATGAGTTTCAGTAGCATCCTAGTAAGGATGATTCCCTATGACTGACTAGACACAATTTACTTTCCCATCATAGACATAAACATCTTAACATATTATTCCTTCCTAAAACTAACTATGTTCACCACACACCACATGCCATATCACAATCATACCATAATAGATTTTCATTCATAAATATACATTCAACTCAATTTAAATATAAGAAATTATAATTTATTATCCAATATAGGCTAATAATATCCAAATACAATATATTAATAAAATGTAGTAATACAGTTAAAGAAATTAAAAGTATTAACATTTAGAACATTTAGCTTAATATTTCAAAGTTCAGAAATCACTCTCGCTCAACTAGTAGTTGACTCACCTAATGATTTAAGCACATGTTGCAATTAGTCCAACTAGTATTTTTCTCACCCAATTAGAAAGCATTAGTACACCTAGTGAATTTTTGTTGTTGTCGCCCTAACTTAAAATATTTGCCCAACAACTAAACCATTGAGAGTTTTTATTAAAATAACTCATTGAGCAAGAATTTATCACCCAGTGACCAAAACTCTTAGATTTTCAATTAATTAAATTTTGTCCAACGTGAGTTAGCTAGCCCAATGACCAAAGCTCTTAGGTTTTTAATTAATGAAATTTCGGCGAATGAGTTTTGCTCACCTAGCAACTCTCCATAATTTAAAAACCTACAAAATATGACGAGGTCCAATAGGTTCAAATTGAGTTTTTTCTTCATTTGTTATGCCTAACCATAAATATTTTGTTCTAAAATAATAACAAATCTAACCAATTTGACGAAATTGAAATACTATGGCTTTTCATGACTAAAAACACAACAAATCTCTAAGTATTCATCTCAAGATTGAAACAATTTAAATATATTCATAAACACACAATTGTTGCATAAAATCAAAAATTATGACCACTCTACCTTCACTTTCAGGCCATCTACCCTAATGAAATATCATAACTTAGCTTCCTTTACCTATCAAAGTTCGTTTGCTCAATCTTAAGTTCAATACCAACTCTACTACTCTCACAAGTAAGCTAAACCTACACATAGAAAACCCATATGACCTTAAAATAACAAAGATTCATCTTTGCCATACACGAACCACATGCAATGCTTCCAACCCCAATACATGCAAAACTTTCCAAAACTAATCTCAAGAAAAGGCAAAGAGTAACTTACTTTAAAAGCAATTTTGATTAGGTAGACTTGCTCTGTTCTTCACCGGAATCTCTATTGTAGACTCTGATCTAAGAAGGGATGGATAAATTCATCAGAACTCTATAGAGGAGTTAGAGAAGGTAAAAATAATCTATTTGTAAAGGGATGATGGTTTTTTGAATGAAGTTTAAATAGTTATTTTTTCCTATTTATAAATTTTGTAGTCAAATAATAAAATATTCATACTTCATAAGAGTTATATCATTTTCATTCTTAAACAATTTTCCATGTCCTTATGGGAGGATAATATTTTAATTATATCGTGTAAACTTGAACAAATATTTTCTCCATAGGATTATTTGATCTTCAAAACAAAAAGTTAACAAAAAGACTTACATTGGAAGACTTAATTTGTCAAGTTTAAGATTTAGTGGTAGATAATAAATATGCTGACACATGGACCATATTTGAATATTTTATTCATGATAAAAGTTATTTGCAACAAAAAATTGCAAAGGAGGCTAGAAGCAACATAGTTTTATAAGTCTAGAGAGAAGGAATATGACTTTGCATGAGTAGTTCTTGGCACTTTAACAAGATGTTTCAAGATTACAAAAAGAATTAAGTAGAATCTTAGAGCTGCATTGGAAATAGGTTTGAGTATTTCTCCAATACAACTTTCCAATTCACGTAGCAAGTCAAGATTAAGTTGTAGATATCTTTACGAAATTGTTACAGACAAATATTTTTTAACAATGGAAAGAAGTGGGATGGAGGATGGAATAAACATTTATGTTTACAAAGAAGTTTTGTTGAATAAACTTAAATGAGAGTAAATGTTGAATAAACTTAAATGAGAGTTAACATGTTAGCAATTTTAGAGTGAAAAAGTCCGGAGTGTGTCTTAATTTGTAATAATTTGCAGACTTTAGAGCTTAGAATTGGAAAGACAAATCCAAGTCTATTATAAGTTCACAATATTCTTTGATTTATATGAATGAAAAGTGAATCAAAATATTCACACAAGAACAAGACTTGTTATCTATAAAATGAAGAAATATTGACATTTGTTTCATATTATTAACATTATGATATTCTACCAAGAAGAAAAAGAGTGCTAAGAAATAATGATAAAGGGCCATGTTCTTTTGTGAATTATCTTGGTCACCCTTTTTAAAATATTTATCATTTTTTACATTAAAAATTTATCATTTCTACATTGAATGAAATAAGAAAGTTGCGTATTTGTATGTTCTTTTAAGTTGTCGTGGGGTAGTACCTTACTTGAAGGAAGTATATCGCTATATAATTACCAACTTATACTTGTTATTGGAATGAAATTTTTGTCAATGATTGATCTAAGAAACTTTAGTTATTAAAAAGGTTAAATATATTTTTTGTCCTTTAATTTTAGTGAAAATTGAAATTAGTCCTTTTTGAAAACTTTGGTCCAATTTAATCCTTAAACTTTAGAAAAACGTAAATTTAGTCATTTTAACCCAATTTTATTAAGTTTATTTGACGTTTCAAACACGTTTCATGATAATATTTGAGTTTGTTTATACCGTTTAACACATTTATGCTTCAATGTTAGTTGAGGAACGTGTTTGAAATGTCAAATAAACTTAAAAAGAAAATTTATTTAAATAAGTAAATCCATGCATTTAAAAAGATTAAGAACTAAATTCACACATTTAAAATGATCAGGAACTAAATTAGTTTAAAATTTTCAAAAAGAACTAATTTTAATTTTTACTAAATGAAGTACTAAAAATATATTTAACCTCCAATAAAATAATGAGTATCGTAGCTTTTTAAGGAGTTTGGCTTCGGATTCTATTATACATGTTTGGAAGTGACCTAATTATGCTATTAATGGATACACATTTTTCACAAAAATCTTAAAATGAATGGATAAGTACAACAAATTACCATGTTTGTGTCAAAGAAGAACAATGAATACAGAGGCGGAGCCTCATAGGAGCAGGGAGGGGCCTAGGCCCCCCAAATATTTTTTATTTTATTTTTTCAAAATTATATATCCATTTTTTTAATTTTTAAAATTTTTGAAAATTTTAAAATTATAAATAGTATATTTTAAAAATTGATGATAATTAAATTGTGTCTCTTTATTTATTTTATAAAATACAATATTTAATGTTAATAAATAATAAAAAATAAAAAAATATTTAGGTTTAATTAGTCTTCTAGTATCTGTTTTCGTCTAAAAATATCAAATTGCCACTAAATTGAAAGTAAAAGAATGGGAAGATCAACTTACATTTTTGGAAACAATAACCAAAAGAGTAATTAAATCAAACATTTATTAAAATAATTTTATTTTCTTTTGTCATTGCCTTTTAAAATTTTGACAAAATTGTACTCATCTCTCACTATCATATGTTTTTTTGAAGAAAAATGAAGTTAGACACGTACTCATTATGTTTGTTCTCATTTCTCATCTGTTTCCTTCATTTATTGAAGAAAGAAAATGTAACTATCTCTTGTCTTACTTGATGATGAAATATTACTTTAATAGTTATTAAAATTATTTTTTATCTCATGAGCCTTTTGTATACTTACTTTTTATGATAATAGAAGAAAACAAAACATGTATTTATATGTTTTTTATAACCGATTTTTAATTGTGACTTGATTATAATATATTTTTCTTCTAATACTTATGTCTTTCAATATTTTATTAGATTATGATAAATTATTTTTTAGTATATTTAAAAAAAAACATATCGATGAAGAATAAAATAATGAATTTATTTTGTAGGAGTAGTAAAAGGGAAGCTACACGTGAAGATGAAAATCAGTTAAATTATATTTCTTCACATCTTTTAAAGTATTTAAAACATTATACTAATAATCCAATTTAACGATCCAATTGTTTTATAGAAGAATCATTTTTTAAAGTGTTATACTAATGATCCAATCAAATAATAAAAAAATTATATTATTCTAGTCCCTCCAAAATTTTTGATCAAGATCCGCCGTGAATTCACAAGAAAATCCTAATTGATATTGTTGAATTGGAATGCATACAAAAATGGTTTAATTTAAATTTGAGCGTCTGATTCTACTACTAATAAGACAAGAATAAATAACTGCGACAAGAATAAAAAGGACGTGAGATATCATAATTATTTGCTCTTTTATATTACTGAGTAAGCACAGCAAATGTAATTTACACTGATTATAACTGTTTTCAATAAAATCAATTATAATTTCAGTATAAGAACACAACTTCAGGATTGAAAAAGAAAAAAACTCAAAGTTAATATTTTTAAATATAATCTATTTATCTAATATCATTTTCAATATAACTATGTTCAATCTAATTATACTTCGAATCTGATAATGAAACGATATTAATGTTACATAGTATAATCATATCATATACATACAAATCACCCATAATAAATTATGTATCAAAAAGTGAGGATGATGATTGCATGTTAATTTTTTTTTTCGATAGGTTCCATCCAAATTAATTTTTTTTTATCAGTATTAAACGAGTTAAAATCGTACATTTTCTCCCTTTTTCCTTTCATTTATCTATTTTTGGCATATCTGTAAACAGGTGTTAATAAAAAATTTAAACTTAATTTGATTAAATTAACAAAAGTAATAAAGTGGGTTTAAGTTGATATATTAATTTGATCTGACAGGTAGAAGGTGAATTAGGGCAACCCAGAAAGCTGCATGTGAGTAATTTCAATCAATCACGATCAGAATCAAATTATGACATGAAAACAATAATAATCCATCAGTCATAATGTAAAAGTAATCTAATTATAGCACTTCTTTCCCTGCTACCAGCTTTATCACATTTCAAATCAAACAACAAGAACACCAGCACTTGTTCAAAACACTTGTTTGTGATGAATTAGGGTTTTGTAATCTAAGTTTATTAACAAGAATACTTGTCAAATTGTTTAACTGATAAGACTCTTGGTGAGAGGGGTGAAAAAGTGAGAATAATCTGAGAAGGAAAAGAAGGAAACAAGACACAGCAACAGCATGTGACATTTTACTATATCTGGTCTTGTCTCTCCATAAATAAATTACTAATAACTTACTATTCATAACCATTCAAGAAAGTAATGGTAAGATAATAACAGTAACAAATATAAACTCTAGTGTTAATATATTTTCTGTACTTCAGAATTTTCACCAAACAAATACCAGCAACCATTTTAAAACAATTTTAATTTAGTTGAAAAAAACATGAAATCATTTGTTTATATATATATATATATATATATATATATATTAATAAAATTAACAAAGGGATATTGAAAACAATTCGTAAATATTGCACGAGTGCAAAATATAATTATAGATTTGTTTTTAATAATTCATGATATTTGAACTACTTAATATAATACAAGCAAAACAATTAAGAAGTTTTTGTTTTTAGTTCAACTAATGAATGATAATATCACATGTGGTTCGCTAAAATAATAATAAGTACGGTTGTAATTTACTAAATAAATAAAGCTGCGGAAAAAAATTAATGAATATTAGTATACAAAATTATAATAATGGGCTAAGTTGATTTCTAAATCTAATGAGGTAGTAAAATAGTTTTTGGAACGTCAATTATCATTAAATTTAATTTTGATTAATCAAATCAGTTTTTAAAATGAAAATATAATTATATAGTTATATATCATTGATTAATTTAGTCTTCCCTTTATTAGTTTATGTCATTTGACTCCCGTGAAAATATTAAATTGAGTATCAGTATCACTCAAGTAACTATCAATTAGACACACATATATAATTATCATAAAATTCATCAAAATATGAATAGAATAATAATGTTTTTTTTTATTATATATCTTTGTTGTCGCCCGTCCATTACTTTGACATTAATTTCTCGAATAATCTTTTGATTTTTCTTTCGAAATTGTAAGAGAAGTGATATAGATGTTAAAATAATAAATTTTATAGTAATAGTAAGACAAAGAATTCACGCACCAATTGACAAGAGCTATATTATTACAACATTCTTTACATTTCTAAACTAAAAAATATCTTATTAGTGACTAATTTTGAGGAAAAAAAATTAATTATTATAGTGATCAATTTAAATAACTTATAAACTAAAAATTATTAATAACTAAAAATAATTTTTAAATTGATTTCTAAATTAGTTATTATAATAAATTAGTTTCTAAATTGGTCATTAGTTACTAAAAATTTTGATTTTTAAATTTGTTCCATTAATGACCAATTTAGAACTAATTTTTTTGTAGTTAAACTTTAATAGCTAATGTTAGTCACTAATTTAGAGACAAATTTACTATAATGACTAATTTAAAAACTATTTTAGTTTTAATAATTTTTAGTGTATAAATTTATAACTAAATTAATCACTATAGTGACTAAAATATTTTCTTAGTCATTGATAACTTTTAAGGGAAATATTGTAAAAATAAATTATCTTATTATGTATGAGAGTTTATTATTGAAAGTCAGCGTATTTAAATTAAATTCAAAGATAAAGATAAGTCTCAACAAAATATAATATTTTCAAATTTAGAATAAGCGAACAAGTAATAAAACATCAACATGAACTTCAATAATCGGTTATTGTGCAGTTAATTAGGGTCTATATAACCAAAATTTTTAAAAATATATGTTATTCAAAGCGATAAGGATAATGTTAACATGTAAATTAATTTTAAAATATGGAAATTTAATATACATTATTTATTTAAACTATAAAATATGAGAAATGAATCCTTGTCCCATTTTAACGTGGTAGGGAAACAAGAGTGATTTGGTGGTTGTATGAATGTAGGGTGGAGCATTTTATGATGTGACAACTTATTTTGTATCGGTTGTAGTTGAAAATGAAAGTGTAGGAAGAGTATTTTATATACATGTTACTTGATGTTACTTGATGGTGATTATGTTTTAGAGATAGGGTGCAAGATGAGACAATGGTTGTTTGTATTGTTTTTGTTGTTTTGTTTTGGAGGAAAAGTGTTGAATATTTGGTGTCTAGGGTTTCTTACAATGAAAGTATGAGAGTGACTATATATAAGTATTTTTGAAAGGTTTGTTATGAAACTATTTTCTTTATCTAGTGGTGGATTGATGCAAAAGTGAAATTATTAAAAATGGGTATGTTTGCAAAAAACTACTATTGTAATAAATCATAAAATGGTAGGTTGGTTTAGAATAGATGAAATAAAATATGTTATCTTAAGAAATTTGAAGGATTTAAGAGAAAATCCTAAACCATGATAAGTTCAATGGTACTCTTCTTACATATACCACATGTACATTTTCTTTTGATGTTGCATTTCACAAATTACATTACATAAAGTGAATTAATGTCCACTTATTCACACTAACATTCCTAAGTGAAAAATTATTTTCTATAACCATTCATTACTAAAAGAAAATATTATGATGAAAAACATTTGTCATAAAACAATGAAAATTAGTAATATTATTTTTTCACTATTGTAGTATCATATTTTTTTTTGTGAAACCTTTTATCTTAAAAAAATATAAGAATAGGTATCTCACATAAATTATAATGAGAAGATGTGTGATAAGTGCCAAAATTTAGTAAAGATTCATAACAAACTCTGGCACTTATACTTTAAATTTGTGTTCATTTCATATTGATTCTCCCTAAATCTAAGTTTCAATCACATGCTTCCAAGTTTTGATTTA
>Ga0214543_1005224_pt1 | contig 24060 bp, 18 predicted proteins | sample CNSS2metaG_FD_160094 | JGI IMG/M metagenome (GOLD analysis project Ga0214543, IMG submission 160094) | Root nodule microbial communities from cowpea collected in UCLA plant growth center, Los Angeles, California, USA - CNSS2 | ecosystem: Host-associated > Plants > Roots > Nodule | place: USA... | reverse complement strand
AAAAAAAATAAAAAAAATATATATATATATATATATATATATATATATATATATATATATATATATATATTAATATTTTAAGTGGGTCAAAATTAAAAGAATATTTTTGGTATTTTCTTTTAAATTTGGGGGAACTGACCAAATTGTTGGAGGTGCAGGAAAAAAAAAGCCTAGTATTACTATTTATAAAACAAAACACTCGTCCATTTCAAGGAATAATAAAAGTATCAAACCCAACTTAAATAACTTGTCGAATCTCTAGTGATAGTAGTTTCCATAATCAAAATCATATCTATCACTTTCTGCATAAAAAAGGTACTAGAGATAATAACTTTCTGCACCCCATCAAATTTCTTCTTCCACCAACAAAGTACTTTCCGAAACTGTTTTCCAATAGAAGGAGGGAACGTTTGCTTTCCGGAATTATTTATTATATTTCAGAAAATAAATTCCAGAAATAATGGGTGTATGTAGGATATGATTCAGGAAGTAATTGCCCGTACTAGAAACAACAAATTATAAACAGAAATTACCCATGAAAGCATGATGAAACCTTTTTGACAACCAAATACACCACGAGCCTTTTTGACAAAAAGGAGGATGAAACCTTTTTAGGATGTAAATCTACTTCCAAAAACTTTAAATAATGTGCTTTTGGACGTAGGTTTTCATTCATATAATTGGTACAACATTTGTCAACCCAATTGATCTGAACATAAATTAAAAATATGATTTAGGAATCCCAAGATCTATTTGATATAAGTGTCGCATTATCCTCTATCTTGTGCAAATAATTAGGAATCCCAAGCAAATCAACTATTGAAACATTTGCGCTATTTAAAATTAACCCTTTCAACATTACTAACCTGCCAATAAAGTTACCGATTAATGAATAACATAAATAGATTATCGAATAAATGATAAATTTATAAAAAAGAAAGTCTTGTGTATTAATCATTAGTCCCACAAAGCAATGTTGTAGATACATGTACCCTTATCATATCACATGTAATAGACTAGTAGACCACAACAATAGATGCTTAGGTGGCATTCCAACCTATGGCCATAATGCTTTTTTAACTTATTGACCGATGTGGGTCCATAAAGCTTGTATTAGCATCGGATCACAGTTTAATTTAATTTTCTGTCATGTGCTTAATTATGCTATCCTAGACTCTAGTCACAAGACAAAAACAATTGACAACTGATGAATTGTTTTTCAAGGAAAATTCCCACGAAAAGTTCAACACCAATGAAAATTCATATAAAAAATTTTCTTCCTTATTTATACTTTATATTAAACTTGCGAATAGAACTTGAACTCGTTAAATTCCTAACAATCTACTAATATCATTCTCAGCTTACAAATCAATAATGATTACTACATGGGTTGCTTTTTCATTATCATGCAATCTTGTTAAATCAATAGTTAAAAAATAAGGCAATTCGAAGTTCCTTAAAGAAAAGTAATATGCTACATTCTGCTTCCCCTTTCAATAAATAAATGCACTAACATACAAAATTCAATAAAGAATCATGAAGAGAAAAAATCAAGATCCTACACAAACTTTAGTTCCAGAAGTGGCTATCTCAAACTATGAAGCTAATTCCCAATGGGGGCACATCAATGGTGATAGAAAGCAATTGAATTGCTTGATAACAGCTCCAGCCAGGTCTGTACATTTAGTTTGAGGAGTGAAAAATATATGCCACTTCCATCATTCATGAAAAAAAACACATGCTACCATCCCTCTGCAAAAGTATGCCAAAAGAACCATCAGTTCAAATTAAGATCAATAACATAATAGATTTGGATAGTATTTGAGAATTTAATGAACATATATTGTAAATGTAAAATTTTTACATTGTCAACCAATAAGAAATAATTTTTTACATCATCTTAAATGTTAATTATTATTAAAATAAGAGAAAAGTTAAATAAACAAATTTGTGGGTTCCACATCCTACTTCATGATTCTCTTTCATGATTTTGTAGTTTTCAATGATTTTTTTACTTATGGGAGGTGTGTTAGAAAGAGTGTGTTTTTAGCACTCCTCTAAAGTATACAAACTTATTATAAATAATAGTTTTTGATTGAATGATAGCACAAAAAAACAATTATACTGACAGAACAAATATTTTTCATTCCTTCCAAAGACATTTTAAAAGCAGCAAAATGAACTAATTTTGTGTTTTTCTTCTTCCTCACCTATACTAGAGTCAATGCAAAATGATAATCACCTAACACTTTTCAATTTACAAGTTGACAAACTATCAAGCAAGTTTAACTTGTAATTAAATCTCTTAACATCAAAATAGCTTTTAGCATTAAAATAGATTTTAACATCTAGAAAAGCCATGCCAAACAATATGCAAGTCTTCAATTATGCTAAGCTATACAAGGATATGTGTTAGTAAGGGAACAGTTTCAATACCACTTTCAACTTGAATCTATGGACTCTCATCATCTGAACTACTGTCAATCATCCTCCTTTCAGCAATTGCTGGAAAGAGCCGCTGTCGAAGATCAGGTGGTGGACGTGCTTCGGAGGAAGACGGTTCTTGTTTTACTTGTTTTACTGTTTTTGTTAGCTTCTTCTGTGTGTCTATCAACTCCTTGCATATTTTATCCAGCATTAGTAAGAAGTCTCGTACTACTATGAACAGCCTTAAGCCTTCATTCTTCCCAGCATTCCCATGAAAGTAATCACCAGTGTTCTTCACCAAAGCCATGATCTTTTTCTCCTCTTCCAGCAGTTTCTTAACATCAGCCTCAGCATTCTGCACAAAACTTTTCACCGTCTCACAAAACCCCCTATCTTCCTCCACATTCTTCATGTTTTTGTTTATCAAGTCTCGTGTGTTTACGAGACCTTCGCCGAGTTTGACAGTGGTTCCTGTTAAGCTGTCAGCATCTATAACTGCTGCTTTCTTTACATTCTCAAGTTCACTGCTTAAGTGTGAAACCACCTGAAGGCCAATTTCATGGTAGTGATCTTCTGTTTCTTGAATATTATCCTGAAGGTCATCTGATTTAATACTAGATAAACTCTGGCTATCTTTGGACTTTCTGACAGCTTTTATGCCCTCAGAACGGATAATCTCTAGAACAACAAAGTGTAAGAGAGTAGTTTTCCCATCTGTTCCTTTTACATCGGATAGTTTCAGAAGTGTATCAAGTTTAAATGCTTGAGCACCACCACGGAAAGTTCCATCATTCATTCGGTTGCCAGTTTTCAGAACAGCTTCAAGAAGCTTCAGAAACAGCCGGCTACTTCTTAGTTCCTTACAAGCAACCTGACACAATTGCAAGAAGAATAAGATTATTTCTCCAAGGTAGCAGGAAGAAAATAAAGTAAACAAATATGAGCAGGGATTCCAAAACGAATATAGGATTTCAATTACAGAACATTCACGTGTTTTTATTGTGTATAAATGGTTTAAAATTAATTAACATAGCATAAAACTAAACTAACCAGGCAGTGTTCGATAGCATTTTTAAAACTAAACAGATCACTAACTGCAATCAAGCTCATAGAATTTAGTTGTATTGCATGTATATTTCTTAACATGGATATGTATGCAAAATGAAACAGAGTAACAAAGTAATCATGCAGTGATTTTACAGATGAAATAAATACTTCATTTTAAATAATTTGGCATTACTTATGCAACAAACAACATACTCAGCCAAGTATTTACCAGTTTTCTGTGATACCATTGATGTTCTATGATTGGCACTAGCCATATTAGAGTGATATAGGTATAGCACATACTCAGGTAATTCTAAAATCTCAGTTGGAATCAGTTCAACTAAAAATTTAAATCACCATGATTCATGAGATGGAAAGAGCATAAGCAAAGCAACTACATGTATGAAGTATACCTCCAAAATGGAAAAAGACTCCATAGTAGTTCCAAGCTCCTCTTTAAATGAGCCCATGAAAAGCAGAGCTTCCATTCTTTTGAATGCAAATGGAATGTCAACCAGGGTTTTGAGGAAACTGTCAGCAGGGCTAAGTTGAGATAGATCACCATCAAAAAGTCTGAGCTTAAGTTCTTCATCTGATGTTGGTGCCATCTTTAGCAAAGTTTGAAGGAATTCTGGGGGTAGCTCATGTCCTGTTCAGCCAAAATGAATTTGCAAAGTCTTTCATACAAGTGCAGAACAGTCCAACTAAACAACTTTTCTCTCAGAATTCTATATCTATATCTATATGATACACAAATACAATATGTGTATCGTATACAATACATATCCAATATGGCAATACATTTATTTTGAAAATAACAATATACAATATGTGACATATACGCATTTAAAAAGGTATGAAAAATTCTTAAAACAAAATACATATATAATTGCAATTGTGCGAATCCAAATTAAAATAAAAATTCTTAGACACTGTCAAAACAAAATTATAAATTATTGTCATCATAAAAGTATTAGTTTTTTAAAAGATTGTATACTTCATCAATAAGTACCTATAAAGCATCCTAGAGTATTAGATGTTGGATATGTATTGGATACATGACACAGATTAGAGTATCTGTGCTTCAACAATAAATTTCATCATGATTTATGACACAAGGTTCAAAGGCACTAATCCATTTGATCAGTAAAATATAGTATCAAGCATAGGCAGGACTACCACAATCTATCTTCCCTAGTACTCAACATTATGATAATCAAATAATTGTAGAACAATATTCAAACCTATCAACAATATAACAATCTATCCCCTCCTCAACAGTAAGGACATGGTGGTAGTTTGAAAGAGTCCATAAAAATACTTCAAGTCTTCTACATTTTAGGACAACTATGGGTGCACAAATATGTATGACCTAGATAATGCGTTTCACAAGAAGAATCAATATTACTATTACAGTTATAAGCAAGTTTAGAGGAAAATTGAAGGAGCAAGAAAGCACCTTCACAAAGTGCATCACGAACTTCTTCCATTGTCACATTCAATGCTCGCAACAGAATCAATAAATTTTGCGCTTTCTTTTTGTCAATGATATGGACAAACTGAGGTGAAGGGTCTTGAGAGGAAGACTCTTTCTGTCTTTGACCATTGTTCTTATCCACAGTATTATAGCCAAAAAGCGTCTCTATCATTTCTTCATTAAACCTGTAAAATTTCTGTCATCTGAGCACATTCATGATAAATTATCTTTGATAAACAAAAGAGACTTGGTATTTATTCCTTACTGGAATGATCCTGATTTGATTTGATTCCAAACCATTGATTGATCTGGGTTTGCTTGAACCTTATCCCAGAAGAAAGGCTTTAGCTTGGCTTTGGGAGCATCAGCTTCACTTGCAACGTTAGCATTTGATCCACTAGCCAAAGGCCGGGGCACCTTTGAGCCAAATGGAGGAGGTCGAGGAGGAGCTACACCATTCACAGGAGGTGGTGGTGGTGGCCGAGGACCAGGTTTGGCACCACCTGGTGCCGGGGGTGGTGGAGGAGGAGGACCAGGTTTGATACCGGCTGGTGCCGGGGGTGGTGGAGGAGGAGGACCAGGTCTGGAAACAGCTAGTGCTGGAGGTGGTGGAGGAGGACCTGGTCTGGAACCAGCTAGTGCTGGAGGTGGTGGTAGAGGTGGGCTAGGTTTGGCACCCATTGGTGGTTGAGGTGGTGGAATACTACTAATAACAGCAACAGTAGTGGTAGATGCTGGAGGAGCAGCAGCATCCGAAGGCCTAAATGAAGGTGGCTCAGGAGGAAGAGGGTTTAATCTTCCTGGAGGAGGTTTTAGGGGAGGCATTCCAGAAGGAATGATTCCCATCCTCCCGGGAGGAGGTTTCAGTTCAAATGGTGACCCTGTGGCAGCATTATGAGCTCCTATTGATTGACTTTCTTGCACTGTGTACTTATTGTCTACTAAGCTATTATTAGATGACTGAAACCCAGGTTTCTGCACTTTCATCGAATTCCCAAAAGAGAAACTGGAAGGACCTGTAGGATAAGTCCATTTTGTCAAGACTAGTACAACATATTATAACAAGGTACAAAGGAATGGTAACATGATACATACCAACAGAGTAATCACTCATGCTCAAGCTGAGAAGAGGCCTATCATCATTTAGTCTAACATGGCCAGCCCTACGATGCCGCCTCCAGCATAAAAAGAGCAGTGATGCAGCTATAAATGTCACTACTGCAGTTATAACTACCGCAAGAACAACTGTTTTCTTATTACTGTGACTATCTTCTTGTTTGTCAGTTTCCGAAGATGGAGGAGCAGAAATATCTGAAGCTGCTGGTGGCGTCAATTTTGGAAAAAAAGATGGTGCAGAAGAAGGTTGCAGTGGTCCAGGAAGATGATGTACTGGAGAATGAGGTGATGGTACTGGACTGGGATCAGATGATGGTGCTGGACTGGGTTCAGAAGATGGTGCTGAACTGGGTTCAGGAAATGGTGTTAAACTAGGTGCAGGGCCTGGACTAGGTGGGTCTGATATGCGCTGAAGCAAAATACGACCAAAATTTCTTGTAGGAGCACTGGATCTGGAAAAAGGTGGTCCCATATAAGCGACATGCCAAATATCGGAATCATCTTCTTTTCCTGAAACAGGTAATGGGGGATTATCTTTTCTCAAACAGTGAAGAATGTCCTCCTTGAATTCAGAACAGTAAGCATTGATAAAATTTTTGGTCTCTTCTCGTGCTAAGGGTTGAATCTCTGAGCTGATTATATTGGTGCCGCCAGATAATTCCCTTGAAAGACACAAATCATGATTCCCAACATCTTTCACTAAATGAAATAAATCTTCCCTGCAATATTTCCATAAGACTTTTGCCTGCAGTCATGAAAGTTAACATCTTTTAGAGTCTATCCATTTAAACTTAGCAATCTTGAAAACAACTTTTAGAGTTCTATGTTCCCAAATCTAATAAATAAATGAAGTCCCTATAATACAGAGTCAGATGACGATTAGTAACAATTACAAAACAAAAATTTGAAACATAACTCGGAAGGAATGCTGAAGCAATCACGTGAAGGGAATAGAATTTCAGAGCAAGCTGGCTGAGATAGAAGCATAGATGCATTTATACATTCTATAATTGTTCTTGATCAAGTTTCTGTGTTTCTCATGTAAACACAGCACGCGCAAAAAGAGTATATAGCAGATGATTTATCTCTCAAAATTAGTATTTATATACTATGGCAATCACCCAACATACTAAAACTAAAGATCTCTGGTTAAGGATGGAACAACCTCTTCTGGCTCTAGGCCCAAATATCATTCAGAACATCATAAGAAAAAAATGTGATTTAGGTCCCTTCATTTTCTGTCAAAATTTACGATAGTCCCAAAATGATGATTCCAATTATAAATAAGCAAGGACCAATATCAACAACTTATAGTATAAGGACTAAGACCAATTTTGACCAAACCTTGAGGGAATCAAGGATTTAGGTAACCATGTTAGCTACCTCTATGAGAAGCCAAAATATATTCCATATTAACCAGAGACTACCATTTTCTTAGGAGCAAAGAATTATGCCGCAAAAGCACAAAAAGCTATAACATATCTGGGCTTAACAGCTTACAGCATTATTGGTATTGGGATTGGGATTGCTAAATGAAAGAAATGTAAAAAGAGAATCAGATAAGAATGAGAAAGTGAAACAAAGCATTCACACCAACCCTTAAACAAAAGGCAAACACCTGACTCAAGGTAAGAAACCAAAATTTCTGAGCTCAAATACCATGATCAGTTGATCACCAATTGGATTTGCGTTATTTGAACAAAAAAATCAAACTAAATACGTAAAAGAAACCTACAAAATCCGAACACAGGGAGCCTTACCGTGTGTTCATCGAACAACCCGTATGCTGGATCAAGTAACTTTCTAACAAAATCATCTTCTGTTTCCTTCTTCTCCAAAGGACTGACTGCTGCTACAAGAAGAAGAACTAAAAGAACACCTAAGCTAGCCTTTACGTTAACCATATGTTTTTGAATTCCCATTCAAGTGTTTGATATGCTTTTCATATCACCAAAGGACAAAATCCCCCTCCAATCGCTTCATCACCGACAAACACCCCCAAGAAAAAAAAAAGAACCTTCTTTTCATAATCCACCTCCAAACCACTTCAATTCTTCAACAGAACCCCACTCGGTACCTTACAAAGGTGAATCCCCCAAGACCAACCAAGAGTTGCAGCAAAAAGACAAAACTTCAAGATCAAACAAAAAGAACAAAAGCTAACCCCAAAAATACTTGCCCCTCTCCAAAGCTTCAAACTTTTATCGATTCAGATCAAGTCCAGCCAAACCCCACCACATGCATCAATCAGAAAACAACTCCAAACAAAAACAAAATCATGGGTAGGTGTCGAAGCATCAAAATCACCCTCCAAGTGAAAACACAAACTGGAGCTCCAAATAAAGATTCAAGAAAAGGATATTTGCTTCTTGCAGGATCCAAGCTCAAAAAGGACGGCTTTTGGCGTTGTTGACCATGAAATGTTGCTGATTGCGACAACTTCTTATTTTTCCCGTGTGCAGAAAGTGTGTCATAAATGGTAAAAAGATGAGCAAAAGCAAAGACTTATAGTAAAAAGAAGGAATGTATTGAGAGAGTTGGTGTTAAGGAAAAGGAAGTTTCTTGGCGCCAGATAGAAGAACCCTACGCGTGAAGAACCGTCTTGGAGAAAAGATTCTGGATGGTGGATTCAGTCATTGCAAGGCAGCCACTTTCAAAATGTCTTCCACTCAGTTTTCTTATTCCAGCATTGATTAAAAAGGAAATCTATATAAAATTTCAAAATTAATATATATTAAATTTATTACATTTATTACATTTGAAATTTGAAAAACAGCAACAGGAAAGAGTGGTGTGTGTCTCTGTTAATGTTGCTTTTTGTTAATTGTGAAGGGTTGACTAGAATAATTAAACTTAAATATATTAATCTACTATTTGAGAGAAAATATAAATTTATTTCATATAATATTTTGACATCTGGTTATATTTTTGTAGTTGTTTCATTTATTTTTTTTATTGTTTTATGTTTCGTAGTTGTTTATTTTTATTTTTTCACACTTGGTTGTCTATTCTTTCCTTTGAGCTCTAATTATCTTTAAAAAAAAAAGTTGGATATATGTCTCAAAATACTTAATGTGAATTTCCAAAATCATTATTGTCTACTATTATTGAAAACAAATAGATAAATATAGGTTCTAAAGTAACAAGCCTAAGGGTTAAGTTGTTTTTTTTTTTAATCATTGATTTGGTCCCAAATTTTTTGAGTTGGTTCAATTTGGTCTTCGAGTTTTTGAAAGGTTCAATTTAGTATCCTTATTTTTTTAAAGTGGATCAATTTAATCCTTTCGTTATATTCTAGTTCATGTCGTTTGTATAGTAGTGAATTGTCACTATGCAATAGAAATGTGAGTGAAGTTGTTAATTGGGTTGGTTTATTTGTTAGGTGTAGTTAACATCATCATTTTAGTCTTTATGTCGATGTTTCCTTGAGCAAGTGTGTATTGTAGTATTAAGATTAGTCGTTTAATTTGTTGCACAGTAACAGCTTACCAGTATACAATTGGTATTAACTGAAATATAACGGAAGGTACTAAACTAAATCACTTTAAAAAATAAGGATACCAAATTAAATATTCCAAAAAATAAGGGACCAAATTGAATAAACTCAAAAAATTAGGGAACCAAATCAATAATTATACCTTTTTTTACTGGAAAAATTAGATTTTTTATTTTATTGTGATATTTATATTATTTTTTTCAAATATTCAAGCAAGTCAAAATAGTATTTGGATTTTTGTATAAAGATTGTATATTTATGAGTTTATTTAAATGTTTGTGGTAATTTTATAATACCTTCTTATATATTTTCTCTATTTTAAATATAAATAGATAATTACAGGTTGTAAAGTACATTATTTGACAAGCATTATGCTTAAGTTTTTTTTTTTCATTGAAACATTAGATTTTTCTCATTTTATCATGATATATTAATTTTGTTTTTTCAAATATTTAAGCAAGTCAAGATAGAAGTTGTGCCTTTGTATAAGGTTTGTATGTTTATGAGTTTATTTACATTTTTGTAGTAATGTTTACATAGTTGTCTATATATTTTCTCTATTTTAAATATAAATAGATAATTGCATGTTGTAAAGTACATTATTTGACAAGCGTAAGGGTTAAAGGTTTTTTTTTTTCATTGGAAAAATTACATTTTTCTCATTTTATCAATGATATATTTAAATTGATTTTCAAATATTCAATCAGGTCAAAACAATATTTGTGCCTTTGTATAAGGTTGTATGTGTTGGAAGTCCCACCAATATGATGAGGAAAATTTTAGAAAAACAAATTCAAGAACATAATTAGAGATTTGAAAATGATCAAGAAAAAGAATTTCAAAATCAAAGCTTGCATTTGTGTATCTTTGCGATGGCTCGTTTGACAATTCTTAGCATCATTTTCCTGCTTCCCATCATTTGTGAAGGTTCATGTTCTTTGAGAGATTTGTCTATTACCCAAAAGCCCACTTCTAATATGGTATCAGAGTTATTGTTTAAAAATAAAGCCTATCCTAGCGAGATTTCTTAGACATTCTTTTCCATCCGTTATCGGGCCGCTAATGGACCACCCATTAATTTCTAGTCCCACGCACGAGATGTATATACCTCGGTGTGACGGGGTGTGTTGGAAGTCCCATATCAACTAGAGATAAGACAATTTTATAGTATATAAGTGAGGTGCAAACCTCACCTTACAAGCCGGTTTTGTGGGGTTGAGTTAGACTTTAAACCCACTTTTAACAGTATGTTTATGTGTTTATATACATTTTTTGGTAATGTTTACAATAATTGCTTATATATTTTCTCTATTTTAAATATAAGTTCAATAATGTACTTACATTGGACCTGTTACATTATGGCTATTCACAAGTCACATAAGTCTATTTTTAGAAGATAATCTTATTGTAAATTTATTGTCAAATCTTTGTTTTGGCATTAACTTCTTCTAGTCATTCTTCTTCTAACTAAATATGAAACTTTTGAAGATTTTATCATATAAGATCCTTTCCAGTTTATTAATGGCCTTGTACATGTTCCAACCATTATAGAAATAATTATTTTCCCGTGAGAATTGATTGGCATCAAAATGTTTATTGTTATTATTCAATATTGAGAAAAACTATATATGGTTAATCTCCCATGTGCCTAAAATACATATAGAGTGAATGTATTTATAATAAAGAGTGATACAAGTGTTCTTATAGGACCAAGTTGTACTCCACGAGTGTTGAATTGCTTTAGTGTTCGGATGCTGGCTTTGTGTCTCCTTACTCTGATGAAACTTCGATAACGACGCAGGTGTGACTATAAAAGACACTTTGATACTTAAGTTAGTACTGGTGATGTCAGGGATTCAGAGAATATTTTAATGTGTAATCAATGCTTAGAACAATGTGCTATTTATACCATTTTTACATGTGGGTCCTACCAAGAATGGGCCTTAGGCCCAAAATACCGTATACTTTTAAGGGGAGTTCAAAGTATCCAATACTTAATAAACCATAAGAGAAGTTTGATAATTTCTCCAATACACATTATTTTTTCAACTCAATCGTAGAGATATACAAATATTTCATATCTTTTTCATTGTTTGTCTCAATATGATATCTTTTTTAGACAAATATCCTTGAACTTTAATAAGTTTCTATTCAACTTCTTGGTAGAAGTATAATAGCTCTTTCAGAATCTTCAAATATATTTGTAGTACTATAAATAATACTAACATTGATGTCTCACATTACCAAACCAAAGAAAAATGTATTACTCTTGAGAATTGTGTAAGTTGTTGCACTCCTTATCATTGGTGCTAGTGCCAACATTTATTCTTCATATAAACATAAATATTAATATGAGAAAATCGTTTTTTTAATACTCTCATAACAAATGAGGTGATCCATGCTTCCATTTGGTTTAGCAAAGAAAATAATAATATCAAGATGAATAGCATCCATATGGTCATAATCAGAATCACCATCTTCATAAGTAAAGTGTGTTTCTATGTTCTTCTCATTATTTGTAAGATGCTTTAATGTAAGACAAGTACAACTCAAATTGCCTTTACTATCATAATGATAATATATATATTTTCATCTTATTTGTCAATATTTTCACATTTTTCTTTTCCCTTTTTAACATTATTGTGCCACTTCTGGTAACAAAATGTGTCTTTGAAATTTCCTTTATAACCATGTCCATAGTCAATATCACGATCATGAAAATATAAATCAAATGTTGCTACATTCACTTATGGGAATGAAGTAGAACCAATGGAACATGTTTCATGATTTTCTATCAAAAACTCATTATTTTGTTCAGCCATATAAAGGTATGAAATAAATTTATAATATTTATTACCGCGTTCACTTTATGGAATGAAGCAAATTGGACAAATCTCATGATTTTTCATCAAAAGCTTCATTGTTTTGTTTACTCGTATAAAGACATGAAATAAATTCATAATATTTGTGAAATCTCTTTTCACAATTGTCACAAGAACAAATTACTTACTTAGATGTTTTATTTCTTTCTTTAGTGGTATTCCAAGCCCCATTGCATCTAAATGTATTTCAACATTTAAAGTCCAATATAAGTAATTCTTTCTTTTTAATAATAAGGGTGACAAATTCAAAATTTGCAAGATTTAATATATTTAAAATTAGTACATAAAATAATAATAAGAATAATAATAATAATAATAATAATAATAATAAAATAATAATAATAATAATTTGAGATGAAGATTGATAAAATAAACTATATGAAAAAAATAATAATATAAAATAAAATTATAAATAAAGAAATGATAAGAAAGAACTTGAAATAAAACACATAGAATATTATCGTAGTTGGTCGGAGCACGAAGAAGTGAAAAAAGAATAAAGAGTGAAAGAAATGGGAAAAGTTTTCTTTCTGTCTTATGTCTATGAATAGTATTGAGTAATGATACATTGACACCCCAAACTTACCACTTTCATGACCACCTTACGTGGCAACAAAAATTAGATTTAAAATTTTTTATTTTTAATTGAAAAATTAAATTGGTATCAGGAAGCTTCATTCTCCGCACACGCGCGTGTAGTCACAGCCAGTTGCCACATTTCCCACACAGCAGTCCGCGCATTTCTTTTTTCGTTTTTGAAAACTCTTTCAGTGCTCCACCGCACCGCTCCACCGCTTCTCAATTTCTCCAAAGCGCCCTCAAACCCTCTGCGCGCCTTCTTCCCGCACACACACAGACCCCTCTCCTGGCCTTCTGCCCGCACACACACAGCCCCAAATAACCCTTCTCGCACCACACACACACCTCTTCTCCACTTTTTCCCACCTACCAGTCCAGAAACCCCAAAAGCCCTCCCAGCGAGAAACCCTAACTCGAATCCCTCTCCCTCTCCCTCTCCCGCTCCTCACACACCAGCGCAAACATTTTTCTTTTTTGAAAATGACTCTCTTGCACCGCTCCACTGCTCCATTTCCCTTCCCCGCACAACACAGACACGAAATCGGCATCCCACAACCATCGTCCCGCCCAGCCACACACCTCTGGTGGACGTGGTCCCGCAACCGCCGCCGTCCATAACCCTTCTCGCAGCACACACAGTTCTGCTCCACCACTTGAAATCCCTTACCGCTCCACAAATACCCTCCTGCACCCGAACCTCGTTCCGGCGTCATTGTCCTAACCCCAAAACCCCTTTGTTCGAGAAACCCTAACCCTAGAAACCGCAGCTTTCTTCTTCCTTGGTCAATCCCGGAACCCCTGTAACAGTCCGAATTTCCCAATTTGATAACCTAACCTATATTTTCACCCAATTTCAACATTCTGCATCGGTTAGGCTCACTTGCACACTCCATTGACGTTAACTATTGACCACCGCTGCTCCCAGCGGTTATCCTCACCTGCCATTTTCTTATTCACTCACTCACGCACTCATGTTCATCAAGACATCAACCTACACTCTATCTTTCCCTCACTTTCAATGAGTAGAAGAAGTCCAGCCCAATGGCAACGACTGAAGCCGCAGTCCAGCAGTGAATGTCATCATTCCATCGTACTCTCTAACCACCACAATGAAGCACGCATTTTCGAGCGATTGTCCTGTCTCTCTCGCGGGCTGAGCACGTTCGAGGAGCAAGCTCCATTTTGTTGCAACTTGACGAGCGTTTTGCATTACCCTCTCTTCCACTAATCCAAGTAATTGTTCATGGCTTTTTAAATTGTGTATTTTTGTTTAATCGCGAAATATTGTTTGGTTGGGGTGTTTGTTGTTTATTAATTGCAATTCGTTATATAAACTGTTTACCCCAGTAGGAGATTTTGGATACCTATGGCAGAAGAAGAAGAGGGTGTGTCAAGGAAGGTAAATGTTTGCGATTATTGGATTTATGTTGTGCATTTACATTTATATTTTTCATATTCTTTTAAGCTTTATAAGTGTCAGATGAAAAAAAAGAAGTCGACTCCGCAAGTGGGTGATCTTTTGGAGAGAAAATCCCAATTCAATTTGGCTTTGTAGAAAATCCCAAATCTTTATGGTATTGGTGTGCATTGTTGGGGTCGAACCTTTTAGTTAGAGGTGCAATTTTGTGTTGTTACGTAATTCCAAAGCCTGTCAATTATCATTTGTGAAAAATGTGTTTGGTGGGTTACAACATAATTGGTCTTAGGTTTGTGGATAAATATAAAATTGTTGCAGGCTAGTTTTTCACAAAATGAACTTACAACTTGTTTACAAGAAGTGGGATGGGGTGTGGTTTTGGTGTGCCCAGTTAGGGTCCCACCTTTTTGTAAGTGGGACAAGTGTGTTTTTTTATATAGTTCCAAAATTTGCGAATTGTAATTTGTGCAGAAGTTGTTTGGTGGGTTACATATTGATTGCTCTTTTGTTGCAATTTAATTTTAAAATTGTTGCAGCCTACTATTGTAGTTCCAAAATTTGCGAAATATAGTTTGTGCAAAACCTCTTTGGTGGGTAACATCTTGATTGGTCCTTGGTTGCAAGGTAAGTTTTAAATTGTTGTATGGTAGTCTTTCCCCAAATGAAGTTACACCTGGTTTAGAAGAAGTGAGATGGGGTCTGGTCTTGGTGTGCATTGTTGGGGTCCAACCATTTTGCAAGTGGTAGAATTTTATGTTGTTTTGCAAATCCAAAATGTGTGAACTTTAATTTCTGCATAATATGTGCCGTGGGTTACACCTTAATTGGTGTTAGGTTGGAAGATAAATTTTAAAATGTTGGATAGTTTGTTTTCCCCAAATGAAGTAACACCCTCTTTTAAAGAAATGGGATTGGGTCTGCTATTTTAGCAAGGGATAAAATTGTGTGTTCAGTTGCACTTCCATAATCCGTCAATTTTAGATTGTGCAAAAACTCTTGTTTGGGTTATACCTTAATTGTTCTTTGGTTGCAAGATAAGTTTAAAAAAGTTGCAGGTCACTACTTTGCTTGAGTGGCAAGAGAAGTCGTAAGGAGAAGTTGTGAACTATTCATTTACCATTTTTGCTATTGTAGTTCATTAAGTTCATTTATTGATGTTTTCTAACATGTTTTTTTAACAATTTCATTTCTTTTTTAGGTTGTGGTTCGCAACCGTTGTAAAACAGACTACATTGTTAAAGTTAATGGATTATTGAGACCAAGCCATTGCTCTCGAATTGGAGGCACTCCATTTAGGTGGTGTGTTGACATGGTGAAACCGTTGGATATCAATGGAGTTTTGTTGAAACACACACTTAGTCGGTGGGTCCCTGAACATGAAAGCATATGTATCAGGCAACATTTGGTACGGTTGTCTGTTTTAGATGTTTGTGTTTGTTTGGGTCTGAATGCTGTTGGGGTTGATGTAGAATTCAATAGTGTTGTGTGCGGGGTGATAAAGTCATTATTTGAACATGAACCAATAACAATAGATGACATTGTTAATAGGATATACTTTTATTTACAAAGTGGCGATGACAATGACATTGACAATGTAGACAATGTTTGTCGTTTGTACTTGTTGTTGTGTTTTGCTCTTTTGTATTTCCCTAGGACTTCTAGAACTGTCACAAACATGCCATTTAGATTGTTGGATAACCTTGACAACTTGAATCAATACAACTGGTCAAGGTCTGTCCATAGTTTTTTGGTTGAAGGTTTCAATCGTGCTTACCACACTTTAAGGCAAGATCAAAACACGTCAGTCATAAATGTAGCTGGGTCCGTGGCTATTTTTCAGGTATCTATTATTTAAGCCAATTTTGATTTTGTTTGCCTAGTGTTAGTGAAGTAAACGATTAATTAGTTCCTGCATATATTTTTTTCAGCTTTTGGTTTGTCGACTACTTTCTGTGGGGTCTTACGAAGGTGACGTTAGTTTCCCAAGAATTTTGAGTTGGCCATCGTTGGTGATTAGGACTCACGGAATAAAATCCGCATTTGAATCTAACAAGGTATTGTATTGCATTCATTTTATTTTAGTTGATTAAGTTGTATTCTATGTAGCAATAAAGTTTAAAGGTTGGACATCATTATGCAGGTTGTTCTTGAATGGGAATTAACTGAAGACGAAAAAAACATTGTTGTTCGTAAAGCCTTAAATGTAGGTGCACATGGCATCCCAAAAAAAGGAGTAGATGACATGTCCTTTACTAAATTTAAGCAATGGTGTAAAAGGAAGCTGAAAAGAAATTATAGGGTTGTTCAACAACTAAAAGATCAGCTTAGCAATATGGAAGAAGAGTACACTTGTGGAGGTCAAGAACCCGACCCATCTTCCTTTGAGGAACCCGAACCCTCTCCCTTTCATAAAGGTCATCGCTTTGATGTTGAGGAGCCCCAATCTCGTCCTTTTGACCACCCATCTTCGTCCCATCAACCTCAACCCTCTTTATTTGATAAAGGTCATGCCTTTGATGTTGAGGAGCCACAATCACGTGATTTTGAGGACCCATCTTCCTTTCATCAAGCTGAACCTTCTTACCATGATATAGGTGATGGCTGTGATGTTGAGGAGGCACAAGCACGTCATTTTAATAAGCACGACCAAGGTACTCCCGAATACAATCCTCATGGTATGGAAATTATTCCCTATGTGGAACCAGGAAAATGTTCTTTGGATGTTGACTTAAGTGAATTGTATCGCATTCTTGTCTCACAAGATGGGAGGTTCGTTACTATTGCAGATATAAATTTCATTATTTCATTTCAACTGTTATATAGTTAATTATAAATTTGTCCCTTTTCAGGCAAACGGTGGTTGACATAAATCACCAGATATTAACCACAGTTGAGTGTTGTGGATTTCGTCCTCGAGGAAAACTTTCGAACATGGTAAAGCCCTTTATTGTTGTAATATTATAAATTTCTTATTTTGATTAATGAAATGACATTGTTGGTTTTAAATGTTGTCAGGCCATTTTGTTTGCTTGCAACAACTTCATGTATAGACAAAGAAAATTGAATGGGGTGATCAAGAGAGTTGTGTTTGGTACTTTGTATACGGTATTATAATTTTAATTGTTTTTAAAGTTTTTATATTTCATGTATGTTGTTCATGATGGTTTATGGAAATGTTATTCTGATATTTTTAATAAAGATCGTAGTTGTTGAAGATAGTAGAAAGGTCAAGGCAAAGAGACGTGAATGGGTTTTAGGGGACTACAACAATTTCCTTACACGTGGACTAGTTTCAGTACACGATATACTGTCAGCAGATTTTGTAAGTATGAATATTTGTAAATTTATTTATTAAGTACCAAATATGGATGTTGTATGACTTTTCTGTTTTGTTCTTGGAAGGTCTTTGCTCCTATAATCCATGAGCAACATTGGTGGTGTTATGCAATCAACTGTCGCACACGCCAATTTTTTGTGCTTGACTCTCTTGGGAGTAAACGACAAGGACGTAAAAGGATAGACAATGTGATCGTAAGTCACTTCTTAAAATAGAGGGTTCTGTTACAAAATTTATGTATTCGTTTGTAAAATGTGTGTTCATATTTTGTATTTGCATTTTTGAAGGCGCGTAACATGGGGATTTTATTTGGTTTACTTGAAAATCGTTCTGATGCTGATAAACCAAAATTTGAGGTCCTTACCCAAGATCTTCCACTACAACCAAATTTGTAAGTGCCAAATTTTTCCTTACATTTGAGTGAATATTAGTTTATTTACCTGATAATCTGACTTAACAAATGTTTACATATTTCGAGATATGATTGTGGCATGTTGGTGTTGAGATATATTGAGTTGTAGGATGGTGAAACCAAATTTGGTGACAAATACTTCCCCGCCTACACTTCTGTAAGTGACATTTTTTGGATTTCGTTATGCTGTAATGGTTTTTAGTGGTAATATTTTATAATAACTTCATTCCATGTTGCAGGATGAACTTCAAGAACTCAGACAACATTACATATGTGATTGGTTTATGGACGACGACAATATCCACCGCAATTACTGGCTTGAAGTCTTTGATGTATATAAAAGTAAATAGCTTTTGTTGACATGATTTGTAAAATCTGATACGAAGATGACAGTGCTGATTGCAAAATTTGACTTTAGATTACATATGTATGATGGAGGGAAATAGTTATCCTCTGTTACTTTTGATACTTTTGGACAAAATTCTGTTGCAAAATTTGAGATGTGGGATACAAGTTCAACTTTGTTAACTTTGAGCTTAGATTTCAGGTTGCATGTCAGACTCAATTACGAGTACTTTTTACACCTTTTTATGGTGATTTGAATATATGTTGCTTTCATACTAGCTGTTTTGTAAATGGAAGTTCAGTTATAAAATTTAGCAGGTCTGTTTTCCCAGGAATGGCCATAAATATGGTCAAATGTAATTTGGATGTAGATGTCCCTGTTCTGCACATGTACCGTTACCCCTTTTATGGAAGGGTGGTTAATTGGTCCATTAACTTATATGTGGGTTAGTACTTAATTGTCTTCCAATTACATAGTATTTTTAAGATTGTTGCAGGTTAATAAATGTGTGCAATTTAATTCCACAAATAATGTAATGGTAAAATGATTGTAGACAACGTTTTCCGACATGCAATGAAGTTCGTACGCATGTTGGTGTGACGCCTTTTCAATGACATCCATCATGACAAATTTATAATCACATGCATTTACTTTAAGAAAACATCCTCCAGTGGATGATGCAAATGATGCATTCAGTACATAATGACATTGTCAATCTACAAAGCACAAATATAAGATATCCTTAATTACATGATCAAGTTGTCGAATCCACCATTCCTTAATTACATGATCAACTTGTCCAATCCACCATTCCCCTGATACCACCAAAATTACAATCAGGTTACATCCAAAACAAATAACAACCCATAGCCACGTGTGAATGTTTGTTGAAGCCATTTAATTTGCAAGGGCCCATGTGCTAAAAAAAAAAACACCAAACGAACTTCATTCCTGAAAAAAAATATTTCATAACTGTTGGATGAATGTGGATACATAATTATCCATTCAAACCTAAAAGAAGAACAAGAAGCGCATGCAAAATATATTTCTATATACCTAATAATTGGATCCCTGTGACACAATTTGTGTTTCATGTGTGCTATTTTCAATTGAAGTCAGCAGGGAAACAAATCCATTGCATTGGACTTCTTCAACCTGACAAAATAAATTATACTTCAATTCATACACCCCACATGATGTCAATAACGAAAAAGTTGAAGGGTTAGTACGACATGACGTTGTTCACTTTGAATTACCTGCGTTAGATTACTTTGCATAATGACTTCTGATTGGTTACTACATGGCATTAAATATGTATCCAAAGGTAAAATGGCAATACTGGTTATGTGAAATAAATTAGAAATCCATCTAAATTTTGTTCTTTAATTTGTTCAGGACCCTTCAACTACAACAAAGGCAAGCGTTCACAGAAAAGCTGTCATGGATCCTGAGTTTGGTTCCCATATTGCTGTTGGAGCATCGTTGATTTTGAAAAATGTATTATCACCGCCTTATGCGTTTGTACTGAATTTGGGTTTTCATAATTTTTATGAAGTACAGATCTAAAATCTTAAAAATGATTCATCAGGTATCTTGTTTCGGTCATAACCCATGGGTGCCTCCTTACCTGAACATCATTGTTTGCAATACTGTGAAGGTTAATATTTTATATTACATTTATATTATTACTTTTTAATGATTTTTATATTTAAATTACAGGGTCATATTGAATTCATAATTGATAGGTTATTAAGAATGACATTAGTCCACCAACTGACCATGAAGTTGAAGCTTCTATGCCCGTTGTGCGAAACTACCCAGGAGAATATCTTGATGTTGACGACATTTTGAAGAAGCTGGTCCCTCCACCTAAAGTTGTTATAACTGGTTACCATGAAGACACTTCTGTTGCTGGATCATCAAGTCTCCCATGTTCTAATGCTACTATTTCTCTTGGTGCGGACTCACCACATGGAAATTATGATGCAAATCCCGATGGGGCTACAACATTTGATGTTGAATGCCCTGATGCTTAAGCTACGGATTTCAGTGACCATTTTGTCATCCCTCCATTAGTAAGTAGTATTGGTGTAGTGCTTTCATGTCTCTGCTGAACACTTACTCCACGTTTTGAAAAGACTTTTTGTTAAATGTTTGTAGTATTGCTTATCATTCCATGAGTGAATGTGTTTTGTTAATGGAGAAGGATACTATTTTAGTAATCATTGATTGACCCCATGATGTGCACACCATTAAAACACACCACATTATTTTCTATTGCAGCGAAGTATTGATTTTAATTGTCGGAAGTGTTGGGTGACCCTTACTGACATCTAACATGTTACCCAAGCACGTTTAAACTGTAATCACGCAAATAGTTTGTGGACAAATATGTTGTAACATTAGTTAATAAAATAATAATCCCAGGGCATTGGTGGACCCCACATTGTTCCCCCCTTTGAAGCCAGACAATATGTCATTTTTTCTAATGAATACATTTGTTATAAGTGAATAAAAGCATTGTTGTACCTTTTCGAAATTTAGCATGCGACTCAGTGAAATGTAAGCTGTAACCCAGGATAGAAGTTTTGGACAAATTAGTTGTATGAATTTTGAATAAAATAATAATCCCAAGGCATTGGTGGACCCCATTTTGTTCCCCCCTTTGAAGGCAGACAATATGTCATTTTTTCTAGTGAATACATTTGTTATAAGTGAATAAAAGCATAGGTGGACCTTTTCGAAAATTGATCATGCGACTTAGTGAAATGTAAGCTGTCACCCAGGATAGACTTTTTGGACAACTTACTTGTAGGAATTTTGAATAAAATAATAATCCCAGGGCATTGGTGGACCCCACATTGTTCCCCCCTTTGAAGCCAGACAATATGTAATTTCTTCTAGTGAATACATTTGTTATAACTGAATAAAGGCATTGGTGGACCTTTTCGAAATTTATCATGCGACTCAGTGAAATGTAAGCTGTAACCCAGGATAGACTTTTTGGACAAATTAGTTGTAGGAATTTTGAATAAAATAATAATCTCAGGGCATTGGTGGACCCCATTTTGTTCCCCCCTTTGAAGGCAGACAACCTTTAATTTGTTCTACTTAATGCATATGTTATAAGTGAATAAAAACATTGGTGGACCTTTTTGAAATTTATCATGCGACTCAGTGAAATGTAAGCTGTAACCAAGGATAGACTTTTTGGACGAATTATTTGTAAGAATTTTGGACAAATTATTTGTAAGAATTTTGAATAAAATAATAATCCCAGGGCATTGGTGGACCCCACATTGTTCCCCCCTTTGAAGCCAAACAATATGTCAATTTTTCTACTCATTGCATATGTTATAAGTGAATAAAAGCATTGGTGGACCTTTTTGGAATTTATCATGCGACTCAGTGAAATGTAAGATGTAACCCAGGATACACTTTTTGGACAAATTATTTGTAAGAATTTTGAATAAAATAATAATCCCAGGACATTTGTGGACCCCACATTGTTTCCCCCTTTGAAGCCAGACAATATGTAATTTATTTTACTCATTGCATATGTTATAAGTGAATAAAAGCATTGGTGGACCTTTTTGGAATTTATCATGCGACTCAGTGAAAAATAAGCTGTAACCCAAGATAGACTTTTTGGACAAACTATTTGTAGGAACTTTGAATAAAATAATAATCCCAGGGCATTGGTGGACCCCACATTGTTCCCCCTTTGAAGGCAGACAATATTTAATTTTTATTACTGAATACATATGTTATAAGTGAATAAAAACATTCGTGGACCTTGCTGAAATTTGACATGCGACCCAATGAAATGTAAGCTGTAACCCAAGATATATTTTGTGGATAAATTTGTTCTGACATATTTCAATAAAATAATCATGCCACCTGATTACTAGGCCCCAGTTGGTTCCCCCTTTGGAGACAGACAATATTTAATTTCTTTTCATAAATGTGTACTTGATAATTGACAACAAATATTGGTGCACCTTCTTCAAAACTAACGTCAAACCCAAACTCAAGTAATATGTAACGCAGTCCATAATTGTTGGACAAATTACTTGTAAGGTGTTTTAATAAATTTATTATCCAAGGGCCTTGCTGGACTCCACATTTTTTTTATTTTGCTTCCATAAATGTAATGTAAACTAATTGACAACAAAGATTGGTGGACCATATTCAAAATGAACCACACACTCACGGCCATGTAAAGTGTAACCTATCAAACAAATTTTGGACACACACATTCTAACAGATTTAAATAGTTTCAGTGGAGCAGCATTTGTCACACACAAATGTATACTGAAATCAACACAAACAAATGAAATTGTCATTCAGTACGAACCTGTCATTACCAATAACAAAAAATATCATTTTGTAAACAATAATAATTCCAAACTATTTCTTCAACCTCCTTATCCCATAACTCGCAAACGGAGTTCGAATAGAACGACTTTTGTAACGTGTGCGGGGTTGATGCTTCATTCGCGCATACATATTGCTTTCCTCCATTTCGTCACACATGTCATTGCTTTTATGAATTTCATCATCTTCCTCAACAGACTTGCCTCCCAAATCAAAACTATGATCATGTGTTTGAGAAGCACAACCATTTGTGTCATAACATGGATCATATTCCGTAGGCGGTTTTTTCCTCCTCTCCTTCATCTTTGTTTTTAGAAGATCAATTGATTGCTTAAGTTCCTCAATAACGGCTTCTTGTTCTAAAATTTCACGCATAAGCTCTTCCTTGTCTTGTGAAGAACACCCTCCTTCACTTCTCCTTTCAACCTTGCCAAATCCACACCCATATTCATGAAAACCTTCTTGGACAACTACATGTTTAAGCTCTTCTTCTGACACGGCAACGTCATGCAAAACCTGCCCTCATGAACAACATACAACCAAACCAAAAATAAATCATTCAATAAATTGATTGACTAATAAACACAATAAAATTATAAATTATAAACAAAGATCAAACTAACCGCTTTTTTCTTCAAACTACGACTAACTACGAAATCCCCAACTTTAACATCCATCCAATGCAATATTCGTGGAAATCGGCTGCTGGGAGTTCCTCCCTTTCTCTTCCAAATCAACAAATGCTCAAAAGCCCATAACTGTAACAAAATTTTAACAGCATTAACTAATAATTCAAGATCATAATTAATAAAACAATCCATTAACGAATAATTTATTATACCTGTAACAAATAAACACAACCATCCACATGAAAGTATTTCGCATTTCCTTCGTCGCTCAACAACAATGAAGCAGTGCATAGACTCTCAACCAAGTACTCATACACAAGACTACCCCAATTATATTTTCCAACACTTCCAAAGTCATCCACAATGCTGAACAATATCGGAAAAATTCTATCCCTGCGACTAGACAATAGAAACTCACATATTCTTATCAAAACATACAATCTACAAAAATCAACTACACTTAAATCTCCATGATGTTGCATTAAGAATTCATAAACCATTTTGACATCAACGTTTTC
>Ga0214543_1005223_pt1 | contig 24063 bp, 13 predicted proteins | sample CNSS2metaG_FD_160094 | JGI IMG/M metagenome (GOLD analysis project Ga0214543, IMG submission 160094) | Root nodule microbial communities from cowpea collected in UCLA plant growth center, Los Angeles, California, USA - CNSS2 | ecosystem: Host-associated > Plants > Roots > Nodule | place: USA... | reverse complement strand
ACCATATTGTGGGCTGCAAAGCTGGTATTATATATATATATATATATATATATGAATAAACACAAATAAAAAAATATTTGTGAGAGAAACAAAAACAGCTTTTGATAATACCACTTTGGTACGAGGAAACTGCGGCTGTTTTCTCTAACTACCGTTTAGGTCATTAATTTTCAGCCACACAAGGTTCTTTGTCTGTGTTTGAAGTTTGATTTGTTTTGCTACATAATAATATTGATCATTAATTTTTAACCACATGAAATGAAACGTGATATATTATTTTGTCTCAAGCAACTCAAATGCAGTTCAATGTTCTAACTCCCCATTTACAACTCGCAAGAAGAAACACAATAATATAACTTACTATTTGCTAATAATTTCTAATAATAAATCATTAACGAAGATTGCAGTGATAATAAAAAATGGAAAAGAAAGAAAGAAATGGAAGGTTTTAAGTTTCTATGTGCGGCTACAAGACCATGGGTCTGTGTAATGACAAAATGTGCAGAGGTTATTGTACACATATATGTGTCGTTACACTGAGTTCTGATATTTTTGGCTAACAATAATGATGCTAATTAAAATCGTTATTTTCTAAGAGTTAAAAAATATTGTAGTAACATTATAGTAATGAGACAAGGACGAAAAGAGGAACTAGTTTGCGTGTGGTTTGATGGTTGAATGATAGATCAGTTCTTGTCGGGGTGATTAACAATGTTTTGGCCAATTGTTTCAGTGTTTGGTAGGGTACAGTGTAGCTAATGTGTTGTGTTGTGTAGGAGTTTTTTCTATTATTAAATTATTAGAATTATTTTAGACATATTAAATATGATGATAGGAATTAATGCTTTGTTATTTTAACAATAGGGAAACAATGTGAGAATATGTATTATGTTATTTTTTAATTTTAACGTTATTTTTTCAATATTTTCTATTATGTTGATATTAAACGTAATTTAGTAATACATTTGTTGATTTGTATGTTTGTGACTGTATGTTCATCGCCGTGTTTTTATTGTTTAAGTTTAACAAAATTTAACATGAATAATCGTGATGATATAAAATATAATTTGTTGATCGAATTAATATATATTAAAAAGAAAACTTCTAAATAATGATCATTAGTAATTAGTAATTATAATAATTAATTTGGATACTAATTTATAAAACTAAAAATTATTAGTTACTAAAATAATCACTATTATGAATAAAAAAATATAATTGGTCACTAAATTGATCTTTTTAAATTAGTTTTCATAATTTTAGTTACCAAAGGAAATTAATCACTAAATATTAATTACCTAAATTTTAACTACCAAAATGACTTAGATTCTAAATTCGTTTTTAATTAATTAGCGATCAATTTATTGACCGTTTATAATTTTTAATTTATAATAGTTACTAAATTTATATACCAATTTATAAAATTAAAAATTATTGGATACTAAAATTGGTTTTTGAGGATTCTTGTAGTAATAATTTACTTTATATAAATAAATATTATTAGTATAATAATATTTGGTGAAACTTCCACAAAATGTAATTTAATCACGAATACAATTATAAAATATCCAATGAGATTGTTTTACGAAAACAAATTATTTTATAAATGTATTTCAAAACAGTTGTAGTAAAACATTCAATATAAGCATTGTTCAATTATAATATCTAAGTTGGGCTTTATGGTTTCTCTCTAACTTTGTATCATCATCTTCTTCAATATGAAACACGATTATTTAATAATTTAATAGTTGAAACATAACTTAACACACAGGTAAGTTAACAGAAAAAGAACAACACAAAAATATCTAAATGCATGAATCTGTAAGCATACATATCAATTTCATATTCTCTCTCATTAACCGAAAACAATAGAAAAATATCTAAATACATGAATCTTTAAGCATATATATCAATTTCATATTTACTCTCATTAAATGTACCGATATCAATCCTTATCTCATCAAATTTTCAAAACTTTATTATCAAGAAAATGTATAAGAATGGTGTAATTTTTCACAAAACTTATCAAAATTGATAACTTTTAAAATAATTATGAAAGTTGATAAATCGTGCCAGCTTGACACAATTTCATTATAAAAAAAGTTATGTTTGCATAACACAATTTGAGTATAAAACACAAATTTGTTTAACATTGTAATTTTTTTAAATTTTAGTTAAGTCAAATTTGGGTGGCATAACTTTTGTGTATAGTAATGTAAACCGAAGTCATATCACCCTTCTATGACTTTAGTTCATATCAAACTACATTGAAGTCGTACTACCTGGACATAACTTTTATAAAAAGTAAAAAAAATAAAATTGAAACATTTAACAAAGTTTTGTTCTATTAACATAACTAATCACTTATAAAGAAGTTGTGTCATACAAACATTATTTCACATTAATAAGTCAGAGGTCGTACTAACCAAGTATGATGTTTTAAAAATGAAGTCATGTCAAAATGATAAGACTTGTCAACTTTTTTAATTTCTTAAAAAGTTGTCCATTTTGGTAATTTTTGTGAAAAAATATACCATTCTTGTACTTTGACCTTTTTATTACCAAGATACCAGAAACATTTTAAAAGATAAGTATTTAGTAAGTTAATATGAAAGTAATTTCTAATTTAACTTTTAAAATAATAAATATAAATTACCATTATAAAATTCAAATCTAAATTTAACGAGAAGAACAAACTCAAACTGTTAAACGATCATTGCAAAAAATCAAATTAGTTTATGTTGTTTTAATTATGTGAATCGAACCTTAAGTATTACTTCTCTATCGATGAAGATCAAAGAAAACAAAAGAGATGAGAAAATGAAAAAACAATTGTGAAATTAAGAAAAAAAAACAAAAAACAATTTCTAAAATTGCGAAACTAAGCAAATAATTTCTCTTTTTTGTAATTAGATCAATTATATATATATTCTCTGATAAATTGCACATAAAAGGCTGATTATAAAAGGCTAAGCTGTAAAATAAGGAAAATTGAATTCTTAGGTTTGAAAGAAATGTTTTGCCAATTACCTCAACTTCTGAAAACTCCTAATGGAAGCATAAGATTCCAAACACAATAAACCATGCGTCCATTTTGAAGTTCTGAAAATGAGAATCCAATGTAACTAAAATCAACAAAAAATAATGTTTATATAAAAAGTTATGAATAAAATAGAGTGAATATTAAATTAATTGAGAATGCAAGATTGAAACAATTGTGTTCATTAGATAAATGTTTAACCCACTTTCAACATGGATCGATGAATTGGGTCTAATTTGACCCACATTTAAAAGAGTTAAAAAAATTTCAATCCAACCTCGCTCGAACCTTGATACGATCTTATCTAAAAAAGAGTACAATCATCTCTGAATTTGAATCTTCCAAAGGCACAATAAGAATAAATCAACAAAGAACATGGAATAAGACATAGATGGAGGGCGGCACAATCTATCAGATTGATCGTCAAGTGAAGATTCGCTACAAAAATGTTAATCTTTGATAAGAATCAAAGTTCTATAATCCAATAACCAAGAGAAACATCTCTCAAATAATGCAAATGCATATAATATGACTCAAAAGTGTTTACATTAGTTTTTTGTACTTCTATATATAGGCATATAATTTTAAGAAAACCTAAAAACCCTATAAGATGGTCGAAACCCAAAACATAGAAAATCTGGAAACCCTACAAGAAGGCCTAAGCTCAAAAACATAAAAACATAAACTAATTTATAAAAGAAAACCCAAAGCCCAAAGCCCAAAAACATAGAAATATAACTAATTTCTAAAAGAAAATCCAAAGTCAAAAAACAAACTAATTTCCTAAGAACTATCCTTCAAATGTGCTCCAAGTCATGATCTTCATATCCTTTTGAATTTCTAGTTGGTTGTAGCATCAAGAGCCTAGAATATATTTGATCTTCCAATCACTTTTAGACCAAATGTCTTAAAGTCTCAAATTGTTTCTAGGCATTAAATTGGCTCAATCAAAGGAATAAATTGTACTTTCTCAAATAAAATATGCTCTAGACATATTATGGGAAACAAACATGATTGATTATAGACCAATATATAGGCTTATTTTATGTTTTTGGTCCTTTAACTTTCGTTGAAAATTGGAATTAGTCTATTTTTTTAACTTTGATCCAATTTAATCCCCAACTTTAAAAATATTTGAATTTAGTCATTTTTACCAAATTTTGTTAAGTTTTTATGATAGTTTCTTAGATAATATTGAAGCAGAAATATGTCAAAAATTGTAAACAACTCAAATGCTATTATGAAATACATTTGAAACGTTAAATAAAATTAACAAAATTTGATTAAAATGACTAAATCTAGGCATTTCTAAAGTTGGGGGACTAAATTTGGTTAAAGTTTTGAAGAGAGACTAATTCCAATTTTGATTGAAAGTTAAGGGATCAAAAACATATTTAACCCTAAAAAAAATATAAATATATGAATTAAAATTCTAAGCTATCATTCAATGAATATTATTTCTTTCACTAATAACTATATTTTGATCACTTAGATTTAAAAAAAAACTTAAGTAAAATTTATTAATAGTTATTAACGAATAACACGTATTCACATATTGGATACCATGATACTTGTACTCGTTTCATCCACAAGTGAGTAATTAAATACCTGTACCCATTGGGTATCCATCAAAAATATTTGTTTATATCCATTACAAATTTTACGCATGGATATCTATTATGTCAGATTTTTTTCCATTCTCAATGTTGTTAGTCAGTTTATCCAAAATATTGTATTGATCATTGAAATGCTATCATCCAAATCTTAAGGTACCTCAAAATAACTCTAGGGTAAGGTCTATTGTATAAAAATAAAAGAAATACTCACATCTTTGGATGATGTTGATTAGACATGATTTCCTCAAGGTCAACTCAAGGGTGAAACATGTAAAACACTCACTTTAGGTTTCGAAGAAATAAAGACTTAAAAAAATTGTTAGTACTAATATACTTTCATTAAATTAATCATAAAATTGTGTTTAAGAAAAAAAGCCTAAAAAAGCTTCTTTTTTTTTTTAGTTCTAATACACATTAAATTAATTATAAAATTATGTTTAAGAACAAAAAGGGCCTCAAATTATTTTAGTACTAATACATCTCCATTAAATTAATTCTAACTTTATATTTGAGAATAAAATTTAATTAAATTATGATCATTGTCTATTGATATATTTTTATCGGTATTAAAAATGATATTAATGAATTAATGACAATAAATTATGATTTTGTTTAGGAAAAAAGGATTAATTATTATATATTGTTATAATCAATTTTAATTTCTATTTCTTTAATCTCTCTCACTTCTCATCCAGTGATTTCACCCCTTGCCTCTCTTTGATTTCTTCTACTCTAGAGTTTTCTTTTAAGGATTTTGGCAGATTCTATTTCTTGAATCTCATGCTGCATGTGTGTATCAATATTTTTATCCTTATTTAAAGTTAGTGTGTTTTTTCTTTTTATTTGTGTTGTTGTTATTTTTATTCTATTTGTTGAATTTGTATTAGGATTAGAAATGCATTTCTTTTGTCTAATTTTAGTTTTTGGTACTTGTTTCGAGAATTTTTATGCATATATTTTTGTATGGAACTAAAGTTTTTGTTTGGAATGAATTGCAAAACTATCAACTAGGTTAGGATTTAACATTTTGATAGATAATAGGGATGAAATCTCTAATGAAATAAGCGATGAACACGAATTGAAATTGGAAAACAGTGTAAAGGTTAAATGAAATTAATTACAATAATTTAGTAAATAATTTTGCAATAAAAAAAGTCAAAAAATAAATTTTAACTAAAGAGCCTCATTCTTAAATTTGCTTTTAAGTCTCCCCAATCCTAGAGTCGCCCATAGATTTCCTATCAATAGACACTCCACTGCAAGCTATTAGGTTGAACTTATTTGATCCATTCAGATAAAATTTGTATCTCCACCTTGAAGGTGAGTGTTAGAATAGGTATCAAATGTAGGTGATAGTAGTTGTAATAGAAAAGTGTTATATGATGTGACTATGAGTTGTTTACTTATTAACTTAATTGCGTACTTTTTCCTGTACCTTTTAGTATTCTTAATGTAATATTTTGAGAGATAATTTATCTCTTAAATTCTTTTTATCATGTTTCCAGTTTTCGGCTTAGGTATATCAAGTTAAATGGATGGAGTAAAAAAGTCGAAATATTTAAAGGCTTGATTTTTTTATTTTTTTATAGTGATGGCATCCTTGAGAAATGAAATTTTTTTGTTCAAGTATTTTCTTAGACCGAGTCAACACGGATATTAGTTAATTCAATTAGAGTATTTATCCTCCATGTTTAAACACTAATGATACATAAATTTGAAAATTATGCACCGAATTTTTTTCTAATGTCAAAGTTGTTGAAATAAGTGTTTAGCTTAAATTATATCAAACTTTGCGACTAAAAAGATATTTTTTATTAGTAGAAATAATTAAACAACGTTTATTTAAGTAATACAAAATCTCAATAATCTATTATAAACAAAAAATGTTAAACAATTTTTGTTTGACTTTAAGTCACTCAAGGTGAACACTAAATGTGTTTTTAGTGCAGTAGAAAAGTAAAGCTACGATATTCATTTATGGGGTTTAAAGGAATAGAAAACTAAAATTAATGCCGAATTTTATTACTAGAGGCAATCATAACACATATATTAAAAAACTACGTAAGGTATATTTGATCGCAAGGTGTTTGATCCAAGTCCTCTGAGGTGAAAGTGGTCTTCATTAGTGCTTATAAAACTTCTGCTTTATGATTGCAATTTATGCAGTTTTCTACACTAAAATAATCGAAGTTGCTCTTAACATGGAGCATTGATCAATAATGTTGAAAGCAAGGAGTAAGAGATAGTAAAGAAATCACAAACGAATATAAAATTGTAGTTCATTGTCAATACACTGCAGTACGATGCTTGCAAGAAAAGAATACATTCGTCAAAATCTCAAAGTTACAGTAACAAAATTTATTTTAAAACATTGATGTAGAAACATTGTTAGAAAGATAAGAACATTTGGCTAAACATAATCAGTGTACGGAATATATGGGAATCTAGTCATAGCCAAGATAATAACATGATGTTGGATGATTTTGGATGATGTTTACTTGAATTTTGATGTAAAACAACGTTTCTGCATTGGTATGTTTTATGAAAGTACAAACATATGCAATCCATGATGCTTGGAGATATGTCTAAGTGTTGAGATAAAGTTGTGTAGAAGTCAACAGTCACTGTAGAATTGTCGAACGAAAATCATGGAAGAAGCAATCGTATAAATAAAAGAAGTGATGAGACAGCAACGTTATTGGAATGATATGTTTTTGTTATTTGTAATATTGGAATGATCTTGAAAATTGGTGAAATTGGATGATGAGTTGTACTTAGAGTGGTACTCCGCCACTACTTTTTTTCACGCATTCATACTCAAGAAAAGGCCTCTTCATGCCTTGTGAGCTCAGTGACAACGTCACCACAATGACCCCTTCTGATTGAGGCAAATCCTATGATATTCTTAACTCAACCGTTAAAACCTTTTTTTTTATTGAGCCTCTCTTCCAAATCCTATGCTACTGGTAGAGCAGTTAATTTAACTAATGACTCATGGGTCAATTTTAACCCACTCCACTCTTTAATAAGTTTCATTTTATAGAGTTAGTAAATGAGGGAGCAAAAAGAGCCTTAATTCTCACAGCCCATGTTATAGTGGGTTAGGTTGAGGACCAAAGTAGACTTGGTCTCACTACTCAATTTTAATTAACACTTTAAAATAATACATTTAACTTGATCAAAGGTTGAGTCAAGTCGTCCTAATTTAAAGCTCGATCTGAGTCTACTCGGACTGTAATTCAACCTAAGTTCGCTCGAATGAAGTGTTTGATTGGTCCGGGTAAAAGTTATAACTAAGATCGGATGGAACAAGGGACAAGCTAAGATGACCAAGCCGAAAACGTCAAAACGAGATCGCCAAGCCAAAGGTCGAGACGAGATCGCCCGAACAAAGGCTAAGACGTGCTGATTCGAGCCGAAGATCGAGATGGGTTGGCCCGTGCAAGGGAGAGACAGGTAGGGATGGCAACGGAGCAGGACAAGGATGAGTTTCGCTATCCCATACCTATTTCCATCGAAAAAATTCATCCCCACCCCCATACCCAAACCCAATGGGTATTAAAAATTTTCTCTCATCTCCATCTCCACCGGGTAACGGGTAGATACTCGTACTCATACATGTACCCGTTTTCTTATTGTTTCAATATTAATTAATTCATTTTTATAAAAAAAATACAATAAAAAATATTCAATATTAAGAGGATGGTTGTTTCTTCGATATTAAATATTTATAAAGAAATTATATTATAATTGTATACATTTCAAATTAGAATACCAAATAAAAAAATTTTAGAATCAAAACATTTGTTAAATTTGCAAACTGATAAAGATATTATCTTCTGCTCTTATTTGTATTGATAAAGATATCATATATTTGATTCTCTTTTATTATTATTATCAAATATTATGTTTTATTAGGTTTTACTTTTCTCTCTTTATGATGATGAGACATTGTACTTTATATATTGATCAAGGTTCTAATAAATCAGTAAGCAGTTGAGTTGTTTTCACCAAACACCTCTTGTGCATAATTTTCTTTCCCATGGTTTATACATATCTAACACAAACATTAATGAATTATAGTTGATATTTTATTTTAAAGAAGAAATATTAAAGGAAAACAAAAATTCAAATTTAAATATATTTTAAATGACTGTTTATTTCAATTTTTTAAATTTTAATGAATCTTTTTTTATACACTAATAAAAGTTATAATACTTGATCAAAATAACGCAAAGAATAAATATTAAACTAATAATAATAAAATTTTAACATATATATTGTATCTTTTGAACTTCAATTTATGTTAGATGGTGATAAAAAGAAATTCAATGACAATTACATTAAAATTTTATATAAAATATATCAAAATAATATTTTATATTATAAAAATAAACAAAAAATATAAATATTAAAAAAATTTCAAATATTTATCTTAAAAACAATTTGAGAGACCATTGAATGAAATCATACAAAGAAAAACAAATATATAATTAAGGGTATGATAAAATGAAAAATACTTTAGAGATCTAACAAAATTTTTCAAATATCAACACACTCAATGGTTGAGAAATAACGAAAATTGTTTCATGCTGATAAAAAGAAATTTATGGCAATTACATTAAAATTTTATATTATAGTAAATAAAATTTATTTATACAATTATAGTGACAAAATTACAGTATAATAATAAATTAAAAAAATTAAAAAATTAAAAAAAAATTATATAAAATATATCAAAATCATTTTTTACATTATAAAAAAATTAAAAAATTATCAAATGTTTGTCTTAGAAACAATTTAAGAGACTATTGAATGATATCGTACAAAGGAAAACAAATATATACCTAGTAAATTAAATGTTTACACTATTTAACACTCAAATATAGAGAGTGTTAAACGTTCTCATGTGAAAGGAAAATATACAATAAATAAAAATATTAAAAAATTAGAAATTTTCAAATGTGAGACATAAAAATATTTTATTGACATACATCTTTTAAACATAATTGCATAAATGTTATGATAAGATGAAATATATATTGGAAATGCGAATGAATTTTATGTCAAACCAAACAATTAGAAGAAATATAAAATAGAATGTGTGTGTGTGTGCGAATGAATTTTACTTAATTGACTAATAATTTAAATGGGGACAAGAATATGGCGGGGACAGGTATTTTGGTGGTTATGGAGACAAATATGTACATCCTCATACCCATTCCCATACCTAGTTAAAAGGTTAGAGATTTTCCATACCCATACCTAGTCAATGCGGGGATTCCCCGTCAAAACGGGGACGAGTTCGGGCAATACCTACGAAGACGGATTTATTTGTCATCCCTAGAGACAAGCCATGTTGGGGATCACAAACACACACATACAAGCAATTAAAAGTTGAAATTAAGTAACAAGAACACAAAGGATTTACGTGGTTTAGTCTAAATGACCTACGTCCACAACTACACTAGATGGTAATTTTGTTTGATAAATTAGGTTTACAAATTACATAAGTATTTATAAAACTAGAGCAAGTAAATGGGGCAAGTCCAATAAACCCTTTAGACTCCACATACTCAACAAACTACCACTTGGAGGCTGATCACATCATATGCACTCCAAAGTAAATATAGTAAACCTTAAAACTGTAATGCCTTCAAACTAGTGTTATGTCTTCTCAACAATTAACCATGAAGGCTAATTGAATCCACGCAAACCTTGAACTTCTCGATTGTAACCACTTTGGTTAAAATATATGCAAGATTCTCTTATCGAAGGATCTTGTCCAAGAAAAAAGTACCATCACTAATTAACCTTCTAATGAAATGGTATCTTAACTAGATGTTTTTTGTCTTTGCATGGAACACATGATTTTTAGCAAGATGAATGTGATGCGGACATAAAAAACCAAGGACATGATGTGAATCATCAAGACCAAGACCAAGACCTAATTCAAGACTTAAGTGGACCCATGACAAAAGGAAGGACTAGAAAGGCCCAAGAAACATTGCAACACAAGGTAACTCATCTTGATGCCCAATTGAAGATCTCACATCTTGATGAGACCAAGCTGATTACATGTATTGCATGTCTGGAGTGTTAAAATAAAAATATTAACATTATGGTTATACTCAAGATTTGAACCTAAGACCCATAATTGATTTTATATTTACAAACCTTTAGGAATTCATAATAGGGTAGAACACTTTTGCCAAAAATATCTGAGGTTATCTTTGTTAGGATTTTCCTGCATCTTGCAACCTTATCAAGAATTCCTTAATTCTTGAAGCGATCATCTCTAGGCTTATCGAAAATTGGTTTGTGGCGCTTTCACTTATCCAAGTTTTCTCTATTTTATTTAAAATTCTCAATTTTCTATTCTCAATTGATTCCAATCCCTAAATATTTGCATCCATCCTATTTAGAATCATATCTAGCACTTTGACTATCACAATAGAGAGCACTGTCACACTAATTCTTGCCTAACTCCTCAAAAAATTCTTCAACCAAATCATTTCCTTACATCCTTTTGAAATCACCATGTACTCCGCTTTTGTGGTTGAAAGTGCAAAGCTTTTCTAAAGTCGAGACATCTAACTAACAGTTGTGCCACCTACGATGAAAACATATCCTATAGTACTCTTCCTTGTGTTTGAACAACTTCTCAAATATGCATCACTATATCCTTCCAAAATATTATCGTTCTTACTAAAACATAATGTAGTTTTAGAAGTACCTTTCAAGTAGAGTAACAACCACTTAACAGCTTCCCAATGCTTCCTTCTTGTATTAGACATGAATTTGCTAACAACTATCACTACATAAGCAATGTATGGTCTAGTGCATACCATTTCATACATTAAGCTACAAATTGTGGAAGCACAAGAAATCTTAACCATTTTTACCTTGTCTTCATCTGTTTTAGGTGATTGCTCTTTGGTGATATTAAAGTGAAATCCCAAAGGTGTACTTACGATCTTGGTATCTTGCATATTGAATCTCTAACACTTTCCCAATATACTTATCTTAACATAATATTAGAGAATCATAGGATACTTTTCTACTTATGTTTATGCCAAAAACATGCTTTGCAACACCCAAATCCTTCATCTCAAACTCTTCAGACAATTTTGGCTTCAATCTATTAATTTCATCCATATTAGAGCCTATTACTAATATGTCATTAACATACAATCATAATATAATATAGGATGGACCAAAATCTTTCATATAACAACATTGATCCATGACACACTTCTTGTACCCTCTCATATTCATAAAATTATCAAACTTTAAGTACTACTATATTGGTGCATGCTTGCTTCAATCCATACAAACTTTTGGTTAACTAGCAAACCAAGTTTTATTTCCTGCCACTTGAAAACCTTCTAGTTGTACCATGTAGATGTTCTCATCAAGGTCACCATGTAAGAAAGTTGTCTTAACATCTAAATTTGCTAGATGTAGATCCTCTACAACCACAATGCTCAACACAAGTCTAATAGTAGTCATTTCAATTATATGAGAGAAAATCTCATTATAGTCAATTCCTTTTTTTGGTTGAAATCCTTTCACCACTAACCTTGCCTTGTATATCTTGATGTCATCATGTTCTTCCTTGACCTTAAACACCCATTTGTTCTGCAACGTCCTATTTCTTGATGGTAGGTCAATCAAACACAAAATTTTATTCCTCTTGAGTGAGTTCATGTCCTCTTGCATAACTAACTCCAATTGATTTGCTTCGTCCATTTGCAATGCCAAATGATAACACAGACATTCCATCATCAATCAACAACAAGTAATTTGCTAAAGGAGAGAATTGTACTTAGGAGGCCTAATAACTCTGTTGGATCTCCTCACTTGAACTACTGAGGTGACAAGAGTGGTCTCCTCAACTATCATGTCTCTTGGACTTCCACTTTTTCTTGCAATATTGTCTTTTGTAATGTCCTCTAACACTATTTTTTTTCTCTGTTGGCATCTTTTTAGCTTCAATATTTGCCTCAAGTTTTCCCTTGTACACTACATTTTCATTGAAGATAACATCTCTACTACTAATGATCTTTCTATTTTGATCACCCCAAAAGCAATATCTCATATTATTTGCTCCATAGTTAATGAAAATGCACTTTCTTGCTTATGGATCAAGCTTGTCCCTGTCAATATCTCTAACACGAATATAAGAAACACACTAAATACTTTTAAGTGAGAAAGACTTGCATCCTTGCCTTGCCATTCCTCCTCAGGAATATTTAATCTTATGGGAACTGAGGGTCCTCTATTGATGGGGTATGTTATTGTGCTCACTGCTTCTGCAGAAAATGTCTTTGGTAACCCTGCATGAATTTTGATACTCTTTGCCCTCTCATTCAAGTTCATTCTTTTAGAAACACCATTTTGCTAAGGTGACTCGGGAATAATTTTAAGCATTCTAATTTCGTTCTCAACACAATAATCAAAAAATTTAGAAATAATATATTCATCACCATTATTAGACTTTAAAAATGTAATTTTTAACCCAGTTTCATTCTCAACTACAACTTTCCACTTCTTAAAGGTATTGAATACTTTTTATTTTTGCTTAAAAAAATAAACTCATACCTTTCTAGTGGAATCATCATTGATGGTGACATAGTATTGTGATCCTCTTTATGATAAGACTAATGTTGGCCATACACATCTGTATGAACAAGTTGCAGCTTCTCAAGCTTGGGCATCCTCCCTGTCTTGGCAAAAGTAACTCTGTTCTACTTCCTAAACACACCTGGTTTACAGAAACCATCTTCTACCTCTTTTAATTCTTGAATCTTCCCCTTTAAGACCAATACCTTTACCTTAAATGTTCATATGACCAAGTCTTTGGTGCCACAAGTTGAAGGGTGACCAACAACATCCCTAATTGAATTTACTTCTTCTATAGGTAATTCTACCATGTATAGGGCTCTTTTCTCCCAGCCACGACCAACAACTAGATTTCCTTTCACCACCTTCCTCTGGTTATCTCCGAATATGACTCGATATCCTTGAACATCCAACATGCCCACAAAGATTAACATTCTCTTGAGTCTTGGAACATATCTAACATCCTTCAATGTTATACTAGTAGAAGTTTTAAGATTTATATCTCTCATGCCTGCAATGTCCAAAGCTTCATCATCTACTAGACGAACTTTGCCAAAATTTACAGTTCTAAAAATTTTCATCAAGTGCTTGCAAGAAGAAGCATGGAAAGATAACCAAAATCCCTGATCCAGGACTCAAACTTGCTCTCAACACAACAGATCAACACATCACCAATACCTCCTCTTGCTACATTCACTATGTTGTCATGCCTATTTTATTTAGTAGCAGCAAGAGCAATACACTGGTTTCTAAAGTGGTCATTCTTCTAACAATTTCAACAAGTAATATCCTTGCGAGTTTTGCATTGTCCATGCTTCTTGGACTTTGATCTGCCACGCCCAGAATCGCGCCCTCTTTCAGACATTCTACCGCTACTTTCAATGCTTAATAAGGACCCTGATGAATCTTCGACATTCCTTCTAGAACATCCTCACTAAGGATTAAATCCATAATTCCTTAAAAGGTTAATTTTATAGTCCCAAATGTACTGGCTACTACCGTGACAGTTCCTGACCAACTATCAGGCAATGAAGATAGCAACAATAGGGCATGTACTTCATTCTCAAATTTAATATTCATTAAAACTAATCTTGACAGCAAGTAATTAAATTCGTTTACATGATTTGTACACTAACACCTTTTTGCATCTTCATAACTAACTAACGAATCAAGAATACCTTGTTTGATGTCGATGGATTTTTTTTACATGTTTGATAATGCCTTTATCAAATCATATGTCGTCTTCTCGTTGACATTATTGTAAGCAACATTCTTCGTCAAGGTTAATTTGACAAAACCTCAAGCTTGTCGATCTAGCAACTCCCAATCTGCTTGAGACATAGTTTTCAGTTTATTCTCAGAGAAAAGTTGGTACAACTTCTTCTGATACAAATAAACTTCAATTTGCATCTTCCAGAATCTGAAATCACTTGTCAAACTTGTCAATTTTTACTTTCCCTTCTTTTATTATTGCTCTTTCTTGTGCAAAACCCTAAACTCTTGATACCGGTTGTTGGGGATCGCAAAAACACACACACATGAGCAATTACAAGACGAAAGTAAAATATCAAGAACACAAAGTATTTACGTATTTTAGTCAAAACGACATATATTCCTAACAACAAAAATAAATAATAATAATAACAATAATAATAAATAATAAATAATTGTAATAGTAATATATTAATTTTAATTATAAGAGAAAAATAATAATATCATATTTTAATCTATTAAAGCTTGTTTTTTTATTTATCACATTAGTTAAATTATTCACAAATTTTCATAATTTTTATTCTCAGAATTCATTCACTCTTACTTTTCAAATTTCTTAAATGAAACGATACAAATTTTTTCGCTTACTTTTCCTTAAATCATCTCCACATTAATCCTAAAACATCATTTATGTAGACAAAAATGTGTTATATTTATTTATTTATGTAAGGTATCTAGGAGAAAACTTTTTATCGAAAGAAATTGGTTGTGATCTTTTTTCATTTTTAAAACATAATAGTAATTGAGTATCATTATTGAACTGTTAGAAAAAAGAGGTGATGTTATTTATTGATTTCTGAGTCCAATCACGATTTCTTGCAGAGAAAACATCATCATATAGCTGTGTCTAACTTTCAAGCTTCAAAGTCGAAATCATGAAACAATGACAAATTCAGGCCACCCCCCATTATTATTTCTTATTTAATTATTTTCACAGAATTTTGATCGCATCTAGACTAAATCTTGTTCAAAATCATTTCTGTGTTTTCAAATTAAAAGAAAGACAAAATTAATATTAAGGCTCACATAAATTTTATAAAATTTATAGTGTTTACTCAATTTATATAGTTTTACAACTTATTACTGTAATAACCATAATAAAATTTAAATCTTAAAAAGATAATAAATAAAAATTCAGCTCATTAGATAACTGAATAAAACTTTATAAAAAAATTATAAACTTCTTTATATAAAAGTCCTCAATTTGTACTTTATTTTATTAGTATAGTCATTTTCATGCCTATGTCATGGATATTCTTGATCATAGAAATTCATATAACCCTGAAAAAAAGACAGGGCTGCAATGCAAATATATGATATATAGATTTGCACACAAAGTTTTCTACATTACTTATACACTACACAATGATAAAATAATGTAAAAATGAACACTTTAACTAAACATTACATTCTTTGACATATAATCTTTTTGTCTTTATTAGTTTCTTATACCAGAAAATTTTTAAATGGGAAATATATCATTGTACATGCTATAAGAAACTCATATTTCCTCATAATTCTATTTTGAAATTTTGTTCATAGAAAATATTTATCAATTTTGGTATGAAAAATAATTTGCAAAAAATTACTGCTGGTGTTTTTGCAAAATATTTTATATAAAACACTTTTCATAACAAATTTTGTAAAAAATATTTATGAATTTTATGATTTTGTAAGAAATAATTATTTATGAAAGAATTACCTGACAATTAAGATTGTTAAAAAAAATATCAGAAAAAAACCTTTTCTTACAATTTCTTTTTAATAAATTTACAAAAAAAAAATGTAATATAAAAAATTTTAATAAGGAATTCTTAAAAATATTTTTTTACAACAATAATATTTGAAGTTATGATTAAGTAAACTACTCAACTCCTTTATTATATTGAGTTATATATAATATATAACTCAATATAATAAAGGCCCTGAGCTATGGCTACCATACCACCTTAATTATAACTAAATTCTACTAGTTTAGAAAATGTGTCTTCAATTCTTTTTGTAGACTAGCTTGTTTTGTTACATATCATAGCATGTTCTCAGATTCTTCACAATTAAAACTGGCATATTCATAACTTTTTTTTTTCAATACTCTCATTGGGATTGAACTATTTTAAGTGGGGGTGCATTTAAGTGACAAAAATGAAGAATCATTAAAATTAAAGAAATAATTCTAAATATTATCACGATACCAATCGAAATGAATGCTCAACCATCCTACTCAGAACTAACGAAGCATTTTCAAAACAAATAAATTATGTGGACAAATTTCAACTTTTATGAGTTCAAGAAAATTAGAGTTGATAAATTCCAATTTGACCAATTTGGATACACTGTTTCCTACTGCATAATAACGCGCTAATAATACCTGTAATTACCACAAACGAATCCTATTCACAAGAACACTTTGTTGTATGATAGATACACAGAATAATAATCTACATAGCCATTTCAAAAATGGTGTTGCAAGTTGCGAATCATGTGGCCACCATGTGTTGCGGAAGATTAATTGTTAGGCTTTGTAGAAGCTATTAGTAGAACAAGTTCGTGGACCATGCGTTATAAATGCGTACATGCATATATACTTGAAGTTGGTACCAAAATAGCGACAATAACAACAATAATGAACTTCATCTAAGTATAGTTATGTGGATCAAGATCATGCAATAGAGCCAAAAGTGTAATAGGGAGTCCCTACATGCAAACAATTTCCATATAGGGAACAAGTCAGTAGTGAGTAGAAGACAGGAAAAATCAAAAGGGTAACCAAAAAATTGCTTATGATATCTGCATATTCGTAAAGTAGCTAAAAAACAGATACAAAAGCCAAAGAGATTCGTTTGAAAAATAGTACGTGGTGTTGCATTCACACTTCTATTATTGTATATACGTTTTCGTAAGAATACTGTCATAGAGATATATAGATATACAGAAAAGGTCTACATTTTGCAGGTGGGGTGAGAATGAAGGTTCTATGTGCCTATATTTAACCCTTTGTGATGGAAAATGAAACTTAAATAGATAGATAGATAGATAAATATATAAAATGTGTGATTCATTATTTTAGTAGTGTGGACAACTATTAAGTATATAACACATATATTGGATAGGAAAGTAAGCAGAAAAGAACAAAAAAGGATCACCCACCAATTTGAATTTATGAGCTAAGCCAAAGTTTGGAAGCATTTGGGGTGTAGGACCCATCTCTGAAATCTTCTCCAAGGTGAAGTTTTTAACATGCAAAGAACCTGAGAGGGTTTATGATGTTAACTACCATTCCTTTTGGTTTCAGACAGATCTGAGGGTCAAACTTTCCAACAAATTCATATTAATAAATATGTAATTTTGGTTTTAGAAATTTGGGTGGAAAAAGACAAGAATGTCCCCCTCTATTTCTGTAATGTGAAAAGCAGATTCCATTTTGGTCTTAGGGTATAGGTGCAAATGAATAATATATATCATATAATAAGCAATTTGCAACAAGCTTTTCATTGTGCTCTTATAAATATGCTTCAACTTAGTACTATATTGTCTCAAGGTAGTATTTCCAAAACAATTAGCCATCACACCACGAGAGAAAGAGAGAGAGAGAGAGAGAGAGAAAAGATGGAACTTTATGATAATGATTTCTTGGAGGAATCAATGGGTCTAAGAAGAGAACCATGGGATACCAATCCATGTTCACAAGAAAACCAGCTTTTTTCTAATGCTTGGGGTTTTGATTGTTTTGATCAAAACCAAGCTTTTCCTTCAAATTCTTTCTCTTTTCAAGAAGTGCCTCAGAGTTACAACTTCGACTATGCCTTCAATGAAATCTATAGTTCCTTGTTTGATGAATTTTCTGCACCCCAGATTGTAGATTCATCTTATAACACCCTTGAGGCTTCACATAGCATCCCTTCATTTGTTCCTCATGAAGATTTTCCATTGTCTTTGATGGAAGAAGAAGAAGATCCGGGTTTGCTTGGGGAAGAGCTTCATTGTTTGGACCTTCAAGCCTCATGCAAAATGGAGCCAAGCCATTCCCCTGAAATGCCTGTTTTCAACACAGATTCATGTGTGGAGAGAAAGAATAGGGCAAAGAAGCTTCAGGGGCAGCCTTCCAAGAACCTAATGGCAGAGAGAAGAAGAAGAAAGAGATTAAACGACAGACTCTCCATGCTAAGGTCAATTGTCCCAAAGATAAGTAAGGTATTATGAAGTGAGAATGAGTCATTATATCATTACAAGAAGTACTCAAATATAGAACTACTTTGTTGTGTTTCATATATATGCAGCATAAGTGCTGATTTTCTTGCTGAAAAAATGCTTCTCACAGATGGACAGAACCGCTATTCTTGGAGACACTATTGATTACATGAAAGAGCTCTTGGAAAAGATTAACACTTTGAAGCAAGAAATAGAACTGGATTCCAACACTGCTAGCATTTTCAAGGATTTCAAACCAGATGAAATCTTAGTGAGAAATTCTCCCAAGGTATGTGTTTTTTTGGGGTTTTCAAAGTTTGTTTTGGGATTAACTTAACTTTACAAACCCAGTTTATGAAAAATCTATGAAAGTTAAAGTTACCTGCTACTCATACATTGAGTTGTAAGGTTAGAAAGGGTGAGAGAGATAGCAGGTTCAACTCTTCTCCCCAACATTTGGGAGAGACAAAAACAACTAATAACTAATATTTATGGATAGAATAATCCTGCTACTTATACACATTAATTTGATCATATTATAGGACTAACCTAGCAAAATTCTTCTAAAAGTGAAAATAGATATCATGATTGAAGAATCTGTATGGTGATTTTGTGCAGTTTGATGTGGAGAGGAGAAATGGCAATACAAGGGTGGAGATCTGCTGTGCAGGGAAGCCAGGCATGTTGCTGTCCACAGTAAACACATTGGAAACATTAGGCATGGAGATCCAACAATGTGTTATTAGCTGTTTCAATGATTTCACAGTGCAAGCTTCTTGTTCAGAGGTATATATCAGATAGGGGTTAAAATCAATAGAGAATACATGTTCTATTTTCTACTGGGTGCATTTCTAAAGTTGAAGTAGATATGAACATGAGATTTTATTCTGAATTATTAAAGACCAAATCTCTTAATCTCTTAAGATAGTGAAATTTACTTGCAGGACTATTTTCTCTCAACAAATATTTGTTGTGATTTTTACATTCTTGAAGAACCATAGTTTATCATAAATTATATCACTCCATAAGGATGGAATTGAAGAGAGAAAAATCAAAGGCTTTCTGTGGTGGTTTTGGCACTGTCTAAGAAACATTTCTTGTACATATATATACATATATAGTTTGTGTTTATATGTTTTTGTATTTGTAATTCAACAGGAAGTGCAGCAGAAGAAAATTCTGAGTGCAGAAGATATAAAACAAGCACTATTTAGAAGTGCAGGATATGGAGGAAGATGTTTGTGAGAATAGAAGCTAGAGAAGTGCAGAATATCATCACAGCAAGTGCACTTTAGCTATGTAGGAAGAGTTTTTGAGTTTCTGATAATGATCCACTGATTTAGAAGCAAGTTAGCTGGATTTCTTTTTCTTAATGTATGACAATAATTGATTTCTTCAACAAGAACATGTTAACATGTTCATTATATATTAATGGAGATTCCTATGAATCATGGTGATTGGTTTTGGTTTGTTCTCTAACATCCTTAACAAAAACAACAGTCAAATATGGCACAGAAACTGACAGAACAAGTTAGAGAGATCAAAGTGTATACAAGCTAATATTAACCATATAATTTAAAACGATGGTTAAGAACAATTAGTTAATCTTAATGGTGAATGCATAATAATTAATACAATTATGAAAGTTAAGTATTGCACTTTGTTATTGGAATGGAAGATCAAGTCAAAGTGCCACTGCTACAACATTAATAAGAGAGTAAAGTTCCAGCTTTCTGTGTCAATTCCTTTCACATATTTCCTTTTTCAGTGTTAAGCAAAAAATAACTTAATTGTAACAAAATAAAGCATTTTCAGTTTTCCCTTTTTGTAAAACTTTTATGTATAGAAAGTACAGATATTTTTAGCATGAAAAAAAAGGTACAGACATTTTCCTATAGATGATGTGACAATTAATGTTTAATGTCATTTCCTAAAAGTAAAGAACATGACAATGATAATTACTGAGTTACAGTTACATATACAGTGGCTTTAAATTGTTAAAGAATTTTTTCTTTTTCATTTGTTATTGAATTTATTTTACCTGTACTGTCAGTATATTTATTTTTATAAATATTTAATAAAGAAATTGTTTTCTTATTGCTTTATTTTTATTATTAATAGGCATGGAAATAAGATGAATTATAATTAAATGTTTATGTAAGATAGGTTTATATGATATATATTGTGTGTGTGTGTGGATTAAGAGCTTTATAACTTAGATAACCGTTATTAATTTGAAGGGATAAAATCTGTTCAGATAAAACGGCAGAAGATCACAACCTTGAATGTGTAAATTATTTTTCTATTTATAAGAGAATTATTTTCTTCACATAATTAAATAATGCAAAAAATTACATTATTTAGAATTTCGAAAATGCTATTACTTTTCTAAAATAAATTGGAGCAGAGAGCCAAGTATAAAAACTGACTAATTATTGCGATAAAAATAATTATCCCACAGAAAATGAGAAAAACCTACGAAGTTTATTCATTTGTTCTAATATTAAGAAAATAATACTGAAAAAGAGGAAAGGAAAATGAAGTTTTAGGTTTAGAAGAAGTTTATTCGGAAGGAAGATCCACCACAGTCTACTGGGGCAATCATCCAGGTCCCAAATTTTAGAAGCCACAATTTTTTTAATACATATATTAAAAATTAAAAGTTATATTTATTATTATACTATATATTTCACTAAATAAAATATATTTATTAATAATATACACTTCAATTAATTGTAAGCAAATATTCATAGTCTTCATGATAAGACAAAGACTTGATCGTCTATAAAAAAAAAGAAGGAAATGCAGCTTATTTAATATGTCAGGTATACGGTTTATTAATTATTAATAGAATAATTCAATAAAATCTTAAGCAAAAATTAGGGGAATATTTAGTTTTAGTGCAGTTGAAAAGGATATAAATTTTAATAATGAAATAATATTAAATTAAAATAATAGAATAACTACCTAAAAATTATAACAATCATAAATTTTTGTTAAATAATATGCAAAATCTCAAGATCTAGCTCTCTTGATCATAGAAAAACAAAATACAACCATCAAATTAAATTAAATATGTACGAGAAATAGACAAAAAGCATATACGTACGAATAACAATCATTAAAAAGGCTATGGATTATATGTGACATTTTTACTTTAACCTATCTGATTGTTTATATCTAGTTCTTCTAATTTTTGAATTATTGAAATTAAGTTTCTCACTGAAATTTGTCTAATAATTATTTAGAATATTGGAGAGGTGTGGCATAATATTAATTTATATAAATCTACAATAAATATTAGAGAGGTGATATATATATATATATATATATATATATATATATATATATATATATATATAATTTTCTTCATATTTATTTTCATGATTTTTTTTTGTTCTATATCTACAAAATTTAGTCACATATCTTTTCTTTATCACAATCTTAATTATATATTTTTTTTCTCTATGTAATTATGTTTAAATGGTGGATTATCACTTTGGTCAATCAAATAGTTTTTGGATCTCATCTTCAATTATTTTTTTTTCTATTTAGTATTTTGTTTATTATTCAGTTTTGTTCACATGAGAATGTTTGACTTTCTCAATTTTAAGTCTATCATTGCCTAAACCCTTCATTTTCAAGGTAATAAAAAAAATTATCTTCTATATTCTCTTTGATCCTTAAATTTTCTTTAATTTGAAGAACTTTTTGTTTTGCTTAAAAAATTTTCATTATGAACAATTTGACTAGTTTGATATTTAGAAAGTTTTCTCATATATTTTCACTACAAGAAAATTCTTATATAATAACTAATTTTAGTAACATTTGGTCACTAAAATTCTTATATAAAAATTATTGATTACTAAAATAGTCATTATTATGAATAAAAAGTAATATTTGGTCACTAAATTGATCATTAATTAATTAGAGACAAATTTATAAATTGATTCATTTGGTAGTCAAAACCTTGGTACTTAATGTTTTGTTTTGTGACCAATTTATAAATTAATTCTCTTAGTAGTCAAAACCTTGGTAGATAAATTTTAGAAATCAATTATAATCTTTTATTCGCAATAATGACTATTTTAGTAATCAATAATTTTTTATTTTGTAAATCGGTATCTAAATTGGTCATTACAGTGGTGAACAAGTTTTTGTCACGAAAATTAGTTGTTAATGGGGATTTTCTTGTAGTGTTTCTCTCTCATCATATCATTTCTTATAATTTTTTTTCTTTGTGCAATTTCATTTAATGATATATCAAAACATTTTTAGGACACACATTATTTACAATTTTTGTTTTAATTTTAAACTATTTATAACCCTAAACAAAAAATATTTAATAAAAATGTGAATTTTAATAAAATCATTATTATAACTTTAATATAGAGTCTTAATTTGGAGAGAAACAAGATTGCTCCATTTAAAAAAAAAATAGAACTAATTAGTGACCAAATTAAATATAGAACATTAACTCGGATATGTGGCTCGTTGTTGGGTTGACACCTGAATATTTTTTCAAAAATTAAAAAATTTGAAAGGAAAAATAAATTTAAAAAAAAAAAGATGAAGTGACACATGACACTTACTATTCATTACTGTTAAACAGGGTTAACAAAAAAAATCAAAAACAAAATTGACAAAAATTGTGACTTTATTGACTAAGAAAATTATTAAAACTGAATTGACACAAGTGAATGAAAGTAGGGATAAATGTGTATTTTAATCTATATTTTATTTACATTAACTCACATTTGTATTATAAGTTGTTTGTTAATTATAATAATTGTTCGTGATATGGATGTCATTAACACTACATATGCCAATTAAGGTTTAACTACTTTTACTCTTACATCAGTTTCTGATTTAGATAGCTTCTATCTCCTATTGCTATTCCTTCTAATACATCTTCACATTGTATATATGTATATCTCTTATTTTTATCATATGTTACACTCTGCAACATGAACAATAACCAGAACACTGAAGCCATACAAATACAAATATTATTACTATAACAGTTTTTATGATGTATTTTGAGCAGTTTTGAGTCTAAGAAATTATTGTATTTGTTACAACATACATGTTAAATTCCTACAACTACTATAATATGTTTACTTCTGCAGATTTTATTTTACAATTTTGGTATAAATCAGAATCCAACGTCCATATATGTGAATCGATTCAAAGTGGAAACAAAACCAAACTTATTGCATCTTATATATAGTACTAATTAACTCTAGATCTGTGATTAGTGATGAAGGTGTACCTTCATTATTTTCCACTCCATAGTTATTCCATTTTCACGTTCTGCAATGA
>Ga0214543_1005220_pt1 | contig 24068 bp, 9 predicted proteins | sample CNSS2metaG_FD_160094 | JGI IMG/M metagenome (GOLD analysis project Ga0214543, IMG submission 160094) | Root nodule microbial communities from cowpea collected in UCLA plant growth center, Los Angeles, California, USA - CNSS2 | ecosystem: Host-associated > Plants > Roots > Nodule | place: USA... | reverse complement strand
ATTAATAATTGTCACTAAATATTAAATTAGATTTTTTTAGGCTTATTTTTTTAAACAGATACATTTATGAAAATTAAAAATTAGATTATCTTTTAAAATAAAATAAATTATCTATTTTAATTTATTTTGAAACAGCTAATAATCTAATTATTTATTTTATTTTATTGTTAATTTTAATTAAATATATTATTATTTTAGTCCTTTCAAAATGATTCATCATTTTATGTCACGTTCTATACGCATTTTTATATGTCACGGTCTATACACATTTTTCATATAGCTTTTCATTGTCGGTAAACCAAAATGTAAAATTTGATAGAAAAGATTAATCAATCGTGAGTGAAGATAAAGAATTTAAAATCAAATATGAGATTTATAAACTACTTTATATTTCCCATAAGAACACGTTCCGTTCGTGAATGATACTTTTGACAGCATTTTCCCAACCTACATTTTTTATCTTTTGAAAAGAGAGATTTTTTTAGGCTAAAATTGTAGTGTTTCTTATTATTAACCTATTTGAGTTGTTGGGCACTTCCACGATGTGGTTATCATTGTCTGTGCCCTAGTGGTCCTATATAGCAATGATTTCGTTCATATATTTATTGAGATGTTTGCTTACAAAAGCATTAGTTTTTTTGCTACCATAAATGAGAACATTACCACGATTTCCTCACTGTATTTTTTATTTTTATTTTTTTGTTTGGTATTTAATTTAGAAAACAATTTAAAGGAAAACATGTAATATTGCTTTTAATAAAGGAAAGGCCAATTAAAGAGTTAACGAGAGAGACTTGTCCCATTCAACCAACTCATACTCCATAAATATGATTCGTGATTTGTACCGTTAACAAAATATTTTCAATTTTAATCTAATGAAATATATTTATAAATTTTAAACAGCTCACAATTATATTCTTTTAATTAAAATTTTGTAATAGTTAATACAAATTATTTTTTTTAATGTCAAACATCTCTTTTATATGTAAAGTGTGCTTCTTATTTCGAAAGAAAACACTTTTTGCTGTTATATCCTCTCAAAAGAAGAATATTTCTTTATATTGTGATTTTATTTTTAAGGATGTATTTGGATTAGAAAGTGAATTTGACAGAATGGAAAATTTAAAAAAAAAATGAAGAAAAAAGGATGAAAAATGATATTATTTGAACGGAGAAAAATAGAATAAAAAGTGAGATGAAAATTTATAATAGATTTAATTCATCGATAGAATAAATTTAGTTATATATTAAAATATTTAAAAAATAATTTGTAAAAAATTATATTTAAAAGTAAAGTTATATTAAAAATATCAAAATTCAAATTGATTAATTTAACTATTATTTATATAATATTTATAATGTCAGAAGAAAAGAATAAACATTTTATTGTCTTTTATTTAATTTTAATGAATTTCGTTTATTTGATTAGATTATTTTTGTTATCTATATCTATATCTATATCTACAACAATAAAGGAGATTTTTTTTTCCACATTTCATAATATCCGTTTTATCTTTAATTATTTTATAAATTAATTATTTTATAAATAATTTACTTTTAATCATTTTTTTACAAATCTCTTTTAAAATCTCTTTTGTCTTAAATCATTATTTAAATTTTCTTCTTATATATCTTATTTTTATTTTATATTTAACAATTATTTTAAAAATTATATATTTATTATTAATCTTAAATTTCTTAAAAATAAAAAAAATGCAAATACACATTGTGTTCGCAAGTAAATTTATAAAACGGATACCTTCTTCGCATTTTCTCGTATGCAGGAATGAAAGGTGTATGTAAGAATGGAAGGTGTGCTGGTGTTTTTTTTTTCTTTGTTTTGTTTTTCGGTAATTGAACGAAAATCAATGCATTCCTTTCCTTACCAACTTTTCCAACTGTAAACGTACCGTAAATTAAATAACCCATTGGAAACACTTTTTCCTTTCTGGAAACATTCCAAATACAGTGCAAAAGTTTCTGCAAATTATTTCTATAATTAATTTTTTATTTTTAACCAATTCATGTAATAAATTATTAAATTAATTTGTCCTTTCCCCGATAAATAATTGTTAAAAAAAATACAGCCGCAACTTCCTTTAAGAGGAGGTTGTGTGGAATATAGTTATAGTATACACCAGGCTGTAGACAGATGAGATGAGTGAGAGCATCTCCAATAACCCTTCTACTCCATTATAACATTGACTTCACTCTGATTTAGAAATTGCACTTCGAGGTTCTTTTCCAATTTTAAATCATTGTAAATATTAATATTCAGTTGGATAATGATTTTTTAATTATTAATTTTTGACACCTTTTACTTATATTTTTTAAATGAATTTAAAATATTAAAAATAAAAAAGTAAAAAACCACTTAAAAAAACACCTAAAAATTATTTTTACTATTCATTTAATGCGTTCTCTTATGGTTGTCAGGTATTAGTTATATTAATTTATCTTTGTCAGACTTATTTGGTATTGGTTGAGAAGTTTCCTTTCAATTGTGACACAACACGGACTCAAGTATAATAATTATTTTTTGTAATTATTATAATAAACTTATGAATTAATTTATTCGTCTTAGACACGCCATTCCGCATTTTAGGGAAATTGTTAAACAAATTTAAATAACAATTAATCAATTACTCATGAGGTATGCCTTACTAGACTAAAATTAATCTACTGCAAATTTTTTAGATTCATTGGAGTAATTTATGAGTCATCGGATATATTAACTAATCATTTAATACCCTTAGGCAAAAACTTAGTTTATTTCAATTTTAAAACTATTTTTCACTATTCTTAAATTAAAATCCACTTGTTTTTGGTCCAATTCAGGTTTTCCAACCCTCAAAATTTTTAATATCATCGTTATTCCATATCAAAAAAGGTTTTTGTAAATATACACGTCATTCAAATTTAATTCAATTCAAATAATAATTTCAAACTATAAGTTCAATGGTTGTATATACCGTACATGTATATTTCAATGTACTCTGTCATGTGTAATCTTAATATCAATTTAATAAGTTCATCTAAAAATCATCGTGATTATAGTTATATATCAACCACAATAAATCAGAAAATTCAATAACAACAATCTACTATGGGATTTAATCTCATTAAAATTCCATTTTTATAATTAGCATTTTTTTTTCAAACAAAAAGATTAAATCAATTCCCCTTATCGTAATTTGTACGTTTTTCCAAAAAATATTTAAAATTAAAAAACCAGAACTTGTAAACATGATTCATAAACTACACATATTCCTATAATTCTATACTAACAATTTTTTTAAAGTAAGATCAGACATGCATTAACTCTAACCCCCACATGCATTAAGTCTAACCCCCACATGCAACAAAAACCAAAGTGCAAAACTTAAATTCTAGAAAGCATGTTTGCTATGATCTATACGGGATAACACTACTCTTAAAATTTGCTTAAAATAACAAGCAAGCAAATTTAAGGTTATAAATAAATAGTGTTTCTATCCATTAAAAAGTATTTTATTTTTTATTTATAATTTATGACATTAAATAAATAAGTTATCCATTATTCCTTAATTTTAAATCTTTTATATCCATAAAGCTTTTTTTTTTTTACAAATGAAAAGTTATTTTTTGTTATAGTGACTAAGATTGTTTACTTATTTTACTAGGAACATATTCAAATAAAATATTAAAACATATTTATAGGCAAATTAAGTTGATTTAAGAGATATAGAAAATATTTAGTTAAAGTGTTATACCTTTTTGTTTCTTGTGTAATAATTACAAGTAAGATAGTGATAGAGAGATAGAAAGAAGAAAGATAATATTTTTCATTTAAAAAATGTAAAATTAAAACACAAAAAATTCACTTAAAATAAAGATTTAATATGATCGTGTTGGAAAAGGGACAACATAGGTGAATGAGAGAGACAAACAACATAGGTAAACAATGCAAAGTCAAACAACAAAGGTGGAATGGGTAGAGGAGAATGACAAAGATAGAAATGTTATGTGAACACACCACAATAATTCTTATGTTTATTGGTTTAATGTTAAGGTTGACATGTGGTTGAAACAAATGACAAATGTGAATATAATGTATTTTATTTAGCTAATTAAGCATCACTATTTTATTTTAGTAATTAATTTATAATGTATTTGTAATATAATTAGCAAATATTTTTAACTTTTTTTATTACATTCAGCAACAAATAATTGAAAAAAATGGTGAACTTGCTATACCAAATATAAGTATAACACCAAGCTGGTTTTCTAAAATACGATAAAGTGATTTTTGTTAACCATTATCATTTAAAATTTTAATATCTAAAAATATTAATCTACAGTGTATTTGACATTTTTTCTACAAAATTAGCATTCTGCAAAATTGTCCTATTTTTTTTTAATAGGGAAAGATGTAAAACTAATTTTGGGCATTTGAAATAGTTGAGTTGGCAGCCAACTCTTAGGAGCATTAGTAAATCTAAATTACAGTTATTGTTTAACTAAAATAGGATTCAAATTGTACAGATATGGCATGTGTCGTTCTGTGTGAAAGACTCGTCTTTGACCAAAGTTGTGCATTTAAACTCTACATTGACACATCTCTAGTGTCATTCGACGAAGAAGAGTTTCCTCTGTCAATTTTCTCTTGTTTTCCGTGTGGCCACCATTCTCAAGAGCACCATGCAATTACCCAGCCAAATGCTCTTGAGTAATGGTGTGCTCGTCAACACACACTGGAGATTTGAGAAAAAGATGGATGATTCAATTCAAACATTGCTATCATCCACAAACGAAGAGAACCGGTACGCGTATTATTATTTATGATTCCAGAGAGTTACATCATTACACCAAATAACTGGTTAAATGTCATACAAATAAATGTTACAATTGGAATAATGGATTTGAAATGATGAACGAAAAGGCATGTGTATGGTTGGGTGGGGACGTGTGAGTTGGAGAAATAACTCCTTTTTTGTAAATAGCGGTAAAATGAGGGGCCATTTTCCGCACCCCACAAGAAAAAGCGTTTCCACAACGGCATTGCCAAAAAATATATTTAATTATTTTTTTTTTCGAATGTAAATTATAAAATTGGCGTGCTTACAATCCAACTCAAATTTACTGGTTGGACTTTCTTCTTTGCCTGCGCGCTGGAAATACTGCCTTGAGGGTCAAGAGTTGCTTCACACATGCACTTTTTTCTTTTTGTTTCAGTATTCATAAATTATGATATGTCATAATAAAAATATAAACAGATTCCTCTTTTGATTTTAATTTGTGCAGAGCGCAGAAGAGAGGCGAACCGGAGGGTTTGCCTCAAAGAAGAAAGGAATCCAGTGGTCGCCGAGAGAAAAGGAAAGCGAAGAAGAAGATGGGATCGCCGGCGACGACTGGTGAGACGAAGAAGATAGCGGTGCGGTCGTCGATTGTCGAGTCCCTTCGCGGTTGCGGTCTGTCCGGGATGCGAATTGACAAGGAAGAGTTGAAGAAGCAACTAACCATGCCGCGGTACCTGCGCTACGCAATGCGCGATTCCATTCGTCTTCAGGACCCCGCCGCCGGTGAGTCCCGCTACATTAACCGCGCTGACGGCGAGGATTCCGCCGCCCCGCCCTGTCCCATGGTCGTCTTCATCAACCCCAACAGCGGCGGTCGCCACGGCCCCGCTCTCAAGGAGAGACTCCAGCAACTCATGAGTGAAGAGCAGGTACTGCTGCTGTAAATTGCTTGCGCGTGTTTAAAATTTTGCTGTCGCTCTCTCGTCAGAATCTATGTTTTTCCGAATCACTTGTTGCTAAACAGAGGAAGCCGTGAAATTAGTCGGATCTTGTTAATAACACGCTGAAACTTCTGAAATGAGAGAAGAAGTGTCATTTTGAAGGATTCTACTGGTTATAGACAATGCAAATGTTTTGAGAATCAGAGTGTTCTGTTACATAACTGTTTTTTTATTTATTTTTTATTTATTTTTTATTTTTTTATTTTTTTATTTGACGCGTATGATTCAAGTTAATCTGTAGACGTGGTTTCGTGGTTCGAGTTTTTACTTCCGTTATTATTTTCTCTATAACTTTGTTTGTCTTTACATGTTGTTTGGTTGTACGGTGCAGGTATTTGACTTATCAGATGTGAAGCCTCATGAATTCGTACGGTATGGATTGAGTTGTCTGGAGATGTTGGCGAGCCTTGGTGATTCTTGTGCCAAAGAAACTCGTGAAAGAATTAGGGTTATGGTATGTTGATTCGAGAACTGGAACATGGATCACAGTTCATTCATATGGTATAAAGTATAGCGTGTGATTGGTTAAGTTGTCATGATTCTTACACAACATATCATCTAAAGACTATTTTCCAAACTTCCCGTATTTAGTTTCTTTCCGTTGTGCATTCTTGATTTAAAAAATGGGAAGTTATTATAATTAGAAGAGGATTTGTTACTTCTTATATTTTTCCCTCCTAAATAAAACTAATAGATTAGGCATGATTGACAAGTGATTGGTTATGTAGTTATTTCTTTAATTTCTAAGTTAAAAATGTGATTGATTACACATAATGGAAATTGTAGTATGTACTGGATTCAAATATTCGATATATTACAATATTTTGGCAATCTCAAAACTGGTTGATTCGGCAGGTTGCTGGAGGTGATGGTACAGTTGGTTGGGTATTAGGATGTCTAACAGAACTTCGCACACAGGCTCGAGAGCCAGTTCCTCCTGTAGGTATCATACCGCTGGGGACAGGCAATGACCTTTCTAGGAGTTTTGATTGGGTAAGCCTCCATAATCTCGGAAACAATGGGTTAAATGAATGTTGGATCTACTGTACTAATCTGTCTTTCTGATATTCTTCAGGGTGGGTCATTTCCGTTTGCATGGAGGTCTGCTATTAAGAGAATTCTTCAAAGGGCTAGTACTGGGAGTGTTAACCGTTTGGATAGGTTTTGTGTATTTTGCATTTAGTTTATATGTTTTTCCTTTACTGAGTTAATTTTGATGGTGGATATGAAGTTACTGAATGAAATGAGTTTGGCTTTCAGCTTTTGCCATCGTTAGTTTCAGATAGTATGACGACCGTCAATTAAAATTATTTGTGCATCTTCTATATATGAACTTTTAGAACTGTGGAATTTGGGTTTTATAAGGAGATATACTTTTATTCAGTTCTCTTTGATTTGTGACTCACATATATTAAATTGGTATGATATTTTTTTCATTGCAGTTGGCGTGTTTCACTTGCAATGCCAGAAGGCACATCTGTGAAGCTACCGCATTGTTTGAAGCCTACAGAACAGTTCACTCTTGATCAGGTTATTGTCTGGTTTCTCATATCACTAATGCGTTTTAGTACTGTATATGAATTGGTTTGGCTTGTTTTGCTTGTTTTTCTTGAGTATAGAGTATGTGGTTCCCAAATGCACACATCCTTCATATATAGGAGGCAGATTAGGTCAGTAGTAATCTTTGTTTCCCAAATGAACGTCCTTCGTATATAGGTATCAAAAAATTAGTAAAAATATTTGGTGATATTTCAAGTTTTTCCTGAAATCCCAACTTCTTACCCAAATAATGAATATCAAGTTTTGTGCATACGGTGACCCATTGGTTCATTTTTATTCTATAAATTTTAATCAAAATATACTTCTCTACAGCATGTGCCCCATCATTTTTTATACAATTGGCTTTGTCAAAGTCTTTCTAGAGTGTCACTCCGATTAAACTTGATTCTTTACATGATGAATTTGGATAAGACTGTAAAATATTTGATTCAGCATGCAACTTTTCCCAGTTTTTATTTTTTTTATTTTTTTCTCAATTGTTGCTGTTGGGGAGTTGTAATATGCAATTTTTTGTTTCTGCTCTCTGCAGAGCTTTGAAATTAAGGGAGCACTACCAGAGACAGTTGCAAGTTATGAAGGCGTGTACTATAATTACTTCAGCATAGGTACTTTAATCTGTACATCAGTAGTGGTATACTGGTGACTTCAATGAAAATTTCTCGAGATGCTATCATGTCTATTTTAGAATTTTAGTGCCTTTGATGGTACTTGAGATTAATCATTGAGAAAGAAGTTGCTACATTACATGTGATACTATATGTTAGTTGTATGACGTGTTATGTTAAAACCAAATTGCTCCTTGCATGGTATTGATGTATCCTAGGGAGTATTTCAAGAATGGAGTTACTGATTTATCATGCATGCTGCTCATATTTTTAATGCCTGAAGTTTGGCTATTAGGCCTATACAACTATTTTGTGCTACAGTGGCCTCAGACGCTTAAGCAAGATTTGGCCTTGCCATTGGGATTGCCCCACTGAACTTAATTGAGAATTCCTTTATACCTTAGATTTAGTGTGTGTTTTGGTTTTCTTCATCTGTTTGAGTGTGTGTATGTTCCGTATGAGTGATGTAGAAACTTGAGATGCTACAACTTTCTTGGCTTTCGGGTGGTTGATAGAATGGAAATATTTTCAGATAGCTCAATTGAATCTCTAGTCTGTATTTCCACGCATTCATAGAATATCTTGTTATCCTCTACAGGAATGGATGCCCAAGTGGCTTATGGCTTCCATCATCTACGAAATGAAAGACCTTACCTTGCAAGCGGTCCAATTTCAAATAAGGTATTAAAGCTATGGAGTTGTGTAACGTGTTTTATTAGTTACCTTCTTTCTTGGTTGCTTTAGTTTTCTTGATTAGATGTTACAGTTTTTAAATGGTAATCCATGTTCTTTCTTCTCTTTTTTTCCCTTTGCTGCACGCTGTATTTGAGATTGAAATATTAGCACAAGTGTTAACAGTCTAACAGCTACCACTCCTAAAAAATGATATAATAGTTTATGGTCAATAATGGATTGTGATCATTAATAAATCCCTTTCCTTTTGGTTGTAGATTATATACTCAGGTTACAGCTGCACACAGGGCTGGTTTTTCACACCTTGCGTTAGTGATCCAGGTCTAAGGTAAGATATGCCAGCTATTCATGTGATAAATCAGGAAAAACAAAATGCTCACGCGATAATTTTTTATTCTTGTTTTTTTTACCTTATGTGAAACACATATTACTCTTCATTAGAAAAAAAAGAAGTTTACTATTGCAACAATAATTATTCTTTTGTTAATGTAAGGAATTGGAAGTATGAGTGGACAAATGATCTTTTCAACCCATACTTCTGTCTGCTGACGGATTCTCAGAACATATGCATGTTTTGTATCTGTTTCTCTATTATTTTTATCGGACCCCACTTTTTCATTGACTAGAGAGAGACACAAGATGCTCCAAAGCATGACCTTGTCATGTGAAATTTGTACATGAGGGAATGCATAATCCCATCTGTTTAACTTGACATGATTTCACCTTTTGAGTGCAAGCTGAATATAATTTTACGCTACTGCTGAAAAATAGAGAAATTCTCCCTTTCAATTTTTTTGCCCATGCTTTATATAAACACAATATTGGATAATTTAAGTTGAGAAGAGCCATTTCACACTCCACCATGCATCGTCAATTTGATTATTCTTCTGTGTCCAGCATGAGTCTTGTGTCTTAATCTGTTTTGCGACAAATAAGTAGAATAATGTCTTTGGATTTATGGTGATGTGCAACTTCTTTCCATGGATTTCATACGAGTTATTATGAGAGATGAACTTGTATTGTGATTATTTATATTGAAAATAAGACATGTTATTTATTTTATAGTAAAGGAAGATGACTGACTTAATAGCTAATTAGAATATTCCTCATTGCTATAATCAAAATCATCCTTTCTGTCATTAGGGGACTCAAAAACATTTTGCGGATGCATATCAAAAAGATCAATAGCTCAGAGTGGGAGCAGATTGCAATTCCTACAAGGTACATTTTTCATCTATAGTATAATTGTTGCTGTTGCATATTATTAAGTGGTAATCAAATCAATGTTTTCAAGACAGGCTGATGATTGGTACCCATTAGTAATTATTTAGGTGTTCGTTAGTAAGGGAGTTGGTTTGGGTAGTTGGGCAGGCTTAGATAGTATAAGAAATAAAGCGTATGGCCTCTAAATAAAGAGGTGGTTGAGAGAAATTATTTTTCATTTGGGAAAGTGTGAGGTGGGCAGAGTTGTAGTATCTCCAATATCTTGGGAATTTTTTTATTTTGTATCTTCTAACCCTAATATAAGGCTGCTACCTCATTGGCACTACAATAGGGATTTTAGGTTCATCAATAAAAATTCCATTTTTGGCTTAGATTCTGGAATATCCAAGGAATCCTTGCCTTGTACCATTTGTAGTTTTTGAAGTGTGCATTTCTTCGTCATTCATATAGATTTTGGAAATTTTAATTAGTTAAATTTTACTGCAAAGTAATTTAGCAAGAGTCACAACTCAATATCTCTTGTTAAATTTTTGTTTTGTTCCACTTTGCGTGACCTGGTTACGTTATTCCTTTCAGTGTAAGGGCAATAGTAGCTCTGAATCTTCATAGCTATGGAAGTGGGAGAAATCCATGGGGTAAACCAAAACCAGAATATTTGGAAAAGGTATGTTGCGTGAGATAATACCTCATTAAGGTGATGATATGAAAGCATCCAATCTCGTGTTCCTTTCACTTATAAAAAAGATATCTAGGGCTACATACTTGGGGTTATTCCAAATTAATTGTTTGACTGAATAGACTTTTTGATGCGATTTCAGAAAGGCTTTGTTGAAGCTGATGTTGCCGATGGGCTCTTGGAAATATTTGGTTTAAAACAAGGATGGCATGCATCGTTTGTCATGGTTGAACTGATATCTGCAAAGCATCTAGCTCAGGTACCACAATTTATTGTTTGTGTTTGAGTGAATTGTATACCTAGGCTCTTGGAAATATTTGGTTTAAAACAAGTCTGATCATAGCCCACCTCTCTGAAATGGAATGGTCTTGGTCTCCCTTATTGTGTTTCTCCGTGATCAATATACCACCATTGGTTTTTCATGACTGTTGAATTGTATTTATATCTTTTAGGCTTCAGCTATTCGATTGGAAGTGAGAGGTGGACGGTGGAAAAATGCCTATATGCAAATGGACGGAGAACCCTGGAAGCAGCCATTGAGCAAGGAGTTCACCACATTCGTGGATATAAAGAGAGAACCTTTCCAGTCCCTTGTTATCAGTGGAAAAAAGTAATTCTTAGGTGTTTGGCTTTTCCACAGCTGGAGTTCATGAAAGGCTTTTATATTATGGGCAATCTTAGGAATTGGCTGTACGATACACGGAAAGTTTGGTGTTGTAAAAAATATGTCTTTTGTTTTATTAAAATGTTGTTTATGCTTAGTGAGAATAATTCTTTGATGGTTTCCATAGCTGGCGGCGGTAGGCATGGAAGGCATATGTATATGTAATCCTGAGCATTGGCTCTCCATTATATTTGTTTGTGGAAAAGAATTTTTTTGGCTAATGACCACCTATCCAGTTTCCATGATCTTTGAAGCTAGCTATTGTCGAGTTGTCTGAAAATTATGCGATCGAAATGTCAAGTTACATTATTGTGTTTACAGAACTACATTTTAAAATTGAAAGGGATACCTTTCGTAGTTATATTTGATGTTTAAAGTATCCTTTCTCGGATCAAATTCAAGTTCATAGCATAGATTTCTCCATAAATTTTCTTTAAGTATTATTTTCTTTAATCACCACTAAGTATTAATGTAAAATCAAAAGAAAAATTAAATAAGTTTTTCCATAAATGAAAATAATTTATAAATAAATAAGATTTATAGAAATTTTCTGGTATAAATTTTCTAAGTTTTATTATGAAAACATAAAAATAAAATAGAATAAAATATTGTTTTCTTAAGTTAAAAATTAGATTATAGATAACATTATTTATTTTAATTTTTTGATATATTTTTCTCTTTTAACAATACTTCAAATGGTTATTAAATAACTTTCGATTGAGAAAAGGTTAAGGGAATTGTTCATGAAGGTTGTTTATCAATAAAAGTATTATTTTAATGTTGGTCTACTAACCCAAGTTATTTAAAATTGAAGAAAGTTATTCAAATGAGAAATGGAGACAGTTTTTTAATAATATAGTTTTGAGTTCGAGTTATTCTTGAAACTCAAAAGTGTCTAGAAAGATATTAATTTAATAATATTGTTGATGTGTGTAGGAAACGTCATATAAATTTTACCGAGAATATTCATAAATCTTATATACTTAAATATAGTTCTTATGATTGGACCAGGCTTATCAGTTTGGTCAACACCCAATTCAGTTAAGTCGTGGTGCAAAAATGGTGATATACAAAATCAATGTCAAACTTTCATAGAGGGTTCGAAAACTTAGTCAACAAAAAAAAAAAAATCATCAAATCACAATTTTAAATTTTTTCTTGAAAAAGAAAAATCAGTCTAAATCACTCAAGTTTTATTACTTCTTTCTATGTCAAACTTTCATACACGGTTCGGAAACTTAGTCAACAAAAAGAAAAATCATCCAATCACCATTTTAAATTTTTTCTTGAAAAAGAAAAATCAATCTAAATCACTCAATTTTTATTACTTCTTTGTAATAGTTTTTATTAGTCAAATCTTAAATCATTATATATATATATATATATATATATATATATATATATATATATATATATATATATATATATTACTTATTGATGTTTTAACAAATTTCATGAAAAAAATTAAAATGGGTACGTAATATATAAATATAGAGATCGAAATTGCATTTGTAAAGTGAAAAGTCTGTCTTATTTCAAAATTTCACTTTCCAATTTGTTAAACGACCTTAAACCTTCTAGATTACGCTTATAAATTTCGTTGACCAATTCTTAATCATCTTTTTTTCTTTAATTTAATTATGCACGTTTATATATATATATATATATATATATATATCTTTCATTTCTTCAATCATATTTTTTTTTCTCTTCCTTATCACACATTGAGTAAATAATTCTTTAATTTAAGATTTATTTATTTTTAAAAGGTAACTAAACGTCATCCGTTTCTTCGACCGATTATTTTTCTATTTAAATAATTATGAATTGAATCTTTATTATTATATTGAGTAAAAAATCCACATTTTTATTACATTAGTACATGTTGAAGGTTTAGCTAGATCAAAATTCGATAATTGTTGGTTAATGCTCAAGGTCAAACAAATTTGACTTAGTTAAAAATAGTGATGAGTCGGTTCAAATAAAAAGTTGAGATGAGTTAATTCAGACTGAAAGTTGAGACAACTTGGCTCAAGTCAATTGGTCCCAAGGTTGGGTTTAGTCGATACAGGCTAGAGGTCATGATTAATCGGTACTAGACGAAGATTGGGATGAGTTAACACATACTGAAGGTCGGGATGGATTGACATTAGTTAAAGGTCAGGATGAGTCAGCATGTTTCGAAGGTCAAGACGAGTCTACATGAGCCAAATGTTGAGACAAGTTGGCATTGATATAAGGTTGAGACAACTTAACTTAAGTCGAATGCTGAACGAGTTTTCCTAGACTCGACTCAATCACATTTATAATGACTCCAGACTAACTTACATAAACCAACTCATGGGTTGGTCCTAACCCATAAGGCTTTTGTAGCTATGTTGGGCCTATAGACTTTTTCTTGTGTGAACTTTATGGTCCTATGAGTTTTTCTTTTGTTCTTGACACATATCGACTATGACCAAATTCGTATGGACTAGATCAAATTGACATGTCTCATATTTATTTAACTTTTTTGTGTTTTGAAAATGTTGTGAGATGAGATATACCTACCTTTTTCTTTTCCATTTTACAACTCATTTCAATAATAAAATATTATATTTATCTAACAAAGATAGTAGTTAAATATGTTTTTAGTCCTTAAACTTTAAAACAAATTTGAAATTCATCCATATCTCAAATTTCGATATAATTTGATCCTCAAACTTTAAAAATAAATAGATAATTGCGTTAAATTTTTTTGACGTGTCTCCTCTTTATCGATCTCTTCCTTCTTTTTCTTCTTATTCTCCTATTCTTTTAATCCATCTTCAATTAGTTTATAGTAAACATTTCATTACATTTAACATAAAAATTGGTACCATTTTTACATTATGATTTTAAAGAATACAATTGCAGATGAATTTTAAAAAAATTCAATTACCAATGAATTTAAGTGAAAAAAACATTATAAAGGAATTTTATCATGATCAAAGTTAAAGTAGAAACTTTGACTTTTATTTTACCAACATAATTTGTTGATGAAAATATCCATCAGTAATATATTTTAAATTATCCACATATTTTATCTTTAGATGCATTACCGTCAAATATTTTTATCGATAATTAAAATTCTAAAATTCTTCAATAAAATTCATAAATAAATTCTATTTTACCAAAAATAATGATTTGTTAAAAAGTTTTATCAATAAATTTTACTTGCGAATTATTTTGGTCGATAAAATTCTAATATTAATATAATATTTTCTTATAATACTATGCTAGGTATGACTAAGATGACATTACATAAGAATATATTGAGATAATAGGCAATTTAAGACTAACCTAACGATCGAAAGTGATTGAATTGTCTCTATCATCACTGCTTACACGTATTTTGTGCTGATTGGACTTTTTCTTCTTGTATCTATGACAACGATAAGAGAGGTTGTATCTAGTGTAAAATTAGTTTTGTATTTTTATATAGTTTATTCCTTTAATATAATATTATGATACATAGATGACTTTCTAGTAACAATTGAGTGGACCTAATATCAATATTTTAAATGTCAGTTCGATGGTAATGTTAAGATAAATTTATGAGTTGATATTTGGGTATATGACTGATGATATATGTTGTCTTTTGAATTCTGTTTTTTTATTGTATTCTTTTATGAACTATGAATAATTTATCCTGTATAGCATTATACTTATTTTGGTTTAATTGTTCAATGTTCAATATATTGGTTAATACCACACAAAAATTATTATTAAAAACCGGATGGTTTAGAAGAAAATGAAAAATATAAATTTACATAAATGTTTGCAATGAAAAAAAATATATATTAGCAGGTTTCAAACCCAGAAGGATTCATAATTACACAAATTATGTTAGACTTAATGAAGGTTTATAGTAATAGTATATCCACTTTGATATTCCTTCCCGTAATATATTATATATGTAAAATAAGGAATCTATCTTTGACAAAGTCTTAAGCCTCTGTTCCATGAGTAGAATCATGAGTTGGATGAGTGCGTGTTTCCTTCTTGAAAAGTGGAATTAGGGACATACCTCTCAGACAATGCTTCAAAACAAGACTTTGCCAAATAAATCTTTCTGAAACCAATAACGCTAATAAAGTAGAAATCCCAGAAATAAAGAAAAGCCCAGAGAAGCTATGAAAGCTGAGACTGAGAGGTTCAGAAGAAGATGTTTCCGCAGACGAGTCTTCTCCAATACTACTCTTTCCAAAATATTTGTCCTCAATCTCATTCATTAATCCACTTTCCATCACATTCAGGATGCCTCTCGAAAAGTAAGCCGTGAGATTGGACTTTAAAGGGAATGCCTGCAAATAACATAATTTATAATAAAACTATACCATAAATGCACTCATCATATCATATATCTATATAATTCACATTTAATTAACTTGTTATTTGAAGTTTAACTAAATTATTTCACCCAAGACAGTCAAATTTTGCATAGACGAGTTAGTTATGACTTCGGTGTTTATGTTTAGAGTAGCTCATAAATAGAACAAGCAAAATCAGTTTTACAACGACAACAAAAAATAAAACAAAATTAAAGAAAGAACTGAAGCACAAGCTTGTTGAAGAATGAGAGAGAAATAGAGAAGAGAGACTTACAAAACCAAACCCTGCATTTCTATATTCGGGGCCAGCCATAATGTAATTGGATCCGTATTCTTGAAGGTAGAGTTTAAGATAGGGCACTTCATCGAATATAGCTGCAACACCCCCATTTTTGCTTCCAAGCTTTAGAGCGTCATGGTACTCACCAATGTTTCTGTATGGCCTTAGTTTGGATGGGTCAAACTTAAATTGGTCAATCAACACATCGTAAACGAAAGACCCAAACTGGTATCCAACGTAATAACCTTCTCTCCTTATATCATTAAGGTTCAGAAAACTGGGTCGCAGTTGATCTAAGGTCAATATAGAAGTCAAGTTAGCAGTGTAACTTTGCATGAGGACCAACGCCAGTAGAAGCCAAACCATCAGCACAAATCTTGAGCAGCTTTTTACCACTACTTCTCCTGAAAATCCAAAATTTTGAAACCGAAAAAGGTAATTAATTAAATCTCACATATAAATTATATAAAACTAAAACATCAATCAACATTATATGTGTAAGTACTTTCAGGAAGAATGGCTTGTGAGATTGGAAACCATAAGATGGTTGCAGGGCGAAGTTTTTTTTGATTTGCAGAAGCCTCTTGATTAGGCAGCGCGTTTACGTTTCTTTCCATGATGAGTATGGCAATCCCTATGAAGGTAGAGATGATGATTATGCTCAACCACAGATCCCAACTGAAGGGTTTCACAAAAGTCCACATGTTTTGATCCCTCCCGTGTTTAACTGGTACTACCATTTTAACACCTGATCCAATATATGGCACTGTGAAATCTACAATTTTCGAACGGTAGGCCAGGATCGTCATATCTCCTACCACAACGTCGCTCTTTCTTGTCATATTTTTAAGCAAAGTAAAAGTAGTTCAATGTCAGATTTTGTGCCTTATTTTTTTTCCTAAATACTAAAAGCATATATAAGGTACGGTTTACTAACCTCTGTTGTGTTTAGTTTTAGAATTGAATGGTGTGTTCTATAAACCTGGCTTGGCTCAACAACATCAGGTACAATATGTATAGAAACATTGAAGGGTAAGTAGGTTAGAACGGCATTGAAAACATCCATGCAATATCCAAATACGTTGTACTTTTGTTGAGAAGGGTCCCAAACTACTTTCACAAATTGGGGGAAACCATCTCTCACGGGTACCTTTACTCTTAACTTTATCTCTCCATTCTCCAATCCACCATTTGATCCATTTCCAGTTGGCGCCTGTAGCAGCACAACCAAAACAATTAATAACCAAGACAAAACAGATATAAAGCGTTTATCCTTCATCGTATAGCACGTAGCTAGTACTTTTATTCATCAAACAAAAACAAAGCATTAGTATTATTCACCCCTTCTTCTTTATATACAATTTTAGTCCATTGGAGAATGCCTATTTAGTTTCCAAATACAGATAAATTAAAGTTCAATCAACATCCAATAAGTCTGTGCCATTGAAAAACATAATAATGTATTTTTGTTTTTCAACTGATTGTATTTTTATAACTTCAAATGTTTTATCTTTTATTTGATATTTAGACTTTTGAAGTTTAATATACAGAATGCTTGTTAAGGAATAAGAGCATTGGTTTGATATGAAAATTCATGAGCAGAAAATGTTGAAAAAAAAAGTCGTAATATTGAAAGTGTGCATATATGGCTGGGCTTCGATAGATGGGATACAGAGCTAAGCAGTTTCGAAGAAATACACTTGTTAGTTTTTCATGGTTAAGATAGGTCTTTTCAGTGAAGACTTAAACCTCAGAGACTAAGTCAACCAACCGAGATCAATTAAAACAAATACACTGTCACTTTCAAAAATTAGTTTCTCTTAGAATTAATTTTGCAAAAATTGATTTTAAAGTGGCATAGTTATATTTAAATATTTGAAGTTTAAAATAAATAAATTGGGAATGTTTTCTCTTGGTATACATTTCTCTTGATATATAATTAATACTTTTAGAAGAAAAAAAAATGATGTAATCAATTATTGTGAAGAAATAAAAAAAAAGGAGAGTTACAATTAAGGCCAACAGGTGGTTTTGTGTTAAATGTTGAGTGTGAGGTAAGGAATGATGCTGTTTTTTTTTTTCTATTTGGATGCGAGGAAAAGAACTATATTATTTTATATATTTCAGTGTGTTTTGAGATGAAATAACGTCATTTCTTTGGACACTATTAAGGAAATATATGGTAAATGTGAAACATAAGAATGAAGTGACGAAGGAGAATCACAAACAAAAAGTTGCAGAGGGAAGTAACTTGTACAGAATAACAAGACAAAGATTGTTCAACAACATGAAACGTGAAAGGGAAACCAAATTCATGTTAGTACGGTGAAACCTATAGATAAAATACTTACCAACCACTCAGAAAGCAACATAAATGAGTTGTATAAATATACATGATGATAAACAAATGAGAAAATGCCTAAACAAACAATATAAAAACTAAAATAAAAATCCTCAAAGAAATCCAATACATGCATCTCAGACTAAAAATAATAATATAGGAATCTTAATTTGAAATCTAATATTTCTACTCACATAACCTACAACACCAGCCACACCACACAAATCATACGTGGAGGAATTTTTATTCACTTAAAATCATATAATATTTTAAAAATGATTCTACGTAATAAAGTAAAAATTCGTTAATCTAATTTTGTCTTCTATTTAGCATATGTATCTATTTAGATAGATACATAGGTTAAAAAAATACACATATTTTGGTATGACATTGATTTTAATTCAATGATGTATATATTAAAAAAAATATTAACAAAATTATCTTTTTTTTTATCTAATGTAATGTATACAATTCTCTTTAATATATTAAATTAGTCTTCTTTATATTATATCTATTTAAATTCTCTATTTAAATTGGATTGATTTCAGTTATAAAAAAAATTAGATTTCGGATTTCTATCAAAAAATAAAAAATGAGTATCATCTCTAATTACTGATCAATAAAAATATCTATAAAAATCAAAGAGAAGGAAAAACTTTTATTTTTTTATAGTAAAAAAGTCATTTATATCTATTATTTTCAATTCCGCAATCTTGTTAGATTTTTCTAAAAAAACAAATAGAGAAATTTTAGGATAATAAATCATGAATAAATCTATATAAAAGACTAGAATGCTACTTTCACTTCAAAATTTTAAGAACATAATAATGTGATAGATAATTTTACTCATATATTGTTCATCTCTTACTTCTTTTTAACTAATGTAAGATCTTAAATTCACATTCAATTCCTAAAAATTTCCTCCCTCCACACCACATTTTTTTTATATGTATAAAAATTAATGTATAATTTGATTTTTTTAATTTTAATATATTTTATATATTTGACATTATATATATTATATATTATATATATATATATATATAATTTAACACTTTTAAAATATTCGTTGAAGATATGTTATTTTTTTTCAAGTGTCTCAAGAAGCACGAGTATCTTAGTAAATCACTGATAAAAAATGGGTCTTAAATCACATGATTTACATCTCATTATAAGAATCAAACACTACAAAAAAATATGATGACATTTCAATCAATAATAGCAACTTTTTTACTGAGTGCGTCATCTAGGTTTATTGTATATCTCCATGATATGTGTGCCACTACCATTGTATTAATGTCCTAAGCAGTGAGAACCTGATTATAAATTCTAAACAGAGTAGAATTTTATTAATACATTAATATTTTGTTTTCTTTATTAATAGTATATTATATATATATATATATATATATATATATTAAAAAAATTAAAAGATTTTAAAGTGGGTCTTCTTTTTAAATAACAGACGCATTTTACGTAAATCTGAAAGAAATCCATCTCATCTCCAGGTCTCGATCTTTCTCAATAAATTGACCTCTTGCATTTTTTCTTGAGGATCCAAAGTCATAGAAATAATTAGTGTCAAAGATTTTACCATACAAGTCAATCAATTTTATATTAGGATAAGTTCAAATTTTTCTCCTTGATAGAACGACTCTAATTTTTCTGGTGTATGCAACTATCTCTGGTTGCATGTGATTTTTTTCTTTTTTAGATGCATTTTCATCTAACCATGGTCCTTAAACCATTATTCAATGGTTGATTTTAATCTTTGGATTGTGAACATAGGGTGGAGACATGGCGTAAGGAGAAAGAACAATGATAGAATGTATTTTACAAGGTAATGGGAGCTCAATTCCTTTCAGATTTTAAAGTCATATTGTTAAATTTAAAGATTAAGGTATAAATTTGTAGTTGCATGCTGACTTAAATATCCTATTATTTGAATTATTGGTTAGTTTGAATTGGTTTGATTGATATAACTAAACATTTTTATTGAATTGAAATTATGTTGTAAATGATATAGTAAGGTATTGAGAGGGTGGATTACGAAGGATTTAAATACCTTGTAATGTGAGACTTTTGATTATGTGAAACTGCAAATTTTTTAGTTAAATAATGATTTGAAACATGTTTGGGAACATAACTGCTGAATTGTTATTTATTTATGTTAGGTAGAAACATGATAAAAATAAATTTTGTACAAAATTATAAATTATTAATTTGTACAATTTTTTTTGTACGTTTAAATTTATTTACAAATATATGTATAAATTGTGAAGATTAGAAAAAGAAAATGAATATTTTATAAATGTAGGATTTTCCCTACAAGTTTATTGCGCTATGATTGTCACATTTTCCATTTCCAAGGAGAAATGCTAATATAGGATGAGGTCAGGTGTATTGAATGAGACTTGTGATGTATGACTATCCTAACTCTACTAGTATCAAACTCAGAGGTGGTGAGAGTCGAATGAAGCTTCACAGGGTTGACGATATGATATGAAAGAAGATTATACTTAACAAGCTAATGAAGTTAACCTGTAAGTACTGGATGAGATATATGATGTACTACTTGAGTTATTATTGTATAGAATGAGAAGAGGAGGGTCAGTATGGCAAGTGCATAGTCTCACGAGTTCATTCAATATACTAGTTTTCCAAAGAACCATAAGTCTTGAGTCTAGAAATTGATCTACAGGGTGATCTTGGACTTTTTAATTAACTGACTTTAATTTAAAACTTTGCTGAAAATTATGATATCTTTCAATTATGGATTATTTTTGTGATATTTAGCTCACCTTGCATTTTGTATATTTTGTGTTTCTTATTCTTGCAATGATAATATATTATGTATATACGGAAACAAATGTAGGAGCGGAGGAGATAGTAGCGATGGAGCTGGAGCTACCCACTAGAGAAGTAGTATATGAATGAGTTAGTGAATATGTGTTAGTTTTTTTTTTTTTTGAAAGACTATACTAAGCTATTTTGAAATACTTTATTGTTAAACACTAAATAGTAACTTAGTTTAACTATAATTATTGATAGTGTTAATGAGTTATAATCTTAATTATAATTATTAAGAGAATGATTAAGAAAATAGGGTTGTTACAATTGTTGTCACTTGCTCCTCTTCCTCTTGTTCTTCCTTATTCCTTTCTTCTCATTCATCTCCAATTAATTTATAATAAACATCTCATTAAATTTGATGAGAAAATTGATACTCATTTTACCATAGATTTAAAAAAATATAATTACAGATGAACTTTCAAAAAATTTAATTACCAACAAATTAAAAAAAAAACATTTATGAGCAATTTTATCCATCCTTAAACAAAACCTTTGACTTACATTTTACCGACATAATTTATCTTTGAAAATATTTGTCAATAATAAAATTTTTGAACTACCAACAGATTTTATAGATGATTTTTACTTCCAAATGATTACAAATATTTTTCTTCAATCATTAAAATCCTATAATTTATCGATAGAATCATTAGATAAATTCATTTTTTTTCATTGATAAAATTCTATCGAGAATATAATATTTTCTCGTAGTAGATAATAGAAAATTTAAGGCTAACCTAACGAATAAAAAGTGATTAAATTGTGGCTATCATCACTAGTTATATTGATTTGTGTTCCTGTTTATTATAGCAATGATAACAATATCTAATGTAAAATTAGTTTTGTATTTTTGTTTGTAGTAGTTTAATCCTTTAATATAATAACATATAGATGACTTTCTACTCACAATTGAGTGGATTTAATATCAATTTTTTAAATTTCAGTTGGTAGTAATGTAAGATTAATAACACATCTTATGAGTTTGACATTTTTGAGTATGACTTATGAAATAATGTATGATGTCTTTACATCTTGTTTCTGTTATATTCTTTTATGAATTATAAATAATTTATCCTGCATAATTTTAATACTTATTTTGGTTTAATTCCTCAATGTTCAATATATTGGTTGATATAACAATTATTACAAAAAAAAAATATTATTAAAAACTAGACGGTTTAGATGAAAATGAAAAATATAAATGTATATAAATATTTGCAATGAAAAAAAAAATTATATTAGCAGGTTCAACCCAGAAGGATTCATAATTACACAAAATATATTAGACTTAATGAAGGTTTATATAACAGTATATCCACTTTGATATGCATCTTTGACGTATCTAGATTTTACTTTTCAATAAATACTAAAATAAAAGTGTCAGCCTTACATAGAGACTGTTACGCATTAGTTTTATCTCATTTTTTTACAAATTAAACATATTCTATTTTGTGTATCTTCAAACCTGGATTCTTTGCCAATTTAATATCGGATGTTAACACATGTTCAATTTCAATTTAATTAGAATCTCAAACACAGAATGATACGTCCGTTTCCCATAATATATAATAATCTCCGAATATTGTAATAAGGAATCTATGTTTGACAATTCTTAAGCCTCCGTTCCATGAGTAGAATCCTGAATTGGATGAGTGCGTGCTTCCTTCTTGAAAAGATGAATTGCGGACATAATCTCAGTCAATGCTTTAGCCATCAGAATTAGTCTTCGCCAAATAAATCTTTCTGAAACCAATAACGCTAATAAAGTAGAAATCCCAGAAATAATGAAAAGCCCAGCGAAGCTACGAAAGCTGAGACTGAGAGGTTCAGAAGAAGATGTTTCCTCAGACGAGTCTTCTCCAAAATATTTCTCCTCAATCTCATTCATTAATCCACTTTCAATCACATTCAGGATGGCTCTCGAGAAGTAAGCCGTGAGATTGGAGTTTAAAGGGAATACCTGGAAATATAACATAATTTATAATTAAACTATACGATAAGTGCACTCATTATATCATATATCTATATAATTACTTGAACTTAACTAAATTACTTCTCCGAAGAAAGTCTGATTTTGCATAGATGAGTTAGTTATGACTTCTGTATTATTGTATATGTTTAGAGAAGTTCATAAATAGAACAAGCAAAATATGTGCTAAAACTAAAAGGCCTGGTATAGTTTAGTCTGCTTAGTGACAACAAAAAATAGAACAAATGAAAGAAAAAGAACCGAAGCACAAGCTTGTTGAAGAATGAGAGAAATAGAGAAGAGAGACTTACAAAACCAAACCCTGCATTTCTATATTCGGGGCCAGACATGATGTAATTGGATCCGTATTCTTGAAGGTAGAGTTTAAGATAGGGCACTTCATCGAATATAGCTGCAACACCCCCATTTTTGCTTCCAAGCTTTAGAGCATCATGGTACTCACCAGTGTTGTTGTATGGCCTTAGTCTGGATGGGTCAAACTTAAACCGGTCAATCAACACATCGTAAACGAAAGACCCCCCTTGGTATCCAACGTAATAACCCTCTCTCCTTAAATCATTAACGTTCAGAAAGCTTGGTTGCAGTTGATCCAAGGTCAATATAGAAGTCAAGTTAGCAGTGTAACTTTGCATGAGGACGAAAGCCAATACAAGCCAAACCATCAACACAAATCTCGAGCAACCTTTGACCACTACTTCTCCTGAAAATAAAAAAATTTTGGTAATTAGGCATAGATAAACTTTATAGAAAATTAATCAACAGCATATATATATATATATGTGTGTAATTACTTTCAGGAAGAATGGCTTGAGAAATTGGAAACAACAAGATAGTTGCAGGGCCAAGCTTTGTTTGATTTGGCGAACCCTCCTGATTAGGCAACGCGTTTACATTTCTTTCCATGATGAGTATGGCAAGCCCTATGAAGGTAGAGATGATGATTATGCTCAACCAAAGATCCCAACAGAATGGTTTCACAAAAGTCCACATGTTCTGATCCCTCCCGTGTTTAACTGGTACTACCATTTTAACTCCCGATGCAGTATATGGC
>Ga0214543_1005218_pt1 | contig 24072 bp, 21 predicted proteins | sample CNSS2metaG_FD_160094 | JGI IMG/M metagenome (GOLD analysis project Ga0214543, IMG submission 160094) | Root nodule microbial communities from cowpea collected in UCLA plant growth center, Los Angeles, California, USA - CNSS2 | ecosystem: Host-associated > Plants > Roots > Nodule | place: USA... | reverse complement strand
GGGGGGGGGTTGAATTGATTGTTTAAAACTTTTTCGAAAGCATAAAACCCCTTTTAATTAAATCAAATAGACTGTGAAATTCGAATGCAAAAGTTGCAGAACAGTATACATTAAAGCACAACAAAAAATGAATTACTTGGTTTTCTTGAGTTTTTAAAGTGATTCAAAGTGAGTGAGATTAAGGAAAAAGAATTGCACAATTATTTTTATATTAGTTCACTCAATCATAGAGCTACATCCAGTTTACCAGGACAACCCGAGTCTGTTTTCCAATATATTCAAAAGTTTTATAAATCACACACCAAGATTACACTTTTAAACAAAGAAACTCACATGATTTTTGACTCACAAAAATCTAAACTAATACCTTGTAAGAATCACACTTACATACCTGAAATCACATCAAGCAAACAACTAGAGGCACAAGAACTACAAAACTTGATGATGGTTGTAACATTTTCGGATATTTCGAATTTAATTAAAATAAAATAGAATTAATAATTAAATGTCATTTATTATATTGTATTTTCCCAAAACGCGAAAAAATTAAAACTTTCTTTCATCATAAAGTAACTTAAATCCATATTTATAAAATTTAAATACAATATCTAAGTCTAGAACATAAAAGTTTACAAAATTATTCCAAAACCATAAAACATCAAAACTCTGATAAATCTTTTCTCCCAGTCTAGCCCCGCTTCGGCTCTAGGCCTCACTATATCTACCTGCAACATCATCTACTCACGTGTAATGCAATACACGATCGTCGCCAAACACAAGCAGATAGGGTGAGCTAACAGTATAAAACATATACATATTGTTAGATATTGCTTAGATATTGTTTGATATTATTAAGATATTGTTAGATATTATTAATCACAATATCAAACAATATCTTTTATTTACTCTATTTATTTTCAGTTACTTTTTTTAATTGTACCTCTTTCTACTATAAATAGATTACCTTATGTGTGGTTTATACATAAGGGAGATTAATCTCAATCCCTATTTTCTTTATTCTCAACACATACAATTCATAAATTATTCACACACATCAAAGGAACTCCTATCCTTTGATTCCACACAACATGGTCACCACCATATCATCCATGATCTACGTCTTTAGATGAATACCTCAAGATGTCTTGTTGCCACACCTACAAGCCACAACTTGTAGAACACGTGTGGAAAACCAGCTACGGACCATACTCCGTAACGCCAGGTGGAGTTCCCAATACAAACATAATTTGTAACGTCCCAAGACTACTAAACTCGCCAACCACATATTGAGGAGGGCTATCTATTTGGATCCATCCGTACGAATCACAACTCACACACTCACACCGGTAACACTCGCCAACTTGAGCCACAACTCAAGAGTTCCTCGTGTTCATCCGCCATCCCGAGCCACAACTCAAGAGATGTCATTCCGAGCCACAACTCAAGAAATGCCACGTGCTTAACCCCTATCTCGAGTCACAACTCAAGGGATACGTTCTGAGCCACAACTCAAGGAACACCAATAAGTCGACCTTCGAGGTATCACCAAAGCTTCGTAGACCACACACATCCAAAGCAAACAATTCACAAGCCCTACCTCTGCATTATTGCCTAACGTTGCTCCTGAGCCGCCAGGCGAAATATGCTTTTAGACTGCCTAGCAAGGGACACATGCCGCCAGGCGCCAAGTGCCCCTGATGCCTCTGATTTGTAGGTATCGCCTAGCGAGACCAACCTCATCGCCAAACGCCACACATTCTAGAATTCCTCTGTTTTTGTAGCTATCGCTTGGCGGTCTAGACCTCACTACCAGATGCTACACTAGTATAGCAAAACTTATTGGTTTTTCTTTCGGTGGTCCTATCTCCCAATACAAGTGAGTCCTACAACAGTATCCCAACATATATAACAATCTTCTGTACTATCACAGTTACATTCATATACATGTTGGAACCTTCTCAACTCTAAATCATATCATTGTCGAATTTAATCACACAACTATTCCTCTCTAAAGGACTCCAACATAGTAGAAATTTTGTCTATGTTTTCCTTAATTAGTTCCATACCATACAGTATCTCCCACCTCCAAGTCCCGATATGCATAGTCACTTGTTTCTCTATGGATACATCTCCATATCGATCCATCCAATATCTATCCAAGCCATTGAACGTATACCAAACATACTCAGGCTTCCCATTCTAGTAACATTTAGCCTTACCTTTCGCCAATAGCTAACCATTTCTTCTCAATCCATGCTTAACAAGTTCAAGTTTATCCATTTAATCTCTCATTTATATTTATGAACTCTTATTTCTCATACAACCAGTTTGTTACAATATTTTCCCTGTATGATCTAACTAATCACCTCATAATTACAATTCCATATTACTTCACGTCACCCAAATTCCACTACACCTACTGCCGCGTTGGCGCTTGGCGGCAAACTAGGTGCTGCCAAGCGGTGCAATCAAACCTGGAATTCTCCTGAGTTCATCAACACATGCATAAACCCAAACCTACAACAACTTCCCTTTCACCACTTCTTCTTCAATAGGACAATGTAATCCATTTTCCAGCATGTGGCTACATTAAATTCTTACTACTAGATTATCAATCCTCTGCCATCGTAATTTCCATTACAATTAATCCCAAATTTCCCAAAGTTCTAAAGCTTCATACCAATTTAGTCCATTTAATTTCGATTCTTGTTAATTCGCACTACATTAGCATTCAACATTCCATTTTCAATTAATAATTTCTTTTCCCTCCGATCAGAATTTCCACAACATAAAAAATTAGCATCTTGGCTCGCGTCGCCTGGTGGGTACTCATCACTACCAGGCAGTTCATACAACAACCTAGCAATATGGGTGAGAAAGATGGCATCGCCTAGCGGCCAAATTCATGCTGCCAGGCGGTTCCTCACTAGAACCCAAAAACACACAAAAAATCACATGCGTCGCCTGGCGACTTTTAAGGCCCGTCAGGCGATTTCTGGAAAAATTCCAGAAGCTCAGAAATTCGAACCTTAGCAGCAAGAAAACATATGCAATTCATATCATGCAACACAAAATTTATCAATTTACCTAAGAATTACGAGATTCAACTCTCCTAACCTGGATCCCTTGCTCCAAAAGTGCACAAATCTTTGCGTCCTTGATCTTAATTAGCCTTAGCTAGTGATTCCTCCTTGGAGACTCCTTCTCAACTCTCACTTCTCTCTCTTTGCGTTGTGATTCACTCTCTCAATATGCACCAATGGCAGCCTTAGCAAAAACTCACTCACTCACCCTTAATTCTCACTTAATTTTGCCTTAATTAGCAATGATAGAAGGGAAAACGAAAATGTGCATTAAGCTAAATTTAATTGTCATTCAAGGTTTATTAATGGTTGTGTTTCCAGTCCCTCTTGGCTGTCCCTTTGTCAACTAGGATTTTTGGCGTTTCACATTCATGCCAAAAGAAATTTTGGCAAAAAGAAAGTTATTTTGCATAAGCCTAGGTTCAAACCCAACACCATACAAATGTTAAATCAATGCACAACCATAGAACCAATTCATGTTTCATGATAATTCCTATAATTTTAAGATTATATTATCATTCATCATGATCAAGTACATTATTATTAAAACAAAAATCAATTAAGTAACACACAATTGACATACATAGGACTTAAACCCAAGTCCTTTCACAACAATCAAGTACTCTAAATCACTTGAGCTAGTACTATTCCATGTCATATAATTTAACATTTAATGTCATAAATGCTCCCACTACCCGCATTTATTAATTAATTATTTATTTAATTAATTAATTTTTCGTGGGTCTTACAATGAGTCTCCCTAGCCAACCATACATGTGTTCTTCAAGTGAATCCGAAGCCAAAATTCCTCTAAGATCAACAAAGATCTTCAATCAACACGTTGCAGTTGTGTATTGCAGAGAGAGAGAGTTTTCTAGTGATGAATGACAAGTTTTCACTCTCTAAAACTCATAATTGTACCTCTACTCTCGAAAATACAACTTATATAGTCTGGTTTAAGTGAAATTTGTTGGTTGAATTTTTCTTACAATCTGTCGATTTCACCTTACTTAAGTGAAATCAGTCGATTGAAAAATAATTCAACTTATTGAATACATTCATACCAGAAACTATATACAACAAGCCTTTTAACCTGTTAAAACCCATTTTAACATATTGAAAAAGGACACACTAAGACTAACAAGACATCTAACCTATGTCATATAGCCTACCAACATGATATAACATCTAATGAATACACTTAACACATTATTTCCATATTTAATACACTAGAAACATAATCTTCAAGTGAATCTCCATCAATCTTCATTAAACACATGTGATCTTCATGCACTTGAATTTATCAAATCTTTGCTTCAAGCTTGCTTTGCCAACACTTTTTGGCAAGCTAAAGGAAAAAGGACATCAATCTTACATACGTCAACAAAAGTTAATCTTTTCTAGCAAGCAAAAGTGTGACCAGTGATTACAAATCATACAATCTCTTCATCTTAGCCAAGAGTTGTTGTTGGACAAAGAATACTCGATTATTAGCCAAAAGTGGCTATTGTTCAAAAAATACTTGGTTAAGTCATAAGTGACTTATGAAAGAATATTTGTTTAAGCCAAAAGTGGCATGTTGAAAAAAAAAACTTGAACGTGGTCAACTAGGAGCGAATAAGAGCCAAAACAATACTCTTGTTCAGCCAAGAATGGCTTGAAAAAAAAAGAATACTTGGTTAAGAGAGGAGTGGTTTAGGAAAGAATATTTGGTTGAGTCATAAGTGGCTTGGAAAATAACACTTGGCTAAGCGAGGAGTGCTTGTAGAAAGAGTTCATGGGGTTAACCATTTAGGGTTGTGACCCTAAACAACACTCAGATTGTACCTCAGAACATTAGTATGTTAAGTGAACTTGATAAGAACATTTTCAATCAGAATTGGAACACTTAGTTTTAACATTTTCCAATTAGGATTAATTAAGCCTTGACTTAAATCATTGATTAAAATTGACTTTTAAAGCCTTGGTAGACATTAAGTTCTTTAGATAGACAAGTCTAATTACAAAGTTTCGCTTGTTAAACTTCCCTAGATAATATGATAAATATCCATGAACTGAGTTTTGATGATATATGCATTTCACAAGCATTTCTTGAACTTTCTAACTTGTGCTTTGTGCAACTAAAGTGTAAGTTAGCCCATAAGTCATCTATAGATAATATAATTATAGATCGTCTAATGCACCTATCGATGATGCTAACAAGTTGATTTGGGGACTTTTTAGTGATTGAAAGAAGTTGAGATTGTAAGCTTAATGAAGTAATAAAGATGTTTTTCAAGATCGAAAAGAGAAGTTAATTCATCATAAGTTTTGTAAGTGTATGTTCAAAGTCCTCTAATTTGTTACTCATCTAGTTAGTATGTCACTAGACTCATCTAATCAAGTGCACTAGACTCGTATAATCAGTGTGTCACATGAGACCCATTTACTCTATGAAGACACTAGATTTGCTTACTCAGTTAACCACTAGACTCGTTTACTTTGTGGACCACTAGACTCATCTACTTTGAAAAACCATTGGACTAATTTGATGCTTTGATGGCTCATCAAGTTGTCTATCAAATTAGATCTTATACAAACATAATTCGTTACCTTGGAATATTTCACGCATTGGAGTTTTTGCATCAAAATATGATAGCTTATGTTGTCTAAACTCTTAAATCCTTTGCAACAAAGTTTGTTTAGATTTATCTTCCATATTGAACATATAAAAGAGAATATATTAATATGGATAATCTACTGCATTGAAACACTTGCAAATAAATCTATTAATTTAGATCAAATGAATCAAAAGCTAAAAGATTTCATTTTGCTGACATAGATTCAGTTCACAAAAGACAATGTTCATCAATCACAAACCACGATGCCAACGACTACTGCGTCATTCATCACTACACCACTTATCACACCATGTTTTATTTTGTTATTTGTAACATATTTTTTTGTCTTCCACATGGAAGGCTAAACCTTTTGGATTGATTCTTCTATGATTTTATAATTAATTCTAAGATTATGTGCAATTAAAGTATTATTCTATTTTTTTTTAAAATAGAGTCTATTTTATTTATTCTTTTTTAGTTCTAATTAGAATTATTGTTAATTTGCTTAATTATAATAATCCCTTATTTTCTTAATTTAAGAGGTAAAAAAAATCTCACGCATATACGCTTGGTGTAAGACTCGAGAAATTTAAATAATTAATTAAATAATTATTTAATAAATGCGGGTAGTAGGAGCCTTTAAGGGATTTAATGTGGATTGCTATGATGTGAAAAAGTACTAGCTTAAATGGTTGAGAGTACTTAAATGTGTGAGAGGACTTGGGTTCAACTCTTATATATGCCATTTGTGTGTTATTTTATTATTATTGTTTCTAATAATATGCTAGAGCATGTTGAATGATAATATAATCATAAAATTATATTAATCATCATGAAACATGAATTGATTAAATGGTTGAACATTGATTTGGCATGGTGAAGGGTTTAAATCTTGGTGAACCTAATTTAAACTTTAATTTTTAGCCAAAATGTTCTTTGGCATGAAGGTGAAAGGGCAAGGAAACTCTAGCAGCCAAGGGAGGGCTGGAAAACCATCATAAGACAACAAATTGAATGACATTAACCTTAGTTTAATTATAATTTTCGTTTTGCATCATTAATCCCACATTAAGACACCAATTATTGGCCAATTAAGGGAAAAAGAGAGAGGTTTTGTGGCTGGTTTTGTTGGATGGGTAGAGGAATACGAAAATCAGAGTAAGGTGAGTGTTTGAGTGAGGCATTGAAGCTAAGTTGAGGAGAACTAAGGAAGGCTATTGGAAGTAAGGGAGAATCAAGGGCTACTCAAGTTTTAAGCAAAGGAAACCAGGTTAGGGGAGCTTTACACGTTAAAATTTATGTTTAAGTGTGAATTGCATGATATATATTGTGAAATGCATGAATACTTCCCGTTCTACTTGAATTTTCGCGTTTCTGGAAAATTCCCAGAAATCGCCGGGCAGGCTACTCGTAGCCGCCAGGCGACTCATCACTGATATGCAAAAAATTGGGTTCTTAAAGAGGAACTGCCTGGCGGCAGAGTCCCGGCCGCCAGGCGACGCAAGGTTGCAACCCATTTTTGGGTTTTTCTTGATAAACTGCCTGGTAGTGATGAACACCTGCCAGGTGACGTAAGCTGTCTTGGTTCCATTTTTGGTTTCTTCGAGTTCTAGGCTATGTTTGATTAGTGGACCAGATGTGAAAGTCATTAATTAATCAATTGGAAGGAGAGAATTCGTAAAATTCGTGAGAAACTAAGGAAAATTGGAGGGTGGTGGCATACTCTTGTTTTAGGATTAAAAAAATTGGGGAATTGTAGATTTGGAATCAATTGAAGCTGGACATGGATTGGGATGGAAATTTTATATGTTGAATTACCATTAGAGTGCAGATTAGTATGTTAGGATTCGTTGAAGTGGTCAAATTTGGGTGATGGGGATTTGGGATTTGCGGATAGGTGCAGTAACAAGTGTAGAAAATTTCCAGAAAATACGACGCCGCAACATTGACATCAATGGAGTTCTGAAGGGGTCGTAGGAACCACCTGACGACACCCAATTAGTCACCAGGCGCCATACCAGAGATGTGCGTGGTGTTCTGTTCACGAAAAACGTTGTTTTTCGTACTTTTCGCGCAACAGGTACCGCCGAGCGGTATTTTAGTCTCGCCAGGCGCCACCTTCCTATTTCTGGGCACTAGGCGCCACCAATTTTTCTGGTTCGCGCAGTTTTCATAAAACTGCATTTCTCGGTTCGTTAACCGTCCGATTTGGGTGAAATTTTGACAGGTGGTCTATAACATGTGGTTCTTCACTTTGCACGGTTGAGATTGGATTTGGTGGTCAGTAGATAGAGATATACATTACTTAATATTGTTGATTTTGGAGTTTGTAAAATACATGAATAAGCCCTTGATTAGTTCAAGTAACTTCTAATGAAGCATAATTGGGTTATGTGGTAAGTCTCTATCAATTTGAATGTTCCTTTGGGTTAGTCACATATGGAGAATTGGTTTGGTGAAGGCATGGGTGTCAATATTAAATTGCATCGGTTCATAAGATCATGTGCTTAAAATTGTTAGAGTGCTGCTGCTTATATTTTGTTTGAGCGTGCTTGGGATGATATATATGACTAGGGGATGAATGCACATGTGAGATGCTATAAGGTCTAGAACATTATAGATGACAATGATTTTCATTAGGGGTACTTTAGAATGAGAGCAAATGAGAGCAACCTGTGTGAAGTGTGCTTGAACCTGAACTAAAACCAGTAATGTGCAAGTACTAGTGTAGCGATTGGCGGTATGTGTCCCCCATCAGGCGATCTGGAAGTGGCAGCGCCTGGTGGTACGTGTCCCCCGCCAGACGATTTTGCTGTAGCTGATTGGTGTTATACTTTCTATGATGTGCATGATCTACAAGGCTTCTAGGATATCTTAAAGGTCGACTTACTGGTGTTCCTTGAGTTGAGCTCAGAACGTATCCCTTGAGTTGAGCTCGGGATAGGGGTTAAGCACGTGGCATTCTTAGAGTTGAGCTCAGAATGGCATCCCTCGAGTTGAGCTCGGGATGGCGGATGAACACGAGGAACCCTTGAGTTGAGCTCGGGTTGGCGAGTGTTGCCGGTGTGAGTGTGCTGGTTGTGGCCAGTACAGATGGGTCCAGATAGATTGCCTCCTCAGTAGTTAGCTGACGAGTTTGGTAGTCTTGGGACGTTACAAACTATGTTTGTATTTGGGAACTCCACCTGGCGTTACGGTATACGATCCATAGCAATGGTTTCCCGCACGTGTTCTATCTATTGTGGCCGATAGGTATGGCAGCAAGACACCTTGGGGTACTCACTAGAAGACGTAGAACATGATTGACATGGTTGTGGCCATGTGGTGTGGAATCAGGGGAAAGGATTCCTTTGGGTGTGTTTGTGTGATATATATATATATATAAATGTGTTTATATTTATATGTTTGTTCTGTTAGCTCACCCTATCTGCTTGTGTTTGGCGAAGATCGTATACGCAGTATACGTGAGCAGATGGTGTTGCAGGTGGATCTGGTTAGGCATAGAGCCGGAGCGGGGCTAGTTTTGGGGAAATTTTCTCAAAGTTTTTACATGGTTTTATGATTTCAAATTATTTGTAATTATTAATATTACTAGACTTTTTGTTAATGGTAATAGTAATTATATTCAAGGATTTTGAAATTATTATTGAAGTAAATAAAGTTTTGAAATTTCCCGCGTTTTTGGGAAATGAATTTATAATTAATGAGTTTTTATTTTCTTATTTTATTTTATTATTTAAACCCGTAATATCCTGACGGGATATTACACTTGGAATGGGTGAGAAACTTAATTAATTAATTTATGCTTGTTTGGTCAGTTTAGATCTATCTAGAAATTAAATAAGTAATAATCATATGATAATTGATGAAGAATTCAACTATGCATGAACTAGAGAATCAATTTGTCTTTATATATTTGTTTTATTTATATTGCTAATAACAAACTCCCTTTTGGCTGTTATTTCATGTTTTTATGCTTTCTACAAATTCTTATAAGTACTAGTTTATTGAGATTCCCATTGAAATCGTTGGAAGACAACTTGGGTTGATTAACCTTATCTATACTTACATTTTAAATAAAGTAGATGCTCCACTGGACAATCTAATCAAGGATTAGACGATATACTTCTACTTAATTTGATGATAGAAACGACAATGATAAGTGAAACTTAATTAGTTGATCGAGAAATGGATGTTGTTTGTGTGATAAGATGAACTAGTATAAAAAAATCGTGTATACTCTATTTCTTTATCTTTTTGCATGTTATTATTTGTATTAACATAAAATGGGAGATGTTGAAAAATACAATTAACGAAAATTTTCTATAAAAGAAGTGAATATGTTAAAGTCCAACTCTTTCTTTAATACACTTTATCAATTAGACGATATTTGCAAAAGGTGTCAAAAAGTTTTAAAAACACAATCTCCCTCCTTTCTTATGTGCTTTCGTTGTTTTCATAGTGTTGAGCTTAGTAGTTGTTTGAGAAGATAAGTCGGAATAAGCCCATATTTATGAGAATTCAAGCTTAAATTCTTTGTCTTAGTTTTTTTTCTAAGTAGGAGAGATAAGCCTTACAATATTCTTCATTGTATAATGACACATCCATGTAAGGAAGTCTTCATTGTATATCCTCTCTAGATTTATTCCTTAGGTTTTAACACTTTTTCTCTATAGCCAAAATAGTTCAAGATTTAGAGTAAACCAATATAAAATAATTATGTCCTTCTTATCATATGGATGATTCATCATTAGATGATCTAGCATTCTAAAATGAAAAATAAAGTCTTGTGCTCTATTTAAACCACTTTCATAGTTTGATTGTTACTTTAGGAGAAGATCCTATGAGATTCATGGGAACCAAAGGACAAATTATAAATAATTATCCTTATTTTAAAGTAATCAAGTTTGACTATTGGAAACAAATAGATGTTAGCATTCCTAGAATACTTCCTCATTAATATGTTAGACATTGTGGAAAACAAATACTAAATTTTGTGTCATATTGATCAAAAGCCCCTACTTAATTGTGTTTGAAAAGATAAATAAAAGTAGGGGTATTTTCTTAACTCAAGTGCTAGGACATTCTTATGTACATCATCTCTAAAGAAAACAATGCTAAATTACTAGCTTTGAAACATATCAAAGAGATAAAGGATAATCTTGTAATTAATTATGATGAGAATAAAAAGAAATAAATTGAGTCTCTTAACATGTTAATGTGAAATTTTTCACATGGAAAAGGATGAAACTGGAAAAAACAAGTTAAACACTTGTATTCTAATAAAAAATTAAACTAAGCTTATTAGTACAATTAAATCAAAGATCATGAAAGCTCAAGAAGAATGATTATGCACCGAATCAATTTTTAATATGAGCAGAGAATGGAAAAGAGAGATTGCACAATCAATTTTATACTAGTTCACTCTTCCATAGAGCTACATCTAGTTTTCTAGCGACACTATCCAAGCTACCACTATATTAGAATGTTTACAATTACAAACAAAAAAAATTTCTCCCAAGACCACATATTTTGCACCTTACAAGATGATTTTTTGTCACCAATAATATCTTGTTAATGAGCTCCCATTGGAAACTCTATCTAGAAGCAACAGTACACTCCAAAAAAGACAATACTATAACACAATTTCATGTAAATGAATGTTGAGTTTCTCCTTTCACAGTTGTATGATCTTCATAAACTCTATAAGATCGTTCTAAGAAAATTTTTTATGCTTAAGTATTACTCTCTCTCAAGAATGCAATGTTAGAAATATTTTAATATAATTTTAAAAAAAAATAATTAAAATAAAAATTCTACTGCTACTCATGTTTTTATAGACCTTTAATTTATGGGTTAATATTTTTAATGTCTAACAACTATATTCTTATTACTATTTACTTCTTTGTCTCCCTTTTCTACCTATAAATACCACCTAGGTGCATGGCGAAAGACACAACAATAGAGACAACAAACACTAGAGTCTTTCTTAAAAGTGTTATTCTTTTCTTCTCTATATTAATGGTGTTCATAAGGTTCGGAGATCTTTTTGCTGCACTCGATCGATCTGACGGTTTGTTGTATCTTGGGAGAGAAACGCATATGATAAGAAACACATATGATTGTGTATTGTGTATTTGTATTGCCCTGTGCAGTGGGGGCATTTTCTATCTAAGGATAGCGCTATGCGTGCCTCAACCCAGGATATTTCTACTCCTTTCCTTGATTATTTTTTATTTATTATTGTTATTATAATTGTTGATCTTTGATTAATATTCATTGTTTTATATATATGTCTTTTAGTATTACTATTGATTTAATAATTATTATTATATCATTTTATATTTTTATTATTAATAGTATTATTTATGTAATCATTTTCTAACATTCTTAGAGAGAAAAGTTCTTGTTATTTCTATTTTTGATTACTCATTTGTATTCATTTCTAAAATTAAAAACAATATAGAGCTGAAGACTAAAAACACATTTTATGAACTAATGTGTTTGTTATGGTTATAATCAAATTAATTTCAACTAAGCCTAAAAATTTATGTATATAATTGTTTCTATTTGTATTGGTAACAATAAATGAAATTATGGATAAATAAAATTCCTTCTCATTGAATATTTTTTTGCGATATCTATAGCTAATGTTTTGACTGTTATATTAATTTATGCTTTAATATTGTCTATTCTTACCATTGTTAAAGATGTTATATATCATGTATATATTTTAAGTGTTTTGTATGAAAATAATTATAAAATAATTTGTCTTACTAAAACTACTATTGTGTTATGGAAAACACTTGAACTAAACTTTGCATTTACAAAGAAAAAAAAATTATCTTGATATTTATATGAAAAAAAAATGATTGATAATAAATATAATCCTTATCAAATTTATGAATTTAAAATTATTATTTATGACATGAAATTAAAATGAATTATTTTAATTGATATCATGTTTAAGATCATATAAATGCTGATAAAAGAAGAAATTTTCATATAAAAAATTGAAGGGATGGTCAAGTAAAAACTACACTTGTCTTCCACCAATTATTTAAAAAAAAAAGAAAAAGAGTTTTTCATGTTTCTAAATTTAGAAACTTTCTTGTGCTCAACAAGGTTATGAAGTGGTTTCCAAGTGCAATAAATTATTAATTCTAGACATGTGCTTTGGTTGGTAAATGATATTTTTGTGTTGATTTGTTTGAGTTAAGTATCTTTATCTTGTAATGAAATATTTATAAGTTTTCTTTGATTATTACAAAATGTTAAGTTGTGATCTATGACATGCTATTGCTACAATTGTTGAGAAGTTGAGAAATTATGGTTAAAGACCATTCAAATTATAAAATTTTGAGGTGCAAAATTAATTAAATAGAGAAGTGAGGGTACATGTCTTTACAAATGAGTGTTTTTATGTAAAATTCATGGTATAATTCATTAAGCAACATTTTCGCACAGTGTTAATCTAATGGTGCAATGAAAGAAAGAAACAAAATGTTCTGATATGATAAATGTTATTCTACAAATTCTAGCTTGCCTAACATTATATTAGTGAAATTTTATATCTTGTTTACCATATTTTTAACACAAAAGATTGTGATAAAACTTGTTATGAGTTATGAAAGAAAGAATAACCACATTTAAAATATTTCAAAGTGTGGGGGTGTCTTGCAATGGTTAACATACCAGTTAATAAAAAAAAATCTTGGTTATATATTATAAAGTGAATGAATATATACCTCACTTTTGCCATCTAGTGTAATATTATTTGTGTTTCTTCTACTTGTGACAATATGTCCAATTTCTTGAGATGATTGAAGGATAATGTAAATTGGATATGGATTTTGGTGACAAAATTAACTACTGGTTATGGTTATGTTCTATACTCTGGATGGAGGTGCACTATCATGAAAATATGTTAAAAAAGTTGTTGTTCTATCATGATCTACTATGCAAGCATAAATTATTCCTTTTTCCAATGCATCCTGATAATTAAATTGTTATATTTAAAGTTTTTAGTAAAAAATGTCAATGAAATTGACATATGAGAATGAGAGACAAATATATTAGAAACTTAATTACTCATGATATTATCTCTCTTGACTTTGTCAGTTCGGAAAGAAATATTGTAGATATGCTTATCAAAGGGTTGATGCATCAACAACAAGTATTTAAGTCGTCGAGGGGAATGAGACTATAGTCCATAAATTAGTTGCAACAATGGACACCCATGTCCACATGAATGGCGATCCCATGGAATGAAGTTCAATTGGTAATAATGAAGTTGTTGTTGACTAAAGTACACCAAATAATTTGATTAAATTTTATGTCTCATTCCTATGGCTATGTGTACTATAAATTGTGGCAATAATAAGGTTGACGAATGCGCATTATTATGCTTATTTTATAAAATACCTCTTAATAAACCCAATGGTTGAGGTATGTGCATTATTTTATAAAATACCTCTTAATAAACCCAATCACAATTATTGTAGGGGTGTGAGTCACAAACCACCTTTTGAGGGTTTACCTAGTGAGTGTGATTGTAGGGCCACCATTATAACATCCCTAAGAAATATTACTGATATAAAATAAATAAAATTCGAATTTCATTAAAGTCCACATTGATTATGAACTATTTCCCAAAAACACGGGAAAAATTGAAACTTTAACAATTAAAATCTGTAAATCCAAGAATCCATAATTCATAAAAACTAGAATAAAAGTCAACGGCTCCAGCCGGATTTACATAATATTCTCAAAAACAAAACAGTAAAAGTATACATATGTATCTACAAAATTATCCCATGATAGCCCCTGCTCCGTGTCTACGCATCTCCTGGCCCACCTGTCACATCATCTGCTCCCGGATAACAAGTTATCCGATCATCGCCACACACACACAAATAGGGTGAGCTATGTAAAATAAAACATAACAGATATATATGAAGTAAATATGCTTCCCCACCCAAACAATATAAGTACAAAACTCATAATTTCCAAAACACCCAACCATGACCTCATAGTCCTTCATGAGTCATATGCATGAGCTAGGTCTTGGGACTTCCCTGTGCTCCCACGAAACTGACTCATTCGTGGTCCAACCCTATGAGCCTATCTCGCTCATAGTCCTGCCCTACAGACTCCTCGTCTGTAGTGAAAACATCCAAGTCTCACACTTGGACCCTGGCACGCATGCAATCACCATACTATGGACTCCTCGCCCAATAGTAGCCGACAGGAACATCACAGTTCCTTGCCCATCATGCGCCCGACACATGCAATACCATACTAAGGACTCCTCGCCCAATAGTAGCCGACGGGAACTCAACCAGTTCCATGCCCATCATGTGTCCAACCACCGAGCACATCCCAAACCCCTAATGGACTTAGTCCTTCAAGCCCAACACACCACAACACATGCATATACAATCTAACCATAGTATAACAACCAAACACACTCACAAGCACATAAAAATGTAGTTAATCACATAAACTCGCTTAGGCTAGGGACCCCTCGCCCAAGCTAAGCCCTCTGCTTCGCTTAGGCTAGTTCGCCTCGCCTGGACGAGCTTAAAACAACCACAGCTACACTTTATCTCGCTTAGGCAAGATTCCCTCGCCTGGGCGAGTTGCACCATCGCTCAAAGCAACACCCTTACCTCGCCTAGACGAGGAACCACTTCACCATGTCATTTCACATCGCGACCTCGCTTAGGCGAATGTCTTTCGCCTGAGTGAGACAGAGTCGCTCAAAACACTGATACTTCTCGCCTGGGCAAGATATCGCGCTCAAAAGCGCTCAAGTCATCTCGCGACCTCGCTTAGGCGAGCTGTCCCTCGCCTGAGCGAGATTAAGTCGCTCATCACCAAACCAAGGTCGCCTGGGCGAGCAGCGCGACCCCAAATCAGACGTGAGGTTCTACAACTCTCGCCTAGACGAGATAGACTCGCTTGGGCGAGACTTGTAGAGTTCCCTCACTGTCACACACGAAATTTACCCAAAACCGTGTCAAACCATCCCCCAAAAGCATACTACAAAACATGCAATCAATACCAATGTATTTGTAATAGCAATTAGAGCCCAGAACCATACTTTTCTCACAAAATTGACAATCACATTGGAACATATAATGATCAATAACCAGAATGGTCAAAACCCTCCTCCCACAACACATTACCCATACATGTTCATGCATCAAAACTCAAATACCCCTTTTTCCAAATCACAATACATCAGGTACGAATTTTTCCCAATCAAACAGGACTCAAGTGGAACCTCAAATTCATAACACAAAACAGATTATTGACATAAGTAAAGTATAACTCCCCTAACCTGGTTTGATTGCTCAACAATTGTGAAGGCAGAACCCCCTTGACTCAAAACCCTTTCTTGCTTCAACCCTTGCACCTCAAAACTCAGTTCACCCTTTCCAACTCGTGCTCCTCTCCCAAACCAATTCCAGCAGTGCCAAAACCCTTCCCTTTACCTAATTTTTGGCTTTTATAGGTGCCTTTAAAATAGGTATAAAAAAATAAAACGAGTTTTGGGCCTTTAATTTCCTCTTCAATTTTACTTATTAGATAAATTCTCAGCCCCCTTGGTTGTGCCCAGGCTTTTCTTTACCCCTTCACATTCATATCACCACTATTAGTTAGCAAAAATAAAGCTTATTATTTGCCCACCAAGGTTTGAACCCATGACCTTCCACTAATAAGGCTATATCACAACCACTATACCAAGTCACATTTGGTGATACTCATAAATCAACAATATCTTACAATACTAATCACATACTCATACATATCCTTAAAAATCACTAACAAAAACAATCACACATAATTGGCATACATAGGACTCGAACCCAAATCCTCTCACACAATCAAAGTACTCTCAACCACTTAAGCTAGTACTTTTCCACGTCACATTATACCGCAATTAATGTCATAAAGACGCCCTCCTCCCGCATTTATTAATTAATTAATTATTTAATTAATTAATTTTCCCGGGTCTTACAACCATTGTGAGATATGGGCAAGTCTCTAAGTGTTACTCATGAAACAAGATACATGCACAATGCTGTAACGTGCACCCACTGATTAGAACCTATAATGAACACCGATATTGTATGTGTTATTTACTAAAACTCGATCATAGGGGATGTAGCTCAAGGCAATTAAGTCTCTACATTTTTTCGGGTGGAAGTTTATAAGCACTAGATGTAAGGGTCAAATCCGGAAGGTTCCTTACGCTGAACTACAATATTTCGTTTTAAAAGATAATATATTTTGTTTTATTTTTTAAATTATGTGGGGATTGTTAGAAATATTTTAATATAATTTAAAAAAAATAATTAAAATAAAAATTCTACTTACTCATGTTTTTATAGACCTTTAATCTATTGGTTAATGTTTTTAATGCTTAACGACTATATTCTTATTACTATTTACTTCTTTGTCTCCCTTTTCTACCTATAAATACCACCTAGGTGCATGGGGAAAGACACAACAACAGAGACAACAAACACTAGACTCTTTCTTAAAAGTGTTATTCTTTTCTTCTCTATATTATCTTTAAGACAATGGTGTTCATAAGGTTCGGAGATCCTTCGCTGCACTCGATCGATCTGACGGTTTGTTGTATCTTGGGAGAGAAACGCATATGATAAGAAACACATATGATTGTGTATTGTGTATTTGTATTGCCTTGTGCATTAGGGGTGTTTTCATTCTAAGGATAGCGCTATGTGTGCCTTAACCTAGAATATTTTTACTCATTTCCTTATTTATTTTTTATTTTTTATTGTTATTATAATTGTAAGGCCCAGTTTTCTGCCTTAATGTTTTAAGGGCTGTCCTTAGCCTAATGGGCCTAAGAGCTGGCCCAAGGAGTAAAAACAGATCCCATCTGCCTTAACGTTTCCACTTCCCTCACTTTCAGAAATAGTGCCTCCTTGCCTCCTTGAACAGCTGCGACGCTTTGCTAGGGTTTTGCCACAACCATTCTTCGGCTAGCTCAAGCCAGGTTCCACCCACGTAAGTCAACTTCGAACTCTTACGTCACCTCTGGGCAAACTTTTACCGTTAGGGTTTGGTAGTAACTCGTGCTTATTTTGTCTTACTGTTTATTTCCAGCTCTTTGGTCACCTTAGGACAATCGTGCTCGTTGTGTGCGTATTGGGGGTTTTCCACTTAGTTCTTCCAGGTAAGGGAAGCTAGGGTTTACGATTCACTTAGGATCTTCGCATGTTTTCTGAGTTTAAGTTATATTTTTTGAGGTGTGCTCATGATTTGGCTGTTTGATATTGGTAAAAATGTGGTTTCGATGTGTTTTCTGTGTTTTGCGCGAGAGAACAGTGGCGAGCACTGGTTTTCTTGCCCAAGCGAGCTTGCCTCGCCTAGGCGAGATTAGCAGAGGCTCGCCTAGGACCGCTGCTCGATCTGTCGCTTAGACGAGGATTTTTTTTTTGAGCGAGGAGTAGTCTCGCCTAGGCGAGAAGGGACTCGCCTGAGCGAGACCTCACATAGTCCGCTACTCCCCTGCTCGAGTTCTCGCCTAGGCGAGATGGGGCTCGCCTGAGCGAGAGGACTTCCCTCGCCTGAGCAGGACCTGTTAGCTTGGGCGAGACTGGGGGTAAGATGTGGTACTATTGTTGAATGTTGCATTGATGTGTGATAGCTTATCTAATCTAAATGCTTTATTATGAGGGATGATGCCATGATTGATATATGAGGTTGTGGTGGAAATGGTATGTTGTTTTGTGTTATATGAATTGGAAAGCATGAGTTGCATGATGGGATTGTTATACATGATGTTAATGTTATGTGAAATTCTTGATTGGTGGGTGGAACATGTATAAAGTGTGGGTAGGGCATAATTCCATGACTCTTGTAGTGAGAGATCTTGGTGGCGCCTCATCTGTTGGACGTAATTCCATGGACCCTTTTAAGGGGAGTTCCTGGTGGTGCCTCGACAAAAGGACGTAATTCCACGGGAGGTCGTGATGGTGCCTCAGGGCTAGGGCGTAATTCCACGGAGGCCACGTGGTGGTGCCTCCTGTAAGGGTATAATTCCGCGAAGGCCTCGCGGTGACGCCTCATTGCTAGGACATAGTTCCACTGCCACGTGGTGGTGCCTCATTATGCGTATCCGGATAGTCAAGTCTTGGGGTCTCATATGTTTTGATAGCTCTGGTGTGATGCTTGTTATTTATGCTTGGCTTTGAGATTACATGTGGACTGTTATAATATGAAATGTTTGCCCCCAACTTGTAGGCTTCAAGAGGTGCAACAACTGTGGCAAAGAAGGACACTTTGGGAGGGACTGCCCCACCCTTGCTAGGGTAGTGACATGACCTCCAGTACAGACTCCTGCGTAGAACCAGCAGAGACACAGAGGCAACAGGCCTCAGGCGACCGGCAGAGTGTATGCCATGACCGAGGCGGAGGCAGCATGTTCATGTAAACTCGTTAAAGGCCATTGTTTGATAGTTGGAAAAGCTTGTTGTGTGTTGTATGACTCTGGAGCGACACACTCATTTGTGTCAGATGCATGTGTGAAAAAGTTAAGTCTGCTGGTGTGTGAGCTGCAGTGTGAACTTGTGGTGTCTACTCCGGTATCGGGTTTGGTCAGAACATCGTCCGTGTGTGCTAGGTGTCCGGTGGAGGTAGAGGGACGCAAGTATAAAGTGAATCTGATCTGTTTACCTCTACAGGAGTTAAATGTGATCTTGGGAATGGATTGGCTCTCTGCCAATCGCATTCTTATAGATTGTCGAGAGAAGAAGCTACTTTTCCCCAACTCAGAGGATCCTGAGTTGTTAACCTCTCAGGGAGTTGTGAAGGAACTACAAGGGGGTGCACATTGTTACATAATCTTCACGCATCTAAAGGTGGAGAAAGAGGAGGGGACGACCGTTATATCAGTCGTGCATGAATTTGAGGACGTGTTCCCGGCGGAGGTGCCAGGTTTACCTCCCAGTAAAGAAGTGGAATTCTCTATTAACCTGGTACCGGGAACCGGCCCGGTGTCGATGACCCCTATTCGGATGGCGCCGGCGGAGTTGGTGGAACTCAAGAGTCAAATTGAGGAGCTTTTGGGAAAACAATTCATACGACCTAGTATGTCACCTTGGGGAGCACCAGTGCTGTTGGTAAAGAAAAAGGATGGGAGTTCACGCCTGTGTGTGGACTACAAACAGTTAAACAAAATGACGATCAAGAACAAGTATCCCCTCCCGAGAATAGACGACCTGATGGATCAGTTGCATGGGTCATCGGTATTCTCGAAGATTGACTTGCGATCGGGGTATCACCAAATATTGGTGAAGGCGGATGGTGTGTAGAAGATGACCTTCAGGTCCCGGTACGGACACTATGAGTATGTGGTTATGCCTTTTGGGGTGACCAATGCTCCAGCGGTGTTCATGGACTACATGAACCGAATATTCAGACCGTTCCTAGATAAGTTTGTCGTAGTCTTCATAGACGACATTCTTATCTATTCCAGGACTTAGGAGGAGCATGCCGAGCACCTGAGGCTAGTGCTTGGCATTCTGAGAGAGAAGCAACTATACGCCAAATTGTCTAAGTGCGAGTTTTGGATGGATGAACTACAATTCTTAGGCCACGTTATATCAGCACATGGCATTGCAGTGGATCCAGCGAAGGTGGATGCAGTGGTTAAATGGGAAAGTCCCAAGTCAGCGACTGAAATCAGAAGTTTCGTGGGATTGGCTGGCTACTATAGGAGATTCATAGAGGGATTCTCCAAGATAGTGACACCTTTGACACAACTCACACGAAAGGACCAACCTTTCACTTGGACAGATAAGTGTGAGGAAAGCTTCCAAGAGCTTAAACGGAGGTTGACGAGTGCTCCTATCCTAATGATCCCCGATATTGGAAAACCCTTTGAGGTTTATTATGATGCCTCTCACCTAGGGTTGGGTTGTGTGTTGATGCAGGAGAGGAAGGCGGTGGCCTACGCTTCGCGGAAACTCAAGGTGCATGAGAGAAACTACCCCACTCATGACCTAGAGCTGGCAGCTATAGTTTTCGCCTTGAAAATTTGGAGGCATTACCTCTACGGTACACAGTTTCGCGTGTTCAGTGATCACAAAAGTCTAAAGTACTTATTCGATCAGAAAGAGTTAAACATGAGGCAGAGACGATGAATGGAGTTTTTGAAGGACTATGATTTTGAGCTGCTATACCATTCGGGAAAGGTAAACGTGGTGGCCGATGCTCTGAGTAGGAAGACTGTACATACTGCTCACCTTATGATAAAGGAGATGGAGCTATTAGAGCAGTTCATGGATATGAAGCTACAGGTGGAATTGGGATCTGAGTTCATCAGGTGTAGCAACTTAACTATATCTAGTGAATTCTTGGATTCAGTTAGGGAGAGGCAGTTAGTGGATGCTAGCCTGCACAGAGTTAGGGAGCAACTGGGGTCAGAAGAGGCAAATGACTTTACCTTGGGCAGTGATGGCATCTTGAGATTTCAGGGCAGGATATGTGTACCCGATGATGTTGAGGTGAAGAAGTTGATCCTAGAGGAAGGGCACAAAAGTCGTCTTAGTCTGCATCCGGGCATGACTAAGATGTACCAGGACCTCAAGAAAAACTTCTGGTGGCAAGGTATGAAGAAGGATGTGGCACAGTACGTGTTTGCCTGTCTGACCTGTCAGAAGGCAAAGGTGGAGCATCAAAGACCCGGGGGGATTATGCAGCCCTTAGAGATACCGGTGTGGAAGTGGGACAGCATCTCGATGGACTTTGTGACCCATCTACCATGGACATTTAGGGGACATGACACCATCTGGGTCATAGTGGACTGACTGACCAAGGGTGCACATTTCCTAGCAATGAACCTGAGGATGTCTATGGTTAAGTTGGCTCAACTGTACATCAAGGAGATCGTGAGGTTGCATGGGGTGCCTTCGAGCATTGTATCAGATTGAGATCCACGGTTCACATCATGGTTTTGGCAAACCTTGCAGGGTGCTTTAGGAAACAAACTCACGATGAGTTCAGCCTATCATCCTCAGACAGATGATCAGTCTGAGAGGACGATCCAGTCATTCGAGGACTTATTGCGGACATGTATACTAGATCACTTAGGTGCTTGGGATGAAGTGTTACCGTTGATTGAGTTCACCTACAATAATAGTTTCCATGCAAGCATTGGGATGGCACCGTATAAGGCTATTTATGGTCGGAGGTGCAAGACTCCCTTGTGTTGGTATCAAGATGGCGAGGCAGTGTTAGTTGGGCCATAATTGTTGGAACAGACCACCGAGAAGGTGAGGTTGGTGAGGAATAGGATGCAGGCTTCATAGAGCAGACAAAAGGCTTATGCAGACTGCAGGAGGAGACCCTTGGAATTCGAGGCAGGAGATCACGTGTTCTTGAGGGTGACCCGAACCACTGGTGTGGGAAGGGCTCCCCGTTCAAGAAAGCTTTCTCCTAAGTTCCTTGGCCCCTATCAGATCTCGAGGAGGATTGGGCCAGTGCGTATGAGATAGCCTTGCCCCCTCAGTTGGCCAATCTTCACCCTGTGTTCCACGTGTCACAATTGAGAAAGTATGTCTTTGATCCCTCTCATGTGCTAGAAGCAGAGGATGTACAGATTCAGGAGGATCTTACCATGGAGGTACCACCAGTGGCTTTAGAGGGTAGCAAAGTTGAGGAACGCCGAGGAAAAATAGTCATCCTGGTCAAAGTCATCTGGGATCGGAGAGCAGGCGACTCGACTTTGGAGTTGGAAGACGATATGAGGAAGTCACATCTGCATCTGTTTCCCTGGTAAGTCTGTATTTTTGAGGACAAAAATTTTGTTGTTGGGGAGAATGTAAGGCCCAATTTTCCGCCTTAATGTTTTAAGGGCTGCCCTTAGCGTAATGGGCCTAAGAGCTGGCCCAAGGAGTAAAAACAGATCCCATCTGCCCTAACGTTTCCACTTCCCTCACTTTCATAAACAGTGCCTCCTTGCCTCCTTGAACAGTTGCGACGCTCTGCTAGGGTTTTGCCACCAACATTCTTCGAGCTAGCTCAAGCCAGGTTCCACCCACGTAAGTCAACTTCGAACTCTTACGTCACCTCTGGGCAAACTTTTACCGTTAGGGTTTGGTAGTAACTCGTGCTTATTCTGTCTTACTGTTTATTTCCAGCTCTTTGGTCACCTTAGGACAGTCGTGCTCGTTGTGTGCGTATTGGGGGTTTTCCACTTAGCTCTTCCAGGTAAGGGAAGCTAGGGTTTACGATTCACTTAGGTTCTTCGCATGTTTTCTGAGTTTAAGTTATATTTTTTGAGGTGTGCTCATGATTTGGCTGTTTGATATTGGTAAAAATGTGGTTTCGATGTGTTTTCTGTGTTTTGCGCGAGAGAACAGTGACGAGCACTGGTTTTCTTGCCCAAGCGAGCTTGTCTCGCCTAGGCGAGATTAGTAGAGGCTCGCCCAAGATCGTTGCTCGATCTGTCGCTTAGACGAGGATTTTTTTTTAGCGAGGAGTAGTCTCGCCTAGGCGAGAAGGGACTCGCCTGAGCGAGACCTCGCAGAGTCCGTTATTCCCCTGCTCGAGTTCTCGCCTAGGCGAGACGGGGCTCGCCTGAGCGAGAGGACTTCCCTCGCCTGAGCGAGACCTGTTAGCCTGGGCGAGACTGGGGGTAAGATGTGGTACTATTGTTGAATGTTGCATTGATGTGTGATAGCTTATCTGATCTAAATGCTTTACTATGAGGGATGATGCCATGATTGATATATGAGGTTGTGGTGGAAATGGTATGTTGTTTTGTGTTATATGAATTGGAAAGCATGAGTTGCATGATGGGATTGTTATACATGATGTTAATGTTATGTGAAATTCTTGATTGGTGGGTGGAACATGTATAAAGTGTGGGTAGGGCATAATTCCATGACTCTTGTAGTGAGAGATCTTGGTGGCGCCTCATCTGTTGGACGTAATTCCATGGACCCTTTTAAGGGGAGTTCCTGGTGGTGCCTCGACAAAAGGACGTAATTCCACGGGAGGTCGTGATGGTGCCTCAGGGCTAGGGCGTAATTCCACGGAGGCCACGTGGTGGTGCCTCCTGTAAGGGTATAATTCCGCGAAGGCCTCGCGGTGACGCCTCATTGCTAGGACATAGTTCCACTGCCACGTGGTGGTGCCTCATTATGCGTATCCGGATAGTCAAGTCTTGGGGTCTCATATGTTTTGATAGCTCTGGTGTGATGCTCGTTATTTATGCTTGGCTTTGAGATTACATGTGGACTGTTATAATATGAAATTCCTTTACACTAGCTTACCCTTTTGCTTGCTTGTATGTTGTGTGTGGTCTCCTCTATTGCAATGATCATCAATTTTATTGATGTGAG
>Ga0214543_1005212_pt1 | contig 24089 bp, 18 predicted proteins | sample CNSS2metaG_FD_160094 | JGI IMG/M metagenome (GOLD analysis project Ga0214543, IMG submission 160094) | Root nodule microbial communities from cowpea collected in UCLA plant growth center, Los Angeles, California, USA - CNSS2 | ecosystem: Host-associated > Plants > Roots > Nodule | place: USA... | reverse complement strand
TATATATATATATATATATATATATATATATATATATATATATATATATATATATATATATATATATATATATATATATATATATATATATATATATATATTAATCATACCAAATACTCTAGATTAAAAATCAACTAAAGGACTATAGTATAAATGAGAGTAACATCCCTATACTTTGTGACAATAGTGCGACTATAAATTTAGCTAAAAAAATCTTGTCTTGCATATAGGGCAAAACACATTGAAATTAAACATTATTTTATTAGGAACTATGTCCAGAATGGTATTATTGATTTAAAATTTATCTTAATAGATGATCAATTAGCAAATATATTTACAAAACCTCTTATTGAAGAGCGATTTAATCATCTGAGAACCCTTATAGGAATGACTCTTGTGAATGAATTATTAATACAATGTAGTAAGCATTAGATGCATTTTACCTTATAAGACACATTTAGCCTATTAGACACATTTTAGCCTATTAGACTTATCTAGTCTACAAGACACATATAGATACATCAAAGACATTTAAGTATTAAATGCATATAAGATTCATTTAACGCTCTCATCAACATGTAACTATCCTATGCATTTTAATGGCATTTTTGTAACTTCATGCATTACAATTAGGCATATACATCGTTGACTATGATTGATACTGAATATTTGTTTGATTGATAATTACCGCTTTGTTCTTTTTTTATTTCTTATACCATATTTCCTCATTTTGAAAAATCATGTGTGAAAACCTCTCCATTTTCTGATTTCAAAACTTTTATGAAAATCTCTTTATTTTACAAATGTTCTTATTTTATTTTTGAAATAATTTCAAATATGTCTAGTTTTTCACATAATTTTGAAAATTAAATGTTGTAAATTATAATATATTTTTCAAAATGTTTGAGCTATCTCTTTCGAAAATTGACACATACATATTTGTCAAAATTGTTAGTTGACCTACAATCACACCTTTCCTTTCTTCTTAAATTAGAATTTTCTTGACATCATGAGTTCCAACAAAAAGGACATGTCCATGCATCAAACCTAGTATACATTAGAAATTTCCTACTTATTGGAAGGCAACACTTATACTATCTTCAAGTAAGGATACATCTACATCCTTCATGTCACCAACAAAAGAATCTGAGTCACCCCTAAAGTCTTGTTCAATTTCCATTTAAGTTTCTTAACCCACCAATTATATCAAATGTGCCTTAAGTAGAAACGACAAGAACTAGAAGAATGGTAGCTATCTTGAAAAAGATTCTTAAGATGACTATAGTTTAGAAAATAAAATATCTCATTCAATTGCTCAAGTTATATGAAGCCAAACAACATACAAAGTTGAACATGCAGCCTATCACATATCAACCATACTGAAAAATATGTTCCATGAGGCATATTATCCTCTTGACATTATACCATCACCACCCTCACCTAAGCCTTTTTTGTAGCAATGATGACACCTTTCAACTTCACACTATAATTGATCCTAAGAAAAAAGGCAACAAAAAGAGAGATAAAGAGGAAGGAATGCAACAACAACATTTTTCTAGAGTTTTGATTGATTTTCTAGGATTTTGAGTTTTGTTTTATGTGTTTTAAAATTTTGTCTTTTCAATTTCAAAGTTTTTAATTTTGTTGGAATAAGCTTTTATTATTTTGTACATTTACGTAATGGTTGAATTGATTGGTCTTGATTAATATTCTGTTGTGTGATGATAATGTATTATTTGCATTGATATCATGATCATTTTATACTTTCATACTTGAGAATCTAATTGCCAATATTTAATTTTTATATGAAATTCATTATTGAAAATCTGACATATTTTGATCCATTCTACCCTAATATCATGATTATCTTATAATATGCATTATTGTCATTCATCATGTCAAACATTTTGATCATATACAGATAAATTGATTCTAGTCTAATACTCTGATTGACCAAGCATGTGCCTGAGTACTCAATGATATATATTCACCGTGATGGATTTTTTCCTCACCAAAAAGGGGGACATTGTTAAAGTAGATGAGTGTCATTAACTAATTATGTTTTGCTGATAACAAAACAATCACTCTACCATACGAGTAAGTCGTTTCTTAGAAGTGAAGTTGTGTTAGATGACTGAGAGAGAACATCTAGAAGATATAATGAGGGTGAATAGTTGATCAATGTTTTTTAAAGATCAAAATGTGTGATTTGTACTTAGGTTTAATTGTTAATATTCAAATATCATGCATGCTAGTGTAAGATGAGAGTCTAGAAAATGCGAAGGCCAAGTCTTAACATTAGACAAGGTTAAGAAATAGACAAGTCAAGTTGTTAGGCTAGTACACAATAGATAATCAACATGTTTAAAGCACTAGAAAACTCCTCAATCTTTGGATATATAAGGCGTTAGATGACCTAAGTGACAAAAAGACATCAAATGACTAAAGGTGTTAGACAACCTACATAGTAGAACAAATTATAATGCATTTTGATGTTTTGCTAAGTGTTTAATGTCTAATTGATCATGTGAATGATATATTGATTTGTGTATTTGAAACAGAGATTCAATGTTATCACCTATAACAATCCAGAAAATTATCTTTTGATGACTACATTTTGGAAGAAGAAATTTTGGAATGAAATATTCAAATGATAACAAGTATGATGTTCAAGAGAGAGAATAATTCAAATCATGTCTAAGCTCATTCATGATAGAAACAAAGATATCTTGAAGAGCTTTAGCTATTTCGGAATTGAAGTCTTGAAGAATGACGTTGAAGATTCAAACTAAAGAATCAAATTAATGAATTGATCAAGTTATTTTTTATCAAGAAGATTAAGATGAAAAGTTGCATATCAAATTCTCAACAGCCAGAAAATGCAACAATTATATAAAGGAAGCAAAATCATAGAAGAACAATGAAAGAATGAAGCTATACATAAGATCAAACTTCTGAAAGATTGTCATATCATTAGTGATTAGTGTATTAGGTTATGAGCTTACATATTGTATATCTTTCACTGAGTGAAGTTCTAGCGTTCGAGTTGAGTTGCACACTCATGTTGCGAGAGTGTTCTTATTATTCATTGTATTTAGGAGTTCTTTATCTGAGGGGGAAGATTGAGAAGGATATATGGAGAGGCTAAACTCGTTGTAATTGTTAGAATCATTGCACAACTAAATATTTACGTGGTGTGTTAGATTCTTAATAAAAAATTTATGCTTTAAATTTTTCCTGCCATCAAATCCTTTCCTTTATAAAAACAACAATTAAATAAAGAGAGCAACGAAAGAGAAAATAACTGCACAACTTATTTTATACTGGTTCAGATCCAAAAAAACTGAAATTACAAACACTAATGGAATTAATAGTTTAGGAAACAACACCTCTCTAGAGGAACCACAAGTGATTAAGAACACCTTTTCTAAAACCATAAGAAATGAAACACCTCCTTTGAATCTCACAAAGGATGAAACACCTCTCTTGAGTCACACAAGATGAAAGTTATCGCTTTACCTACACTAGGTTTTCAAAGCTTTTCTGCACAGAGTTATAACCCAACTCCTATATGTTCAAATGAAAGCCTACCACTTTATTTAAATAGATTTTATTTTCAAAATTAGGTTAAAAATTTGAAAAGTTGAGTTCAAAAATGTGAAGAATAATCAATTATTTTAAGCCATAATCTATTCTTCCAATAATACTTTAGAAAACAATTTCTCTGAAATAATCGATTATCACTAAGAATAATCGATTATTCTAGTTACTTTTCTCAAAAATCACTTTTCATTGATATAATCGATTATCCTAAGTAATAATCAATTATTTCAGTGTTTTATCTCAAATATAAGACTCATAGGATTTTAGTGCTCTACGACTTAGATTTTACCTTTTGACTTATAACCTTCTACATTTATTATCTTAAATTACATACATAGATTACAAACAACTAAAATTATAAGACTTTAAAATAACTCTTGAATCCAAGCATTTTTAAGTCTTTAAGACTTCTCCAAAAGTCATCATTATGAAAAACTCTTTATAGAGCAAGATGTCTATCTTCTTCTTTTTGTCAACAATCTTCCTTTTTTTTATGATTATAAAAAATTATTAAAGACTTGTGCTATGTCTTATTCTTAATCAACAACTTAAAAGAAAAGAGTAGTTAATCCAAAAGAGAGATAAATAACTTTTCTCCCCCTTTTTAAAACACAATGTATTACAAGATATCAGCATAATCATATATCTCCCCCTTAAAGAGGTAGAAGTTATCACAAGATATTAACACAAATATATCTCCCTTTTCTTAATCATAGTAAAAAAAATACGCTACTCCCCTTATAAAAGAGAATTCTCCCTACACAAGAGAGCATAAAAATTTAAACAAAGAATTGTAGTATAATCAATTATTTCTAAGAATAATTGATTATTAAAAAAATTATAAAATTTTGAGCATTAAATTGATAATTGATTATTTGGCAGAGATAATCGATTATTGCACGCTAAATTACAAAAAAAAACATTTTCATATTAAGCCAAATTATCACAACTAATAATTCCTCGGAGTTCTTGGGTTAGAGACAATTTCTTTTATAATAGGAACCAAAGATATCTTTTGTTAGGAACATCAAATGGTTTGATTCTAGATTGGTTGGAAGTATGTCCCTTTTCATACAATAAAAACATGTTACGCAAGTAGTAGTTCTATAATAAGATATTCATATTTCAATCCATAATCTACGTGCTCTCTTATTCTTATTCTTAGGAGCTTGCTTGTATTTGTGAAAACCATTTTTCTTAAAATTTAGCTTTTCAACATTTTTAATTTAAGAAACATCACCAAGAGGTCTTTCAAGATTACCAATTTTTAATTCATGTTCCGTGCAACATTCACACTTAACAAATACATTTCTACCATCCTTTAAAATTAAAACTTTGCTTTTTAAAATTTCTTCGTTTGCCAAAGATGTTTCAAATTTATGTTATGGTTTCAATTTTCTATGTGCATAATTAAAATTTTCAAATCCAGCATACAACTCTTGAAAATCATAAAGTAATGCATCATAATCATTTGACTCACTAAAAAGACTAGAATAACTAACCTTGTTGCAAATGCATTCATTGTTAGCTATTAAACAAAGATTTGCTTTCACATTTAAGTCACTAGAGCTTGATGATGAACTTGAGTCATAGAAGACTTTATTCTTTTTCTTCTTCATAAAGTTTTTGCCTTTCTTTTCTTCACTTTGACTTGGACAGTCGAATTTGACAAGCCCAATTTCTCGACATCCATAACACTTGTAATTTGAAGTAGAACTTTGATTCTCCTTCTTATACCACTTTCCTTTATTTATGCTCTTTAGAAACTTTGCGAATTTCTTCACCATACGATTCTTAATCTCACATTCAAAATCATCATCTTCTACTTGTTCTTTACCTTTTGAAATTTTATATTTTAAGGAAATATGCTTTTTCTTTCTTTCTTCCTCTTCGTCATTAAGTTTTCGTAATTCTAACTCGTGATCTCTCACCTTTCCAAATAGATCAGCCATAGACATAGTTGCAAGGTTTTGACACTCTGTTATGGTTGTGACCTTTGGTTGCCAAGACCTGTTCAAGGATTTCAAAATTTGTATATTAAGTTCATTAACATCAAAACTTTTACCTAACCATGGGAGATGATTAACGTTGTAAGTGAATCCTTTTTGAACATCGTATATTGTTTCTCCTTGCAACATCCAAAACATCTTACACTCCTGGATGAAAAAGTTATTTCTTACTCTTTTTACATCATTAGTTCCTTCATAGGTAATTAATAGTATTTTCCACATTTCCTCAACACTTGTACAAACTTAAATTCTATAAAATTAATCAAATGTTAATGTAGATGAGATTATATTTTTGGCCCTAACATCATATTGACCTCTTCTATTTTCTTCCACAGTTCACCGCGAAAAGGACTTAGGTTCCTACACATGATTAACAATAATAGCAAGAACAAAAGGACCATTTATAACAGCATCTCAAATACCACTATCAACACACTCTAAAAATATTTTCATTCTTACTTTCAAAAAAGGATAATTTTCTTCAACAAACAAAAGGGGTTTGGTTCAGCAAAATTTTTGTTTTGTCCAAGCATTTTGAAAACTTAATTTCAAAAACCATCAAGCAAGCTTTGATACCAATTGTTAGAATTGTTTCAGAACGGAATATTTACATTGGACAAAAAACCAAAAGGGAAGGTGAATTAAGTTCTTAATAAAAATTTATGCATTGGAAAAAATAATTTCTTCGAAATAATCCATTATCAATAGAAATAATTGATTATTCTAGTGACTTTTCTCGAAAATCACTTTTCACTGATATAATCGATTATCCTTAGTAATAATCGATTATTCTAGTGTTTTATTTCAAATATAAGACTCTCAGGATTTCAGTGCTTTGCTGCTTGGTTTCTACCTTTTGACGTATGACCTTCTTCATTTACTATCTTAAATGGCATACACAGATTACATGGCTTCAACAACCAAAATTATAAAACTTTAAAATAATTCTTGAACACTCCTCCATGAACCGTCATTAAGTCTTCAACACTTCTCCAAAAGTGATCATCATCAAAACTCTTTATTGAAGCAAAATGTCCATCTTCTTCTTTTGTTAACAATACTTGGAGAGGTTAATACTCAATGAAGGTTGGAGAGGCTTGTACTTGAGTACTTGGAGAGGGTGATATGTGTTATTTGTCAAAGGCGTTGATTAGCAGAATTTCTTAAGCAGGTTACTTAAGAGACTGGACGTAACCTTAATTGGAGGTGAACCAATATAAATCTCTTATATGCATTTTCTTTATGCTACTATTTTACATTGAATAGTTAATTCAATATTATTTTTTCGTTCCTTGCGTAGTTTTTGAATTTGTTTTCAAGTTCTATCCATGCCCCCTTTCTAGAGCCACATTTCACCAACATTACAAAGATTTAGAAACCATGTGCATTAACGAAGAAAATGTAGAAAGCACGAAGGCTACGTCTATTAATGAAGAAAATGTAGAAAGGATGAGATCCATAGAGAAATTTGAAATATAATGGAATTAAAAGGCTATCACTCCTTGGAACAATTGGTGTATCAAGCCACCAAAGTAGTTAAGCAGATCCAAAGGAAGGGTAGCAATATAAGGTTTTTCTATCAAAGTAACATAAATTCACTTGACTCTTGGAAGGATCAAGGAATATCAAAATGGGAAGATCATAACCCAAAAACTAGGAGCCAAGGTAAGTCCTCTCTATTTTATTTTTCATCTTTTTCTTAGGGAAATTCTTCTACTCTCAAACCTCCTTCAAGATCTAGTTCAACAAAAGGAAGTAAAAGCTTAAGACATGAACATATTGTTGTGAAATGTCCCATTAAAAGGCACATGGTTTTTGTGAAAACAAGAACAAAAAAAATAAGGAAGAATGTTATTCTCTTATGATAATTTTACATTTTTCAAGAATTCATTCGAAGATGTTTTTGTCTAATGAAGTTCATTAGATGTAAATTTGATCAAATGACTAAGAAAAATTTCATGTTAAAATGTTAATTAAGTATTTCCTTCTAAGTTAGTAGAAATGACAATAACATGCAAAATAAAGAGAATGAGGAGTATACACAATATTTTTATATTGGTTCGTTTGATCACACAAACTACGTCAAGTTTTCAATCAATTGATTGAGTTCCAATAAGCAACTTAATGTTGTGAAATACAATATGATTATTCTTTTGACTTGTAGCCACTCCTAGTTGACCCCTTGAGTCTTCCTTGCATTTGTGTCCACTCATGGCTAATCCCTTGAGTATTGTTTTCCCTCGTAGTCCCTTTTCACTAACCCCTTGAGTACTCTTTTACCAAGTTTCTCCTGGCTCATCCCAGTTTTATTTCTACAAGACACTTTTAGCCCAAACAAGTATTCTTTCACAAGTCACTTTTGGCTTAAATGAGTTTTTTTTTTGGATAACAACTACTCCTAGCTATTAACCAACTATTATTTACCAAATAGCCACTTTTGGCTAAGATATAGAGAACAAAGGTTTCATGATCTGCAATCAAACTTTAGCTTAATAGTTGAGGATAACCTTTTGTTGACGAGCATTGGATTTAGGCACTCTTCCTTTTAGCTTGTTATATTGAAGACTAGCAACATCCTTCATTGAAACTTTAGTTGGCTCAAAAAATCTTGCAACATTTTGTCTATATGTTTTTTGTCTCTCCCTATTTTCTTCTTCTCGAAAGGCTTTATATAGATTTTTGTAGAAGAAAGTAGTTGTTAGAGTAGCTTTTCGTCGTTAAGCAACTTCAACTCATTTTAACGTCTTTATTTCTCAAACTAGCTTGATAATGATAAATGAATTGGATGCACTCCATGCAATAATTAATGCTTTTTCTTCATTTTTCAACATCGCAAAAGTAGGCGGATAGTGGAGGTACTAGAACGACTTCCGAAAAATATCCTGACACATAAGATAGTGTGCTGTTATCTTTTGCCTATGTTGTCCAATGATATATGTGGTGAGTTTGCCCTTTTCTACACCTTGTATGAGTTGGCTAGTCTAAAGAAAAATTGTTTTTCTTGGCTATATGGCTCACATTCTACAAACGTGGGTGCAGATGAGGACTTCTTCGCCAAATTGAGGAGGGAAATGGTTGAGGTTACCTAGAAGGAGGGTCAAATCAAGGTTCCCAATTTAACAAAGGTTGTGGTGGAAACCCATAGGCCGAAGAGTTTTGTGAAAAGTTCGGCTCCTTCTAAGCAAAGGAGGAAAGGGAAGGATAGGAGTAAGATTAGAATGTTGGCCAAAGGGGGCACTCCCGACTCTCATTCTAGTATCTTAGCACTTGGTGGCGTTGGCAACCCCAATCTTCGTCTGAGGAAGAGTATAGATCTCAACTTGACTAAGGAGGAGTTAGAGGTGTTGGATGTGGTGGCGCCACATGCTGCCACAAAGAATTTAATGGAGTTTCAGGCGCGATTGATGGTGATGAATCGAAGGGTAGCTGCTTTGCTACAAAATGAGCTGACTGACAAAGAAAAGGAGAAGAAGGCCGTGGAGGAAGTCACTGCTAGGAAGAAAAAGGTGGAGGTCGACCAAACTTAGTGGGCGACGAAGAAGAAAAAGTTGGGGGAGGAAAATGCCAAAAAACTTAAGGGCTTGAAGGCACGCTTCCTTGAGTATGAGAAAAAGTTGAAGAAGGTTGAGGCAGACGTTGAGCAAAAGGATGTGATCCTAAAAGAGACCGAGAGCGAGATTTCTACCATTTGTCACCATGTGATTGCTAAACATGTTAAAGGTTTTCAAAAGGCACTAATGCAGGTGAAGTTCTTGTACATAAAGGTGTCAACCTCTAACTATCGCTTTAACATTGACATGGACGTATATGAGAATCGCCTACTCGATGTTGATTAGATAATTGTCGCCAAGGCGGCTAAACGTGTAGTTGAGAAAGTTGAGGGTGATCATGGTCACGAGGGGACTACTATGTTGAGCCCTTCTCCCACTGCCAGATCCATTATGGATGAGGAGATGCAGAATGTTAAAGATGTTGCTGATGAGTAGGACCTATGTTAGTTTAAATTTGTACTTTTTTTATTTTCCTAATATATTATGGCCACTTTTGATGTATGGACATGTTGGACTTGATGAAATTATTTGGTTGTTAATTACTTGCACTTTTTACTTTATCGTTTTCTTTGCTTTGGGTAAAACTGAGTGAATGGCTTTGACCAATACCACTAAGATTAGTGGTAAGGAACTGAGCAATGAGTTTGACCAGTACCACTTAGGTTAGTGGCTGAGAACTAGTTGATGAGGCAAAGAAAAAAAGCAATGGAATTTTGTAGTAACCCCTCTTTTATTGATGATATGGGTGCCTCGTTAAAACCTTCCTCTCCACTTACCTTTGGTTATATCTAATCTCTTCTTCAATTTTGTTGGCAGCCTTTGCTTGCCCATTTCATTAGGGGTGCCCGAATGAACTTGTTTTATGTTTGATTCCTAGGTCATTATAGAACTCGGCAAAACCCTTGTCGATGAACTATTTTTTATTTTTAGGAATGATGGTGTGTAGCATGTGATAAGTGTCTAGTATTAGTTAAATTGCATATCATTTAAACACTTATCTAGCATTAAATCAATGTAAAAATCATTAGAATTGTCCTAATTGTGTATAAATACAGAATATAGTGATGATAAATCATAAAAAATGGAATTTAATACAATTGTGCTGTTTTCGCATAGAAATTTGGAGCTGAGCCACATTTTAAGAAAACTTCAATACAAGGGAACACCAAGCTCTAGATTTGAAGCTGAGCATAAAAGGAAAACCTCCATGGTAAGGAAACCTCCATTGCTAACCTCCAAAGTTGATTGCCCAAGGTTGGCAAGAAACCCCATCATGAAGGAAACCTCCATGGAGAAACTTCAAAGATGGAAGTTAGAGCAGCACTCAAATTTCTATAAATAAAGGGCATGTCCCTGTGATTCATATGCTGATTTTGTAAGTTACTTTAGAAAGAGAAACTCCATAGATAGCGTAGGACTTTATTGTATATTCTTGTAAAGATATGGAAGTAGGAAAGCTACTCCATGTTCTTCTTACACAAATCATTATAAGCGGCTAATTCCTTCATGGTTGGGATTGAATGTACTTCTAAACTCTCTTTGTACTGCACTTAATTATATATTTATTGTGTCCTTGTGTTACGTGTTGCTTACTTGATTTATATTGAATGTCGTGGTGATTTGGCCAATCATCATACCTCATCAGCACTGGATACAAAGACATATGGTTTAGTGTTTAGATTCAATCAAGTCTCCTAATCCTTGGCATATACCAGACATGAATATGCAGGTTTAGTTGGTTTAAAGAGTCTTGTTCTCAATGCAAGGGTTCTTCCACCTTGATAGGCATATTCTGCGTCTGACACCCTTAGGTTCTAACTCTAAGACATGAGGTTAGATCTACAAGTGAAGCGTACTTCTAGGAACAATAAAATAAAAACACAATTTATAGATGATTAATGGTAGTGTAATAAAGTTAAAAAGCTAATTTCAATCCTAACACTTGAATCAACATCACCTTTCTCAAACTTAGTTTTAATTTATTTTTAACAATAACAAAACCAAACCTTTATTTTGTTCTATTACCAAACTCGAGTGGATTATAGACTAATTATTTAATTGCCTAATCCCTTTGGATACGACCTTGTTGCACTACAACTGACCAAGTATACTTGCTAGAAAATTTATACCTCCAACGAGGTGATAACAAGCTTTTGGCGCCCTTACCTGTAATATGCGCTAAGTTAGATTAGTAGTTTGTAATCACTTTGAAGTTTGTTGTATATTTGTGTAAATTTGTCCAGCATTTAGCAATTTAATTTTGTTTATAAATTCAATTTGCTCTGCTCACTTGATCTTGAGCTATTGTGCATGCCAAGAGTAGAGAAAGGAACCTTGTTGTTTGATCCAGATTGAGAAGAATACTAGGAGAAATAACAACAAAAATAGGAAAAAGAGGCTATTGGAACAACTTGAGCCGTAGTAGAACCAGATTGGAGAAAACTCACATTTTCAAAGCTCAAATATGCAAAATTCAGAGGAAAACATGGCATAATGTATAGAACAGAGGAGATTGTTGGGAGATTATGTGCAGCAGCAAGGGCCAAGGAATTTTTCAAGCATTGTTAGACTTGCTAAAGGAGTGGAAATGAAACCTGCCTGGCTATCACTTATAATAGCAAGCCAGTTTGTAGGACTAGATAACGAAGACCCCTACAATCATCTCACAACTTTCTATGAATTGTGTGGCACCATGGGAATATCAGGAAAGGGTGAGGAGGTAGCTCATCTAAGATTGTTTCCCTTTTCCTTAACTGGAAAAGCAAAACATTGGTTGTAATCTAAACCAAATCAAAGCTTAGTGAATTGGGAATATGTGGAAAGGAAATTCTTGACTAGATTTTTCCCACCATCAAGATGCATAGGTGCTAAGTCAACAATTGTAACTTTTGCACAAGGAATAGATGAGCCCTTATGTAAAGCATGGAGAGATACAAATATCTTCTCAGAAAATGTCCAAACCATGGATTTGATGATTTGGCTAAACTTGACAAGTTCTATAGTGGACTAAGGCCATAAAACAAATTGCATTTGGATGCTTCTGTAAGAGGATCCATGATGACTAAAGGTGTGGTTGAAGCAACTGCAATCATAGAGTCCTTATCAGCTAATAACCACCAAGTGCAGCATGATAGGAGCTAACCAAATAGTAGAGGAATTTTGGAATTATACACACAAAATGAAATCATAGCCCAGAACAAGTTGATTTCATAGTAGATGGAAGAAATTAAAAAGCAAATGACTAAGATACAGCTTGAAGCTGTAGTAATTGGCACGTCTCAACAAGTTCTAAGGTGTGATTTTTTTGCTGGTGATCACCCTAATGGCATTTGTTCAACAACAAAGTTTATCCAAGAAGATCAGGCCAATTTCATGAGTCGTTCAAGAAAACCAAAGAATTTAAACCTCCACCAAAATTCAAGTTAGAGGAACAATCAATATCACAAATCTCGATGGAGGCAAGAGGCTGGAAATCAATAAAGGCACAATCAACAACTACCTTATCAAAGCCAAGAACCATTCCAATAGGACAAATTGAACAAATTGAAGTATGCTCTAACTCAATTAATTTAAGTTTCAACAACAAATAAAAAGAACACAACGTCATCCATTAGAAATCTAGAAGTGGAAGTTGGCCATAGTAGATTTAAATACTAGAGTAGATGCAAAAATAGAAAAAGAAAAAAAAAAGAAAAAAAGAAGGGGAGAGAAAAGAAAGAAGAAAGAAAGATGTTGAGATAGAAAATTCGAATGTGACAAGTTTGCCTTATCCTCATAGACCAACCAAAAAGGATAAAGAAAGGCAATTCACTAGATTCCTTGTAGATATGGCAAATAAACTCGTGCTCATGGGTATCACCCGAACTTGTTCTCGTTTTGATGGAGAATTCTCGTATTGACTAGGTATGGGTAATACCTGAAGTTTTCAACTAGGGATGGGGATAGGGATATACACATCCTCGTCCAAATACCCATCCCCGTTTAAATTACTAAAATATCTATAATTTATTAGGTAATTTGCAAAGGATGTTTATCGAAGGCTAAAATTGTTTAATGATATCACATAAATCATTTCTGTCTCCACATACCCAACTGCCAAATTCTTTTTCCCAACGATTTGTGAGATCAAGCTTGCAATAAATGATTGGGTTAAATCTCCTGAGACAACCATTCAAAATATGGCAATACAAATGTTAAAGAAATTTGAAAGTTACTGGAGTGTTATTCATGATATATTGGCAATTGCTTCAGTTTTAGATCAAAGGTACAAGATGGACATGTTAGAATATTATTTTTATAAATTGTATGGTATTGATTTTGATATAAAACTTAGTAGGATTTGTCAAATGTGCTATGATTTGGTTTTTGAATATCAATAAAAAAAGAATGAAACTTCTTCTTATAGAGCTACACCATTGGAGTTCGGAAAGGTTATTGATAATGATGCAAATGAATTTTTAGAGTTTATGGCAAAAAAGAAAAAAAATCTAGAACTACAATTATGAAAACAAAGTTGGATTATTACTTGGAAGAAGATAATTTGCCAGTTACACAAGAATTTGATATCCTATCATGGTGAAAAACAAATGGTTTAAAGTTTCCAACCCTTCAAGCAATTGCAAGGGATGTTTTAGCTATTCCAATAACAATTATAGCTTCTGAATCTGCTTTTAGTACTGGTGGTCAAATATTAACTTTTTACCGTAGTCGACTTCATCATATTACTATAGAGGCTTTGATGTGTACAAGAAGTTGGATATGGAACTCAAACCATCTAGGAAAGTTACTCAAATTTATTAATATTTATTGTTAGTTTTTTTTACGAATTTTCATTTAATATTCTACATTTGGTGTTTGTAGGTGTTTCAAAATTAAAAGAGAAAGATGTTCTCATGAGTGAAAATGATTCTGATAAAAAAGGTACATTATATTCTCGTAATTAAAATTTTCAATTTCAATTATTATATCATATCTAATTTTTCATTTTTTTCTATGTGTAAGTGGATCAAATGCAAATGAAACCACTGATCGTTTGTAAAATTAATAAATATTTTGGTTATTATAAAATTTTAGTAATGTGTAATTGTTTTGCTTTTATATAATTATTTGAATTTTCTCTAGTTGTTATTTGATACCATTTGAGATTTATACTACTATAATATTTTTCTTAATATTTGACATCATGAAATGAAAACAGAGTATGTTATTTTAATATTGAATATTTTGATAGTATCATGATTCCTTTGGTGTGATTTTTAAAATTTTTTATAAAAATTATTTAATTAATATTTAGAATAATAAAAAAATGGGTATGGATATAAGAATATACCCGTTATCTAGTAGGGATGAGGATATGGATGTGGATGAATTTTTATTATGGGGATGGGATCATGATACCCGTACCCATCCCACCCCTTTGCCATCCCTAATTCCTATATATGATCAAAAGATTGTAGATCAATATACCTTTCATAGAGGCCATGGAGCAAAATTCCTACCTATGCCAAATTCATGAAGGATCTACTCACAAAGAAAAAGAGAATCCAAGAGGATGAGACTATGGAATTAGAAGTTGGCTGCAATGTTGTTATTCAAAAGTCCCTACCTACACTCTAAGGATCCAAGAAGTTTCATGTTGCCAGTAATTATTGGCAGCTTAACAGTGGACAAAGCATTGCTAGACCATGGAGCAAGTCTCAATTTAATGCCTTTGTCCATGTTAAAAAGATTTGGAGATGTAGAGGTACAACCACCAAGAATGACACTTCAATTGGCTGACAGTTAAAGTAGAAGACTTGTTGGTCAAGGTAGAAATATTCTACTTTCCAATAGATTTTTTTTTCATGGATATGGAGGAAGATTCAGAAGTACCTCTCATCCTAGGAAGGCCTTGCATGAACACAGTTAAAGTCATCATTGATGTTGACAATGGAAAATTGAAAGTGACAGTGTAGGATGAGGAGGTCATATTCAATGTGTTTGAAGCCATAAAGCATCGTCATGACAAAAAGGAGGAAGTTCAAGGGTGGACTACTAAGCATAAGGAGGAAGTTCAAAAGTGCTTAGAGGATCTGTTCAAACAAAAGAAGTTTCCTCTTTCACAACCCCAATATTGGAGCTCAAGCCCAAAAATGAAGAACAATGGCAACAACCATAATATGAGCTAAAGTAGCTTCCAGGCAATCTTAAATATGTTTTCCTTTGAAAAGATGGTGATCAACCAGTGATTCTAAGCAGTACACTCACAAGTGAAGAAGAAACCAAGTTAGTGGAGGTGTTAAAGGCTAACAAAGGTGCAATAGGTTAGACCTTATTTGACTTGAAATGTATTAGTCCATCTTATTGTATGCATAAAATCTTGATGAAGGATGAGTACAAACTTGTGGCTCAACCCCAAAGACGTCCCAACCCCACTATGAAGAGGGAAGTAAGAAAGGAAGTGACAAAACTACTTGAAGCTGGAATGATATATCCAATATTAGATAGTGCTTGGGTAAGCCTTGTTTAAGTTTTTCCTAAGATAGGTGGGATGATAGTGATCCAAAATGAGAACAATGAACTCATTCCCAAAAGAAAAGTGACAGGGTGGAGGATGTGTATTGACTATAGGAAGTTGAACCAACCCATTAGAAAAGATCACTTCCCACTTCCATTTGAAAATCAAGTGTTGGAGAGACTTGTTGGACAAGCATATTATTGTTGTTTAGATGCATATTCAAGGTATAATCAAATCATAATGGATCCATTGGACCAAGAGAAAATAACATTTACTTGTCCATTTGAAATCTTTGCATACAAAAAAATGTCATTTGGCCTGTGTAATGCTCCAACAACTTTCAAAATGTGTATGTTATCCATCTTCTCATGAATGATTTCTCTATTTTTTGTTCATTGTTTGATAATTGCCTTGAAAACCTCAATGTAGAATTGAGAAGAGGTGTGGAAACAATCTAGTCTTACATTGGGAAAATGTCATTTTATGGTGAAAGAAAGGATTGTCCTTGGTCACAAAATTTCAGAAAGAGAGATAGATATTGATCCAGCTAAGGTGGAATTGATAGGAAAATTTTCATCACCTACCAATGTTAAACGAATTAGAAGTTTATTAATGCATGTTGGATTCTATAGAATTTTTCAAAGATTGTTAAGCCTCTAAGCCACCTCTTGATCAAGGACATACAAAATTCAATTTTGATGAAGAATGTGAAGAAGCCTTTGCTACGCTCAAGAACAAATTGAGCTCCACATCAATAATGACTACACCAGATTAGAATCTCAACATTGAAATGATGTGGGGTGCAAGTGATTATGTTGTGGGAGTTGTCTTGGGGCCAAAGGAAGAATAAGCAATTTCAAGTCATTCACTATGCCAACAAAGTGCTTAATGAATCTCAAAGTAACTATACAACAATAGAAAAAGAGCTTCTAGCTATTGTCTTTGGACTGGAAAAGTTCATAACTTATCTCATTGGTTTTACAATCACAATTTTCAATAACCATGCGACAATCAAATACTTGCTCATAAAATCTGACTTTAAGCCTAGGCTGATTAGGTGGATACTTCTATTGCAAGAATTTGATTTGGTGATCAAAGACAAGAAAGGCAATGAAAATATAGCGGTTGATCATTTATGTAGACTCACCAACTCTAAAATTATGTGCAAAGAAGAGGAAATTAGTGAAGCATTCCCCGATGAAAAGTTGCTAGCAATCAAGGAAATGCCATGGTTTGCTGATATGGCAAAGTTCAAGGCAGTTGGTGTAATTCTAAGAGAATATCAGTTGCACGAGATGAAGGAAGTGAAAACCTTCCAACAATGAGGAACTAGTAGAGCAGGAGGTAGTTAAACCAATAGAGAAGGAGGGAGAAGGCTCTAATGAGTTATTTGACTTCGAGAAGGCATATGGATCATCTGATCCAAAGGAGTAGTGAAGAGACACCCCCACCATCAACCAAACAGGGTTCTTTTTCAAACTTTTGTGCATTTTAAATTGTGCATTTTAATTTCAGTTTTTAGTGTTTTTAAATTTTGTTTTAGATTAAATTGTGTGATAATTAAGTATACATGTCTTAGGTAACCTAGTTTAGGATGTAAGTACCTTTTGCACAAGGTTGGATTAGGAACCAAACAAAAAAAAGAAAAACACACTTTGGAAAACTGTTTTGAAAACATTGAGACTACAACGGAAGGAAAGAAAGAAAAACAAATGGTGCTTAATAAAAATTAGTGCAATGTAGGCCAGTTCTTGGTTAAAGATTGACACAGAAAAGTGAATCCAACCTTGTGAGATGAGTCAGCCAAACACTTAATGTAAGAATGAGAGAAAGCATTTAAGTGATTGAGCCACGAGTTTTTTTGTGTCAAATTTCTCATAGCTATTAAGCATGATTGGCTTAGAAATGATCAAGGAAACTCTTTTTCGTGAAAAATTATGTTTACACCAAGGCCAAACAACCACACTACATGATTTTTGAATGAAAAATAACCTTTTGAACATTGGCCTGAAACACACACCCTAAGCTTAGAATTTAGGTAATCCAACCCTTCTTACTTATGAGAAGGATACAATAAATGTGTGTGAGCCATGAAGGGATTGGTGAGTTGTGTAATGGATAAAGAAATAAAGTTAGGGTATGCTTTCTGCATACCTAAAAGTTAGAGATGTACCCAAAGGGAATGAAAAGAATTGAAAAGAAGTTGGGTTGTAGTAGAAGCGAAAAACAAAAGAAAAACATGGTTGAAATAAGTTAGACTCATGGCACTTGCACACTGTTGTTTTCCTTTTTAGTAGTGAGTCTTGTTTATCTTGAAAAACAAAGTTGTTTGATAGTCTAGCTACATTACAAGCTCAAAAGACCTAAGTGACATTTGCCAATCATGTGTACATGGCAGTTGGGAATGAAAATATAAAGCCAAATGGACAATTGCAAAACGTGCTAAGAGAACAAACACTTTGAACACTTGGGAGGATGCAATTATGTACTCAAAGCCAAAAATACATTGAGAGACACTATGTTTGATCTTTAGCTATGATAATTGAACTACATTTGTGTATAACTGATTCCATAGGTTACAATTCAAGACTTGATTCCATTTCTCTTAGCTTTTTGTTGAAGTGTTAATTATGAATTCCTAAACCAACCATGATCAAATCTTTTGAAACCATTATATGGAAGTGTTTAAGCTTTGCTTGTGGACAAGCAAAGAGCTAAAGTTGGGGCATGTTGATAAGTGTCTAGTATTAGTTTAATTTCGTATCTTTTATACACTTATATTGCATTAAATCAATGTAAAAATCATTAGAATTGCCTTAATTGCATATAAATACAAAATGTCGTGATGAGAAATCCTAAAAATTAGAATTTAATAAAATTGTGTTGTGTTTTGCAAGTAAAATGAAGGAAATTACGAAGTTGGTGCAAAGCCCCAAAAGTTATAGCTCAATCTAGAAAGATAAACTGAGAAAAGCAAAATTTAAGCTTACGGTTGAGTAACAAATTTGGCGCTAGGCCACATTTTAAGATACCTTCACTACAAGGAAACATTAAGCTCTAGATTTGAAGTTGGGCATCAAAGGAAGACCTCCATGGTAAGGAAACCTCCTTTATTGACCTCTAAAGTTGATTGCCCATGCTTGGAAAGAAACTCACTCATGAAGAAAACCTCCATGGCTAAACTTAAAAGATAAAAGCCAGAGCAACACTCAAATTTCTATAAATACAGGGCATGTCCCTTGGATTCATTTGCTGATTTTGTAAATTGTAAGACTCGTGGAATTTAATTAATTAAATAAATAATTAATTAATAAATGCGGGTAGTGGAAGTCTTAGAGCATTAAATTCTAACTTGTATGACGTGGAATAGTACTAGCTCAAGTGGTTGAGAGTAATTTAATTGTGTTGAGAGGACTTGGGTTCAAGTCCTATGTATGTCAATTATGTGTATTTATTTGCTTTTATATCTTTATATATGTGCTCATGTTGTGGGGTGATATAATCCTTGAATTACATGTGTTAGCAAGAAACATGAATTGGTTTGATAGTTATTATTATGTTTTATTTATTTTATTTATTCCTGTATATTTATTTAAAAGTAATATTCCTTAGGGATGTTACAGTTGGTATCAGAACATAAGTTTTGAAAATGTTTTTCAGAAATATTTTGGGCCTTTTTGGGGAGTGAGCTTGTTATGTTGTGCATCTGGTTGTGTGTGTTTAAATTTAAGGAGGTAGTGGTTTTTTAAACTGATGAAGTGATGTTTAACAGTTGAATATGTGGCGTATCCAGGCAATGGCGGCTCATAGGAGGAGGAGAAATGCTAATGGTGCTGATGAGATTGCGAAAGCCATTCATCGGATGGTGGATGCGATGCAAAACCCTATTCCAGCATAGCCAAGAGCGGCGATTGCACCAGTGAGAGTGGCGACGGTGAAGGATTTTCTACGACATAAACCTGTAGAATTTACAGGTAGGGCCACTCCCGACGAAGTTGATGCCTAGCTTCGCAAGTGCGAAAAGATATTTGGAGTGATGAATTGTGCGGACGAGCAGAAGCTGGAATTTGCTGTATACCTATTGAACAATGATGCTGAATACTGGTGGGCAGGCATGCAATAGCAGATGCGGACGAGGGAAGAGCTAGTGACTTGGGCCAACTTCAAGACTCGCTTCCTGGAGAAGTACTTTCCTGATACAGCTAACCCTATCTGTTTGTGTGTGGCGATAATCAGATAACTTGTTATCCGGGAGCAGATGTTTTGACAGGTGAGCCAGGAGATGCTTGAGTTTAGAGAGCGAGATTATATGGGGATTCGAAGAATTTTAATATTTGGATATTTTCTTGTTTTCAAACAGTTTCTGTTTTAGTTATTTTATGGGTTGTAATAAATGTTATCTTCAAATTTTTTTTAAGATATACTATTTCATGGTTTTAATTTTCTCGCGTTTTTGGGAAAATATGATTATAAATGGGGTTTGATAGTTATTATTATGTTTTATTTATTTTATTTATTCCTCTATATTTATTTAAAAGTAATATTCCTTAGCGATGTTACATAAATCACTTTAGATAGAGAAACTCCATAAATAACTTAGGACCTTATTGTATATTCTTGTAAAGCTATGGAAGGAGGAAAGCTACTCCATGTTCTTCTTGTACACATCATTATGAGCAACGAATTCCTTCATAGTTGGGATTGAATGTAACTTCTAAACTCTCTCTATATTGCACTTGATTATATATTTATTATGTTATTGTTTCACATGTTGGTTACTTGATTTATATTGAATTCCTTGGTGATTTGGCCAATCATCATATCCCATTAGCACTAGATGCAGAGACATCTACTCTAGTGTTTAGATTCAATCAAGTCTCCTAATCCTTGACATATACTAGACATGGGTATGCGAGTTTAGTTAGTTTAAAGAGTCTTATTCTCAATGTGAGGGTTCCTTTACTTGGATAGGGATATCATGCTTCTAACACCCTTAGGTTCTAACTCTCAAACATGAGGTTAGATCTACAAGTGAAGTGTACTTCCAAGAACACTAAAATAAATAATATAATATATAGATATTCCAAGAACACTAAAATAAATAATACAATTTATAGATAATTAAAGGTAGTGCAGTAGAGTCACTACAAAAAAAAAGCTAAATTGCGGAGGTTTTAATTTCGTTTAGCGGGGATTTTTACCTTCCACAAAATAATTTGCAAGGGTTTTTCAAACCTCCACAGATAGGTTCCCCACAAGTTATTTGTGAAGGTTTTCTACAACCCCTGGTACCAGGTTTATATTGTGGAAGTTTTTTAATGGAGGGTTATAACCTCTCATTTATTTCCATAAACCTATTTGATTCAAAAATTCCTATTTTTCTTCAATTCGAGAATTATACTGTAAAAGTTTTAACTTGTTTCGTTTGTATTATTTAATTTGTGAATTTATTACTGTATTTTTCTTGCGTTATTCAAATCTTATAAAAAACAATATTTTGTTTGTAATTAGAATTTCCTACTATACTTGACAATGTATGTCATCATTTGAGGTACTTATATTTTTATATCAACAATATTTTTTTTTGTAAACTTCAATCAAATACTTCAACCAAAGTGCTCAAATATATATCATTAGAACTTTTGATTCTCAAAATCAACATATTAACATAAAAGCAATTTAAATTGAAACAATTACAACTTAATCCATACTTACTCAAAGTTCATAACACACTAAAATAGTTTCATCCTAAAAAACATCATCAACACCCTAAATGTTGCTACCACCAGATGATCCTCTTGTACCCATAGAAGACTCAGAATCATTTGCATCACCGGTTTGCTGAAATTATAAAAGATAAATATTATCTGCAAGAAGGACGTCAACCTCAAATCATGAAATCAACATGCATATACTAAAATAGTTTATTACTAGATCATTGACCTGCACAAAAATCATGGTTATTTGGTATCGATGGTTAACTCACACCAATACAGTATAATTCTTGTATCAAAAATCACATCACAAATAAGTACCAAGATAATTAGTTTCCAAAGGCTGGACATAACTTACTTGTGGTTGAGGATCAAAGAAGGCAGTTAATTCATCAGAGATCTTTCCTTCCTTCATTATCATGTAGGCTTTTAGTGCACCCAAGGTGGTTTGAATTTGGGATTCTAAATTAGTGTACTTTTGTTGCCACTAATCAGAAGATGTTGATGATGTGGCAACACTAGATGAAGCAATGCTTAAATCCAAAAGTCGAAATCTTATATTTCTAAATGAGTTAGTAGGAGCTGCTCCTAAACCCATGCATCGCACCCTCCCAGAATGCTCTGGGCCTAACACTCTACCAACAACATCATTAGGGGAAACCTCTGATTCATCATTAGTGCTTTGAGTCAAACCCACTTCAATTTGTTCCTATAGGCACACAACAATATGTAGTGAAAACTCTAACCATTGAAGGAAAATGCACGAAAATATCATATTATGGTACAACTAACTGATATAGCCTTTGCCGCATCATTTACAAATGATCCATCCTTTCTTTTATGAGTATCAATGTATAATTTTCCCCGACTAGGAAGTTGTCCAGTTTCCAAAAACTAAATAAAAAGAGAAGTTAAGTTAAATAGTAAAAATCTGGTGCACAAAAAAGTTCTGAAAGAAAGTTCACCCCGAAAGTTCTACAGTTGCACAAAAATCTGCTAAACACCACAAGAACATGAAGAAGAAGAAAATACTCAATGATGGACAACAAAAATGATCTGGTGCATCCAGAGGAAGAAGATTCATCTGCCAACAGGGAGTACTGGATCAAAACAGATGCAGATTGTAAGCATGCAACAACTTTTCACAACTCTTATATCTATGCATTCCAATTTAATTATAGAATTTGATGATTCACTTGATGAAAGTACCAAGTGACTGTAACAGAGAAAATCATTTACAGCATGTCTATTTTTAGTTTCAGTTTTGTAACAGAGAAAGTACCAATTGCAGACTTAGTTCTAGAGCTGTGAGGGACTGTGAAGAAAATGTTGTGTGTTCATAAGATGTCTTTTTCTATTAGTGTTAACTAATGTTGTGTTTGTACTATGAAAACTTATATGTAAGAAACAAATAATTGAGGTACTTATATGTAAGTAACACGAACTCATCAAAACACGATATGCTTAGATTTTGTGAATGTTGCTATTTTCATAAATATCAAACATCAAATCATGATGGATAACATATGCTTATATCATGCCGCTTAATCATAATATCACGTGACCAAATGACAGCAGAATGAAACCAGAAACAGAAACATTTTTTAGATCAATCTCTAATGTTTGTCTCTATATATGAAAGTGAAACCCTTAGAACATTCACACATTTCACAGAGCCCTCATTTTATCTAATTAGATAGTTTAGTGAATATGAAGTTGTTTAGTTTAGTTTAGAGCTAGTTAGAGATAGAAAATTAGTTTTACTTTACTTGCTTTGTTTTGCTGCAGTTTTAGTTTTGGTGTTTTTTTTTTCGTAAGTGTATTTTTTTATTTTGCTGTTATAATTCTAGAGAGTAGATAATTTTAATAATATTTTCTAAAGGGAAATTTAGGTTTGTTATCATTGTTATAATAGTGTTTTGTAAGTTTTAGTATTATGATATACTTTAGAACATTTTTTAAATTTTCTACAGAATAATATAGGCCACACAAATGGTAGTTGTTCTTCTATGTAGGCCACACAAATAATGCTAGTTTTAATAATATAGGCCACATAAACATGACAAATGACAAATGAATAAAGAGATAGAGAATAAAACCAGGATGTTAGTTGAGATTAGGTGATGAGTCCATTGACAGCTGCAAGTAAAAACAAAAGTGAAGAAACACATTAATTGACCATAAGTGATACTCTCAGAAACACATTGTGAGCATTCTGGACCACCAATGAAACAAGTTTTGTTGATGAATTTTTGGGATTTAATTCACCAAAGAACAATGAAAAACACATAACTGAAATAGTTTAATGAATTCCTGTATGAAAAACACACAACATGGTTTTATTTTGTACATACAGAGGAATTAAAAGGGGAAGGAAAAAGAGAAGAAGATGAAACCTATGATTTTGTTAATCAGACACAATACTGAGTTCTTTGAAATTGTTTTGAGTAAAGTTAAGGCTAATCGAAATGTAATATATATGTGTATCACTTTTATTAAAAGGTAACACTGGTTGTGAGTTAGGGGGTCGGATATGATTATAACCATTTGTCAATTCATGCATGGACATCTACTCTCAAACCTGACATTGTTTTTGTTGGTAGGGGGAGCTACTTCACCTATGAATGAAGAATGGTTTTGATGATGTCTACTGGATTAGAATAGAACATAGATTTGGTCTAGTTAGGTTATGCATTAGGCTAATAGTTTTTCTTTA
>Ga0214543_1005211_pt1 | contig 24090 bp, 14 predicted proteins | sample CNSS2metaG_FD_160094 | JGI IMG/M metagenome (GOLD analysis project Ga0214543, IMG submission 160094) | Root nodule microbial communities from cowpea collected in UCLA plant growth center, Los Angeles, California, USA - CNSS2 | ecosystem: Host-associated > Plants > Roots > Nodule | place: USA... | reverse complement strand
GGGTTGGTATCAATGTGGCATGATAATGATATGAGACGGAGTTCCATATTCATGGTTCGAGAATAATGAGTTGGTATGGTTTGGCTGGGAATACGAAAGAGGTGAATTATGAGAAACTGTATGTGATATATATGTATATATGTGTCTATGTATGTTGAATCTGTTTGATTGATTAAGAATGTTGGTCCATCTCAGTGCGTAATTCCTTGGGATCTCTAGGTGAGATTTTCAAGATCGCGCTTCAGTGGTCGGGACGTAATCCCATGGCCCCTGTTAGTGGGTGCCCATGGTGGTGCCCCATCTGTATAACTAGGTAAGGATTCAAGGTAAGGTTGCATCCTGACACTCTAAGGAGTCAGTTAGTCTCACCTAGAGCGGACTAACTCCTGTGGTGAGAGTAGCAGGAAGCCTGAAATTCATTAAGGGCTAATCTTGTGGTGAGGGAAAATTGATTCATTGTAACACTTGTAACACATAGCTCGAGGGTGAGCAGAGGTATCCACCACAAGTGCAAGCATCCGCTGAATCCGACCAGGTTATATGTATCCGGATAAGTCGAGTCTTAGTGTATTGTTTTGGAAGGTCATAACATGCTTGAGTGATGTATGTATAATTGACTGTGAAAGCATATCTGATTGCATGATAAAACCACTTTTGGCTCTAGCTTACCCTTCTGTTTTTGTTGTGTGTCCTGCTGTGTGGTACTCTCTTTTGCGATGATCATCAACTTGTTGATGTGAGCAAATACGGGAAACACCCATGGTCAACAGGGAGGTGATGGTTCCGCTGCTTAGTCTTTGGGTTGACTTCTGCCTTTGGGCTCTTCATTTAGGGCTAAGGCCCATGTATTGTTTTCTCCGGAAATTGGTTTAAGTCATTTTCATTCTCCTACTTCACTTTGTACCCGACATCGTGGTGTATCTCTTTTGTTTGTCCTCTAAGCAATGCAATTGGGATATCTGTAGGAGTGACGTTATACTCTTTTATCCTCACTTCTTATATTATATTGTGTGACATATCCTTTATTTAGTTTTATTAAATAAATGGGGTGTTACAACTATGATTATTTTGGCTCCAAATTTATTTAACAATTTTGCTATCATGTGTATAACTGGAGGATTAAAATAATAGCCAATGTTATTTAAAATGTAAGTTTTTTACTCATTTTAGAAATATAATTATAAGTTCTTAAATAAAAATTATTTATTCAAAATAGTATATTAAGTTATTAAAAAGACATTTTTCAACGTCATATTTCCCTTTTCTATGATTTTATATTACAATTCAACAATTACTGGACCATAAAAGCACACTTAACTTATACACATATTTAATTTTACTTTTCATAACTTGCATATCTTACTTTTTAATATTCTTATATAAAAATATAAAAACTAAGAAAACCCATAGGTTCACAACTAAAACCTGCTTAATCCATTGATTAAATTAGATCAACTAAATAATCCAGTTAAAATTTCAAGGTCCATTTCTCGATCGAGTTACGGGTTTTACGAGTTGATTATGTCCAAACACCACTTTTACGCTTTTATTTTTCCCTAGTGTGATACGCTGTCGTTTGCAATGTTTTCCCCAGGGGGCGCCAAAACAAATAACCCGAAATCTAGAGGATCCCTTTCATCTTTCGTTCCCAACAATTTTTATTTTCTCTCTTCGCAAAAACAAAACCTCTCTCAACACAAAGGCACAGGCATTCAACTTTTCCGATTCTCCAATCCTGAACCTTTTTTTCCTTTTCCTTTAAATTCCATTTTCCTCAGAAAAAACCGTGTCATTGTTTTCCTTTCAGAATTCAACACCCTTTCGCGACGAACAAAAAGGGGTGTTAGGGTTTGCATTATCTGCCACGCTTCCGCATTGTGGTACCCTGCACCTTCCTCACCGAGCCTTGCGTTTGTCACTTCCATTGCGTATTACTCTCTCTCTCTCTCTCTGCTTCGAGATTAGGGTTGATAGGTTTGAGGTTGATTCTTCTTCCGATTTTGAACCGAGTGAATCGCGGAAAATGTACGCTGATCGCGTGGAGAATGGAGGGCGGAGGTCCGTGAAGGAACGCCTAAATGGGAATGGTATCAGTGGCCCTACTCGGCACCAGCAACAGCGTCAAATCACCGGCAAGAGGTTTGCAATTCTTACTTCGTGTTTTTGTGATGATTTTTTATGCTTTTGGCGAGGTTTTAAATTCGGTTGTGATTTTCGATTTGACCGCATGTTGGCCACCTTTGTGATTGGGATGCATGTAGAGGTTAGATAATTCCCGTTTTTGATTGAACTAGCTTCTGAAAAGATTATGGGTTGGATTGGTATGGTATTTATGTCGTAAGTATATAGTCTTTGGAAACATATTTGATTATGGTGTTAATATTTTTATTTATAATAATAAATAGAATTAAATTATGGGCAATATATATCACATTTCACTCATTCTTACTCTCTTTTTTTATTAATTCAAAACAATTCTTTTTCCATTTTCTTTCTCTTTGTTTTTTCCTTTTCCACACCCCCAATGTCCATCACCCATCCATTAAAAGCATGAAATACTATGATCATAAATGTTATTCTATATACAGACTAGGGTGTATGATCAGTTTTGGTTCTTTTTGCCACCCTGAGTTAATGAGGGGAAAGTGTGCTAGTTCTTATAGCTGCTGATCATCCAGATATTTCCTATATTTGTCAGTCTTTAACAGCTACCTAGATGTAACTGTATGAAAATAAGAGTTCTACATTGAGTTCATTTGATGAATGTAAATTACGCAGATCACATGGAACATTCTTTCCATGTTTGTCTAAATAGTTATTTTTGTCACAGTTAATAGAGAGGTCACCCAATAGCTCTTCCCTACTCCATTGCCCTCTTCCTCTCCCATATCCAAGTCCCTATCATAACAATGCCCCTTTAAGCTGACCTCTTTGTGACTCTTCAACACTTTACTCAGCATACTGTTGGTTAGAATCCTCCATCTGTTAGAACCCTTCATAAGCCCTTTCTGATATATTAACAACCAATTTTCGTACCATTTGATAATACTCACGTACTCAGGGATCTTGAGAAGTAGTTATTTGGAGGGGAGAACCGAACAATTCAATGCCCTACATTGTGACCATAATAGCCATTTTCACGGAAGCTGAACCACACTGGAGTCACAATAGTGGATTTTTAGAATTTATGAAATGCCATTATTCTATAGTGCTGCTATCACTGCTCTGCTGCCATATATTTGGGTGGTCACTAGAAATTTTCATGAATGTGACAAGTAAAAAATGGGAAAAGATATTGTAATGTGTGTTTCTAGGTTTAAATATGTGGTAAATACTACAAACTGATGTTGAATTAATGAGGATGTCAAACATAGGATGCCCGAGTGAGATGCCTTAAATGAAGAAAGGCATCAAGAATTATTTGTGACCTCAAAGTACCTCCAAACTCAAGGACAAGTTTTTAAAGGGGCAAGAGAAAAAGGTCGTAGAAAATGTTATAAGACAAATGTGTGATCATACAAGAAAAAAAAGGGTACGAAAAGATTATGTATGAGTAGAGATTGGCATAGAAGAGTAGTTTATAGTTTTTTTAGTTCTTTGAAGAGGAGGAGAGGGTGGCCAAAAGGGTACTAAAGGAAGTGGTAAAGAGGGATCTCATGGTATATAAACTGACTGAAGCTATGGTCTTTTACTTAGCCAAATGACATCATGTGATCTATACATCATACCTCACGTAGAGAGATAAGACTTTGTTGTTCCCTTCCTCTTGACCTTTGCTCATGAGTCATAAACCCACTGCCATTCCCTTTATTTTTTGTCAGAACTTAGTAGTATGTGAGGTATCTGTCACTAATCCCTTGAAAATTATAGATTTCTGGTTAAATGATACTGCAGTGCAGATTAAGAGTTGACGTAGTTGCAAAATATTAGGTGAATTGACTATTTTTTCTTTTCTGGTCTGATGTATTATTAGATGTCTGACTTGTGTGGAGGATATTTCAAATTTATTTTGTTTCTTTTTTCACGTAAATATATTCAACCATGATGAACTTATGCCTCAGATTGGGCATGTACAGGTTTAGGTCATTTGTGGGTTACTGTTTTGGTTAACTGCATTCTCTTTTGTATATACTCAGAATATTACTTTTTTTTTACCTGATCATTCTGCACATAAAAGTTACATAAATTAGATTATTTGGCAAGTTTTACTATGCATTCAGGGTGCTATATTGGATGCTCATAGAAATAATTCCATATCATATGTTAGCATTGTAATTTCAAAGTTACAAGAATTGTAGTCAGAATTAACCTATGGTTATATGGGAAGTTGAAACCAAGGATGAGAAAAGAATAGTGCCAGGATATTGCTTTAGTGGGGTGGAGCAGTCCTTGGCCGCTGTGGACACCTGCATACCGAAGCATTTCAGTGTTGTGGTGGAGAGAGCTGCCAGAATAGTGGCTGAATCAGCCAACATAGCGGTACTACAGCATCTTCTAAAAAAACCTTTAAATTAGGTCTGGTAGGTAGTATATGGGTTCATTACAATAAATATTGTCATATTTTGTTCTTAGCACAATAAGAAAAAAAGAATAAACTTAGTATAAAAGCTTTAATTCCTTTAGTTTTGTTTGAACTCCATTAATGAATGTGGTAATTGAGCACACATTTAGTCTTTAGTATCTGCTATTGTGTTTATTGAAAAGTCAAATTAATGTTAATATGTAATTAACCTTGAAAGAAGCCTTTTACCCTTTACCTTTTATTTTGTATGTTTAAAATACTTAGTGGTTTCCTTCAACATTAATTACATATTAACATTAGTTTTCTCTGAATAAACATGTGACAATTATTTGAAGACCAAACACATGCTCAATTACCTCAACCGTTAACGAAGTTCAAATAAGATTAATGAACTTAAAGTTTTTGTATTACATCTATTTTTTTTTTCTTATTGTATTAAAAATAAATTATGTCATATGGTGTACTGAACTGACTATTTATCTTTTTTATATTCAATAAAAAAGTTGGTTTTATTGACCAACTTTTTTTCTGATCGCACTTTTTCTCTCCCTTTTGGAGACTATGTTTGACTTTTTTTGATGCCTCAAAAGGCTGCTGTATCTGCATGGGTGTATTTTAACTTTTGTCATACATAAATAAAGAGCTGTTTTGCTCCTGTACACATCTGCTTCCTATTGCTTTATAAGTTTTTTTCTTTCTCCCACAACCTTCATTCTGTTTCTTTGCTTGGTTTTATATTTGAATAACTATGTTTCTGTGAAGAGTTGTCGACTGGTAGATATCTATTTATGATTCTGTCATTTAATAAGTTGTTACATATTTAATTCATCTAATGCATGGTTATGTGAAGTGTTCTTGTTATATATTGAACATAAAAAGTGTTTCTGAAAGAGCCCTCCAGCACTACCCATAAAACCTATTTTAAAGACTTCTTTTTCAGAACATGCTCCACGTGGAGGTGTCCACAGCAACCAAGGGCTGCCCTGCTAAAGCACTATCCCGGTGCTATAGCACACTATTGTCATCCCAAATAAAAAAATACATAGAAGAGTGGTTGTCCCACTATATGCTTTAGTGTTTTTGGGATCAACCATTACGCTCTCCTATCCAGGATTTAAAACACTGTTTGAAACCAAGTTTCGTTCATCTGCTTTTTCAGTGTACTTGATTGGGTACTTAAAATGCTTTAGTTAGCATGAACATCAGTTTTTTGCATGTTTGTTCCGATTATGACTTAATGATATAATCAAAATTAAATTTTCCTTATTAAATTACAGGTCGAGGCAAGATGATAAGTGGGAACATGATCTCTTTGATGATGATGAACCACGGATCACTAGTATGGATAAAGTTATTCTCATATAAGCAACTATTTGTTGCTAGATTTATTGGGTGCCAATAGTTTTTTTTATGGGTTTTGACTGTTTGTTAATGGCTTGTGATTGTGAAGATCGGAAGGTTAGTGCTCAAGATCTGCGCCTCAAGCTTCAAAGGAAAGGTCTTCAACCTGCATCTCAGAGTGGAAAGAGTTATGCTCCGAAGATGCGGGATCTCCGTGAAAGGTTATCAGGGACAATGACAGTACAACCTACCAGTGTTGATCCGCCAAAATCAAAAGCTGTTAAACCAAGCAGTAAAAGTGTTGGTGTTGAGGCCCCTGCAGCGCAGATCAAAAGGCCAGCTGACCCAGCTCCTAAAAAGTCACGGAAGGTATTATTCTTGTCATGTCATGGCTTTAATTGTCAATTTGAACTTTTTGTTTTGACTGCCTCTTATCGTATGTAATGTCAGATCATCACCTATTCTTGATCACATTTGTACTTCCTATTACATTTCCGGTTAAACTGGTGATGCATTTGGTGATATGCTAGGACATTTATGCTTGAAGAACTGATCTGGAGTCTGTTTCAATTTCTTCCTTCATAGTTCTTTGAGTAGGTACATGCATAGGTGGCCTCTAGTGTGTGCAACAAGACTGGATGAATGTAGAGTATAAATATTCTTTAGAAAATTACTAGGAATAACAATCAAGTTCACTTTACTATAGACATAACTTTATAATATTTCATTTATATAATATAAAAAAATTATATATTATATATGAACTGATATTTTAACCATTTAATTTAGTGAAAATTAAGTTCATCCATATTTGATTATGATAGTCCAATTGATTGAACTTCTAAAATGTCACAATTTAAAAACGGGGAGATAATTGAAATTACATGACCTTTGTCAGAGTAATTTTGCACATAATGAGGACTGATATATGCTGGTAAAAATATGGTACTGCTGGTAAGTTGTAGTATTGTCGAAGTCAACATTTACTATAGTAGTGGTATTGTTTGATATTTCTGGTGGAAGGAGGTGAAAGGTAGCTCTGATTTGGCATTCAATCACACTTTCTTGTTGGTTGAGATATATACACTAGATCGTGTTCTTGTACTATAATGGTGGATATGAATAATTCTCTTCAAATTTACTTCAAGATACTGGTAGCTTCAGATGTTAAGCTGTTGGCCTGTGTTTGTTTCCGGATGTTTACTGTAGTAGAGGATTGAAATCCGGGTGGGAAGTGTTGTTTGGATCAGGCGATTTGAAATTATTTGGGCAGAATGATTTGTGGGGCAGAGTGGATGTGATCTTCGCTCCACTGCAGAGAATAGGGGAGAAAGACAACACACACATTATATAATTAGATATTTGGCCCGAGTGTTTTCTCTTTTTCACTGTTGATGTCATGTATTTTTATTTACATATTTAGGGAGTTAAAATTAATTAGTTTACAGAAGCTAAAATTAATTAGTTTACAGGAGTTAAAATTTAAATTAGTTAAAATTTTATTTTAAGTTACTTTTATAACCAAGGGTAAATTGGTAATCTTCCATTTTTACAATTAAACATTTTTTTAATGTATGATGTATCAAATCCATCACATCACTCACTAACTTTCATAAACTTTCATCTCAAATCCCTTCCTTCCTCACCACCTTTCCCTTAATCCAAGAACCCCAATTTCACCTCTCTTTCCCCTCAAATCCACTCCCCTAAATCCATATTCCAAAAAAACACTCCCTTAATTTACTTGTTGGTGGCCACTTTGTGTTCAATCATGTATGTATTTAATTAATTTTTTTGTTGTGTTTTGTAAATTTTTAGTTTTAATTTTTACGTTCATACTTGGCAAAGATTTTGCCCCATATTTCTTTATGCAATTGTTAACCTTCTCTTACTAAATAATGGGAAATTAAAAGATATAAATTCTGGTTCTTGTTTTACAGGCTGATTCTTCAATTGATGACTTCTTGCAGTCCGTGGGTCTTGAAAAGTACCTTATTACTTTTCAGGCTGAAGAAGTATGCTATACATCTTTTTAACTTTTTTCTGCCATTAGAGAAAGTTCATTGCCTTGACTGGTTTTTTATTTGACCATCAAGGTCTAATATTTCTGTGCAAAACCTGTTTTTCAGGTTGATATGACAGCACTCAATCATATGAATGACGAAGATCTCAAGGCTATGGGTATACCAATGGTATGCATTGAGCTAGTATTGGAATTTTGTACTTTTCATGCTTGTCTGTTTCCAATGGCAATGTCATGCAGTTCCATTATAATGTGACTCATGTCAATGCTTGCTACTTGGAATGCATCTTATACTCTGCATTTTTTATGGACTTCTTATGTGTTAAATTGGCCCTATTTATGCAGCAACGTGCAATATTTACTCCACTTTGGTAGTTCGGTTCATTTGAAGTGGAGGGGTAACTGCACATTTTTCAGCGTAACCCTTCAAATAAGTTTTTGGATAAGATTAGACATTTAGCTTTCATTTGATGATGTACATAGAAAGTAGACTTTAAGTCTAACTGAACCTTACAAAATTGGCTTCCTAAGGTGAGGTGGGTACCCACTTATATATTATGATTTGATTATGATTTGAAGATTGTGCATTCCAAGAATCCAATTTTTTGTGATAGAATTCAATAAAACCCTTAGCTTCAGAGAACAACACCAATGCCATGTGTCCCAACATGAGCCCAAGAATAGAGCCGCAACTGCATATGCCAACTGCACGGAAACACCAAGAACTCCATCTTCTTTGATATTCTTTCCACCATGTGCCATTGTCCTCTGCCGTCTACCATCACAAATTTCTCCTGTGACCACCAGATTAGAGCCCAGATTAGAGCATCTCTCCATGCGACTGCCAACCCTGCCAGTCTTGGAAGTAGACTCTACTCCACACCTCACGCACACTCACTTTCTATTCGTTGTTGTGTGGCATGTGATGTCCACACGTCGCCCTCCTCTTACCATAGCAGCAACGTGCATCCTTCAAAGGGTTTCACAAGACCTCATTGTTGTTCTAACCCTGGGTTCTCCTTTTCCAGCATGAAATGTCTTAGAGGGTTTCTAATCAAACCTAGGGTTTTCTATTCATTGTTTTTATTGGTTTTTTCTTATGAAAATGTCCTTTGGACTTGTTGTCTCCTCTGGAATTCTGACCATTATCTCTGAATAGCTGAATGGGAAAAATTATCTCTCTTGGTATGCCTCAATTCAAGTATGGTTCCTTGGCCAAGGTTTCCAAGATCACCTTGAGCAAGACGGGAGTAACGTGCCATCTACTCAAGTTGAGCAGTAGAAGCAAATTGATTTTCAATTTTGATACCATATTAAGAAGTGAGCTAAAGCCTATTTCTTCCTCACAAAACCAACTTGTAAGATGATGTTTGCACCCTATTTTTATATTGTAAATAGGTTTTATCTCTAGTTGTTGTGAGATTTCCAACAAGTACTAAAACAACTGGAAACTAAAGCTCCTAAAATTAATACTTTGCTTTTCTACACTGAGCATGCTATTTCTCTTTCTCCTCCTAGGCTAATTGTAGTGGCAATATTTACCTGGTTCTAGTGCTTGCAATTTTGGTGAATAGCAAATTGCAGACATGCAATGTAAGTTAGTCAGGAAGAGTCTGTAAAAGGTTGGAGTGGAAGCTCAATAATGCAGCTACGCTGCCCTCACCCCTCCACCCTCCATGTTTTTTAGCTCTAATGGTCTGTTCTTATTGTGCATTCTGTCAAAAAGGCTAGTTGTAGTTGCCAATATTTACCTGGTTCTGCTGCTTGCAATTTTGGTAAATATCAAATTGGAGACATTTGTAAGCTGTCAGTCGGGAAGATTCTGTAACAGATTGGAGTGGAAGCTCAACAATGCAGCTACACTGCACTTTGCCCTCCAATTTTTTTGGCTCTAATGCTCTGTTCTTATTTTGCATTCTGTGCCCTCTATTTTGTTCCGTGTTACTCTTCTGTATTTGGCTTTAGTGTTCTTTTTTTGTGTTTTATATTTTTAGTATAGGCGTTATTTTGGCTTACTGCCATTAATAGCCATCCACCGTTAACCATGATGCAAGTTTTTGGTGGGGAATCACAGTAAAAATGGGATTGGGATCTCAAATAATGAAGCTACTCAACATAGGGCGCTGGAATCAGGAAATTCAGAATCCTTTCTATAGAAGAAATTGCTGATCCGATTTTGGAGTTTGGGCTAGAAATTAAATGGAGAATGGTTGGTTGCTGAGTTATAACTTAGAAGAGTCAAGTTCTGAAGTTCCAGCTAAGAGCATCCCCTTAATTGGAGAGAAAATAGCTTATTTAGATAGCTGGAATGATCATCATCAGTGTGATTTGAAATTTAAAAACATAAAAATCAAACTCTTTCAAAACCAATAGTTGGAAAATCAGCACAGAATCTGGAGAAGCTGGAGAGAAAATCTAGATAGGTGGAGCGATCATGAGTCGAATTAGAAATTTAAAAAAACAAAATCAAGCTCTTTGAAAACAATACTTGGAAAATGAGCTCAGAGATACTAGAGAAGTTGGAGAGAAACAGTTTTGCTGGATAGCTGGAATAATTATCATTCAGAAAGTTCATGGCAAGCAAAGCAGGTTATTTGGGACCCAAACTTTTTAAACTTGAAAAATGACATTTTGACGGAGACAATGGTAGTGCCTCTGGGACAAAGCTGGGACAAGGCATCAGAGCAAATTCAGGTCTCTGGTACATCTGGGAAAAGTCCTGGCCAGTGCATTTAGATCGAAGGGCCCGTGTGTCTAGAAAAAGTTGAGGCCAGGCATTTGGGAAAAGCTGAGGCCAGGCATTTCGAAAATTTGGGATCTGGATATCTAGGAAAAGTCAGGGCTAGTGCATCTGGGAAAAGCCGGGGTGATTGTAAATCCTATTTTCATGTAAATTCTATTTTCAGTGTCACACTTCCAGCAATAAAGCTCCATTTAGACAAGTCCATTATGGAATTCCACTATTATGTGATGTACAGACTGAGTTCTGAAACCGGTTCTCATTTCTTTTATTATGCATTGCTTGGTAGTTTCCTTTTTATGGAATGACCTTTAAGCTTTGTTTAGATGAAGATTTTTGAAGAACGTAGTTTGAAATACATGGGAAAAGATAATGAGTAGAAAATGGATAGATTTTGAAGTTGGTTGGGTTGAGAGAAGTAAAAAATAAGGAGAGAAAAAGAATCCAGTGTATTGTAAAAACATCTTTGCTCCAGAAAATATATTTACATTGTAAAAAATTTGATAGGTGAGCAAATCATTGGTGTTTTGGTAAAAATTGGCTTTGCGTGAAGGATGTCTAAGAGTTCCTTTGTATTAATGGGAAAGAAATGATGGAATCTTTATTGTTGTCAGTTGCCGTGAGATTTTATTAGGATTTGAACAGTTCATGTAGCACTTTGTGATGTTTTACAAATGCTCCTTTTATGGTTGTATCTTTTTTAGGCCTCCTGAGATATCGGTTGTTGTATTGCAAGTTACATGTTAGGTTATTTTACCCGTTTAGTTTGGTATACTTCATCTTTTATCGGACATAGCTTTTTAGTATGATCCTATGATAAATATTTGACTAATATATCTTGGTGTTGTAACTCCATTCTTCTGTACCTTTTCTTGTCAAGTATGCTCTTTTGATTTGTAATTCCCATATTTAGTTAAACACATTATGGTTACACTTTTTTTTTTTTTTTGTTCCAGGGACCAAGAAAGAAGATACTTTTAGCGTTGGAGTCGAAAGTCTGACATGTATTGGAAATTATTGATGTTCTTAGCTGGATAAACTTGTTTATGGACGGTGGTGGGTGATCAGGATCTAAAAACCAAGTGTAATAGGATAGGTCTTCGATTATTTTACCCTTATTTTAGACATTAATGAAGATAGTTTTGGAGTTTATTACCCCGTCAGCATCCTGAAACACTTTTAATTGTACCTACTAATTAGTGGCTTTGAGAATTCACTTTTTGAATCAATAGGTTTTGCCGCAAGGATGTTATTATGACCCATTTTTCAAAATTTGATGACCATCTAATGATAGGATCAGTGGAGGAAGCTGATTTTCAATACTCCAAAATTGACACCAAAATGTTAATTCAGGCATGGATTTACTAATTTGTTGCAAGTTGTCAGGCTATTACTTGTTCCAAGTGATTTAAATTGTTATTCGTGTAGGATTTATGTCTGGGTATATAACATGGAATTGGTTTTTGCTTTATAGTTGCACTTTGAAAAACTGACTCTGCCGTGAAGAAGCAGCTTAAATAAATATTAGCCGTTCAATTTAAATGGAATCAGCTTAAATAAAGGTGCAATTTATTATATTAATTAAATTAACTAGTTAAATTTTAAAGTTGAAATAACTTTTTATTTTATATAATTTATATACTATGTATAAATATGTGTGATATATTCCATGTGTTTGTATTTTTCATGTTTGCTTTTAAGGTGAAAGAAACGTGTTGCTTTTTTTTATTATAATGTTTTGTTTTAATAAATTAAAAATTAATATCTGTATTAATTTAATAAATTTATTTAAATATAATGTTTTTATTGTTATTTTTTATATTTAATGTATGCAATCTCTAATTTAAATTAAACATTAAGTTTAATTGAACATTGGAGTAGTTGAAGTATGTAGTTTGTTTTAGGAGGAGTAATTTATATCTATTCTTCTTTTTATGATTGATAAAATAGAAATATAAAATGTATATACTAAGTGAGAAATCCTTCTACAATTATATGCACTATCTTTCATATAATGATTTTATAATGATATATGGTAAATACGTAGTTACTATTTTACTTTATATATTATTGTAATGAATAATACTAGAATAAACAATCGTATTTATTTTTATTATTTTTGTGTGCTAAGTTGATAGTAATTTTTAATATGTATACATGAAAACCCTTAAAAAAAAATAAAGGAGAAAATCATTTATAACAAAATCATCTGTATAAGATGACCAAAACTTTCATTTATAATGATTAGATACGATCTATCCAAAATGGTAAACAGAGTAAGGCTTCTGAAACAATTGAAGGCATACATGATTAAGATAAATCTTTTCTCTATTGACCTAGTTATACATTGTAGAATCTTTCTCCTCATGTTTACGAGACTAACTCCACAATGATATTATTCCTTGCCAAAGAATTTGGTAGACTCTTTCAAAACATTTTGTGCTAGGTGTGCATCACGATTTGTGGCTAGTAAATTAATGGTGTCTAGCTTCGCAACTCTCGATGGCATAGAGTAAGAGGAAAATAAGTCACTTCCAGACACAATCATAAACAAGCCTTCAATCACGACTTACTACTCGAATTCCAAGGAGATAAAGTTCCCACCTATGGTTACATTGACTTGTTAGTCATGTTTGGTACTAATGAAACACATTGGAAGATAATGGTTTGGTACATTCTCATAAAAGCGAACAATCCTAATTTGATGTAAGGCCCTCCATAAGCTTGGTGTCATCATCTATACATCGCATATGGTGATAAAGTTTCAAGGAACAGACAAATCAATTGTAACCATCAAAGTTTATCTAAAAGCAACAATGGAGTTATGCTTAGAGTTTAAAGGTGGCTTCTTATTCTTCAAAGAAACCAAACATTAGTGGATCAAACCAAACTGACGATGAAAACCCATTTTAGTTCTTAAGAGATATGGTATTAATTAATGGTGAAGAAAACTCAAGAAAGATTTTCGGTAGACATTTACATTGTCCTCTAATTCTCTCCATGCACCATTGATCTTCTAGAAGGGAAGGTTAACTTCAAACTCTCTAAAAAGGTGCCTCATGTGTGTGGTCCAAGCCTAAGTCTATCCTCCTCTCCAAATAAGTGATATTCTCTTCCAAGATAGTCTTAATCAATCCTACAAAACAAACATACAACAAAAGAATCAACAAAATCAACTTAAGCATAGTCAACAAGGTCAACGCAAACAAAAGTCAACATAAACTAATACTAAATAAACTAAGAGATGATGGATTAGAGGTTTTCCTTCTTGTTGTTTTCGTCCTCTTAGGAAGGTCCTCTATGCTCTCATGAAGAGTAATGAACTCATCAACTGAAGTATTGAACCTTTTTTTATAATGTCTTGAGCAATGAAAATAAACCTTATGAACAATGCCACAATGTAAATTTCATGCTGATTGATTCATATTTGTTAGAAGAGGAAACACTTACTCTAGATCAAAATTTAAATAGGGTTTTCCTACTTTCAATTAGGCAAACTTTAGTTGGGTTTACACCCTCTTAATGAAATATAGTAAGACAAACACAAAGTTGAACACTTTACAATAAATTCAGGAAGTATTAACTTGAAACTCTTATGTGTTTGCCTAGAGTTCGATAGATATGTTAGACATTATCACGTATTCATGTGTCATAAGCTCATTATTCTTCCTTAAGCAAAACCAATAGCTAAGAGGAAGAGAAAGTCCATAAAAAAACATTGTTAAGTAGTTGACCTAGAGGTTAACAAGTTCTTGAAAGTCCACTTTGCAAAATAGATCATATGCAATATATGGTTCGCTAATGTGGTTATGGTCAAGAAATCTAACAACCAATTGAGGAGGATGCGCAGTGATTATATAAACTTAAGTAAATACATGTCCAAAAGATGCAAATCCTTTACCGAACATAAATTCTTTTGTTGACAACACAACCATATATGAGGTTCTTAGCTTACTAGATGACTATTTTGTGTACAATCAAATTAGAATGTATTTGTTAGATGAAGATAAGATAGACTATGTTCTTTCTAACAAATTAGGGCTTGAGGATTGCTTAAAGATTACAAAATTGCTAATGGTTATATATATAGAGGTTGGGAAGAAAAAGTGTTGTCAACCTTTCTTCTTCAAGAGAGTTTTTATACAGAGAGGTTGAGAAGAAAAAGTTATTGTATATTTTTTTCTAGTCATTGCGAATGTTGAAGAAGTGCTTTCAAGTTGTGTTTGTCCACATGCAAACGTAGAGATGCATGTAACATTAATTGCATTTTTCTTCTTTAAGCAACAAAATGACTTACCAAGTTTACCTTAAATAGTTTTTATCCAAACAAGAGCAAAAAGCAAAAATTTACAAGATTGATGGTTTTTGTAGAGTTAACATACAAGGTTGATGGTCTTTGTAGAGTTGACAAAATGAGTTGTTAATATTGATGAGCTTTTACTCTTTCTTCGAGAGATCTTATCACAAGAATTGAAGAAACATTCTCTACATACATAAAATACGTATTTATTGTATTTGAGATGTATTATGAAATGTTTATAAAATTATGATTTATATTTCATGGTAAAACACTTAATCAAAATCACACGTAGATTAGATCGTAGTTTAACGTCTACATTTTTTATAACAAAAATAATAAATATAATTAAAAATTCTAATGTAATTAGTATTGTAGTAAAAAAATATCAAAGCATAAAAAATTATAATAAAATATATAATAAATAGTTATATAAATATTTTTTATTTTAATATTAGTTGTAGCTATACAATTAAAATATTTTTATATTTAATCATGGATAGTCTTTTATAGACTATAAAAACTAAAAAATTAGTTAACAAAAAATTAAAGTAAAAATACTTAATAGAATCTTGGCATTTGAGATGTGATCCGTTAGATACATCCAAGGGTCTTAGGGTCCAAATTAATGCCAAAGGGTGACGCCAACAAGTACAGAGACTGGGAAAAGAAGAAGAAAAAGAGGAGGAAACAGCAGAGTAAAACGGAACAATCCAAACCCGGAACTTCCCATGGATGCTACCGAATCGCAAACGGATCTGCAGAAACGACCCGGAATCTTCATCATAGGATCCTCAAACGTTGGCAAACGCACCATCATATCTCGTAACTCTCTCTTTCCTTTTTCTTCCCTAAAATCTTCGCCCTTTCACCTTGCTTCAACTTATTCTACTTAACTAATCTTTATTTAGTTCTAGGTTTTCATTATTCTGTCTCCTGCAACTGTTTTAAATCACATCTTTATCATATTTCGTGCTTAGATATATTATTATACATCTTTTTAATTTTAAACGTAGGACTTTTTTTTTTCAATTTTATTATGTTTTGGATTTTTGTCTACATGTTCTGGCGTTAGTTATTGACACTAAATTCATTTCTTTGTTCTGCATGCTGTATTGTTTATTGTTATTATTTCGAGGGGTGAAACTGAAATTTGATATTTGATTTTGCTAATGTTGAGAATAGGATTGACCTCTGTTGATGTTGAGGATGCTTTTGATTCGGCTTCTGAAGTGAATGTCCATGGGTATATGTTCACCCTGAATTATTTTATCCATCTTTTTGGTTATGAATCTTTCTGAATTTCTGAGTGTGTTTGTTTTAATTGTGGAATAAACAGGTGGACTATCAATAATAAGTACTATACTGCTGATGTTTCTATATGGATGGCTCATCTTCGTGATGATTTTTCTGCTGGAAACATGTCCGTGTTTCGACGCATGACTGCATTGGTGATGGTTTTTGACATGAATGAAGTTAGTTCCATCACTTCATGATTATCATTTGATTTGTTCTGTTTATGTTGTTGATTACTTAATGTTTGTTTCTGATGACGGTTTTATTCTGTATTCAGTGCTTATTGTTTGGTTTTACGTGTGCAGAAGAATTGTTCTTGAACCACTTTCTTCTTTTGTGTGCCTAGTGACTAATACATGTAATGTATCTTTAATTTACCCTTTTTGTGCAGCCATCTTCCCTAGCTGCACTTCGAGAATGGGTTTCTCACACTGATATTCAGAACTTTGAGATATTACTGTGTATTGGAAACAAAGTGGATCTGGTTCCAGGGCATCCAGCTCATGCTGAATACAGAAGGCGGTTGCTGAAACTAGAAGACTCTGCTGTAGACCGTTATTCAGAAGAGTATGGAATATCTGAATCGGAGGGAACTAGTTTATTGGGGGATGAGGCACCGACATGGGACATCAGAAGGTCCTGTTTGGAATGGTGCACTGATCACAATATTGAGTTCATTGAGGCATGTGCTTCCAATGCTGATTTTGACAAATGTAAAACTCCACTTCCCGTTGTAAAGAGCCTGTGTATAACATATTGCTTTTAACTCTGAATTTTGCCTTGACAAATGCTCAGTTTTAGATGTGGATGAGTCATACTTATAATACATTATTAATGAGAGAGGAAAGTAGGTGACTTAGATGACAATGAAATATTTGGAAGATGATTAATGATAGATCATTGTAAAACGCATCATATCTTTTTCTTCTCCCCATTAGGGATAGAATGATGAACATTGAAAACCATTTCAGATTATATGATTTCCACTCAAATTTATTTTACAGGTTTGTCCATAGATGGTGATTTACAAGGAGTTGAACGTCTCCATGGTGCACTTTCTGCTCATATGTGGCCTGGAATGGTATTGAAATCTGGTGATAGAATAAATCAACCATCATTTCCTGAGAAAGAGGGTATTTTCTTTCTATTTTCTTTTCTTTGAACAATGCTACTCGCAACTTGTCAAAGTAGAAAAAACGAAAACACTAATTTTGGTTTATCCTTTTTCCCAGAGTTATCTTCAGAAGAATCTGACTATGAACCAGAGTATGAAGTGTTATCAGCTGGTTCGGCTGATCCCTGGGATGAAAGTGAACAAGTATGGGTTTCTGCATCTTCCTTAGATGCAGGGGGGTCAGCTTCTCAAAACAATCATACTGCAGAGGGTCAACAGGAGGATGGAATTAAACCTGATAAAGAGTCTGCGCCCACAACTTCAAGTGCTGCAATTCAAAATGAGAGTGAGAGGGATGTGCTGCACAATACCATGGATTCTGATGGAGATGAAAAGGCAGAAGAGAGTAAATATCTTGACTTAGAGGATTTGGAACAGTTGATGTCTGAGATTGGGAATATGCGTGCAGGCTTAAGATTGATGCCTGATTTTCAAAGAAGGGACATGGCTGCAAAGCTGGCCATGAAAATGGCTTCCATTTTTGGAGGAGAGAGTGATGATGAGAAAATTTAGTTGATTTTGGATGTAAGCTCAGTGATTAGTTATAGGTATAAGGTTAGATAGATGAATGTCATTCTGGGTACCTTTATGTGGGCCATCACATGGAAAGAAGGAGATGAGCAACCTCTGTTGCACAAAGACCAGGGGCACCTTTTTCATGCTTCTGCTTTCTCTTACTCCTTTTAAGATCAAGTATTCCTGTTTTCTTTACACAGTTTTATAGTCCGTATTTTGTGGAGCATAACATTTTGTTAAAAATTTCGTGGTAATCAACGTGGTGGTGATGTTGTGAAAAACTGTGTCAGGTTACTTCCTGCTGCAATTGTAAGTGTAGAACAGATTGAAAACACTTACAGGGACAAAATGACAAATAAAATTTCTAATTTTATTTTTTGCAAGTCCCATATTTATATAAAGTGCACTTGTTTGTGTCTATGTGAAATTCAACAATAACTCCGAATATTTTTTTTATTAGTGTTAACTAACTGTAATGATCCATGTGTCTATAGTGGGTATAAAATGGATAGTTCATAACTCCCAGTTAAAAATACCACGAGTTGAACAAGTTGTGTCTACTCCTCTTCGCATAATTGGAACTTTACTTGATGCATATTTATCAGTGGCATAGTAGTTTTCCTTATTTTTTTATGGTGTTGGAGATCACTAACTTGGATTCAAACCTTCCTTTCACATGGAAACATTATAACACATGTGAATTGGGTTATCTTATAATAAAGTTTCACAGGAAGATGTAAGGAGGATGTAGGAGATTTTGTAAGGTTGTAAGGTTTAAGAAGTGTGTTGATTATGTTGCATTTTTATTTATAGGGTGCTTGTAAAATCTTGAAAGTAGCGAATTGTAAAATCTTGAAATGAGTGAATTGGTTTAATTATGGTGATTAAGTAATTAGATGTAATTCTCTTATAAGAGAAAACTAGTATATTTCTTGTTATTATTCTCTTTCTCAAATCTCTTAGAAATCACAAGTGATATGAATTCATGTTGCATGGTTATGGAAAACTAAAAAAAATTAATATAATTTTATTTAAAATATTTATTTAATTTAAAGTTAGAAATAACAATATGGTTTGACCTACCAGTTTTGGTTTATTCCACATTTAATCTACATCAAATGGAATAAGATGAACTAACCCACATAAGAATAATGGACCAGTTTTGGTGGCTCGGTGGCTCGTATTGCATAATGATTAACTCATAGGCTAGAAGTCTACATAAAGCAAAATCTTTAAAAGGAAAACATCGTACAAATATTACAATAATATTATTTTATTGTTTTACATCTTTTTGGCATTAATATAATTTTATTGTTTCACATATTTTTTTCATGGGTATCAAATTAACATTGAAATTGAAATAAGTTAAATAAACACAACATTAACAACTTCATCAAATATCTATGTCAAGGTTATATCTTTTATGAACAATAATATATATATATATATATATATATATATATATATATATATTTAAATTTAATAAAAAGCTATAGTTATTAAAATATTATATCATTATTTTTTAGTTTAATTATTCAGATGGTGCTCACTTTGATAGAGGTGTGTCAATTTGGTACCTGCTTTTAAAAAAATGTCAATTGCATCACAACTTTTGAAAAAAATGTTTCAATTAGGTCTATTTCAGATAAAAATTATTAACACCGTTACTAGCGTGCTATGTGTCAATCTATGTTTTTTTTGTTTTTTTAATTTTTTTTTTTTGCAAAAAAAATGTCACGTGTCAGGTCTCTGATGTGGCAGTGTCAATGTCACGTGGCAATGGAATGACACGTGTCAATGTCATTGTTAAATGTCATTGTGTTGATTTCAATTTAGTCTCCATATATGTCTTGTTGATTAATTTTGTCCCTACTTATGTGTTTCTGATTCAATTTTGTTCTAATTTTTTTAATAATTAAAATAATTTTTTAATCTATTTTTATAAGATTAAAACTAATTAAGTATAAATATTTTATAAAATTAAGTACCGATATTTACATTATTGAAAGACAATATTGTTCTATTTTGAAAAGAAAAAGTAATAATTAACAAAACATGAGTTAATAATATACAATAATGTAATATGTTAAAAACAATTTAATAGAAAATATTAGTATAAAATTTATACAAATAATAAATTTGGTCTAAGATTGGAGAGAAACAATGTAAATATTAGTACTTAATTTTTGTAAAAGTATTTATACTTAATTAGTTTTAATCTTATAAAAAATGGACTAAAAAAGGATTTTAATTATTGAAAAAAATTGGGTCAAAATTGAATGAAAGACACGTAAGATTTGACTAAATTGAATCAATGAGACATACATGGGAATTAAATTGAATCAATAAGGCATATATGCGGACTAATTGAAATCAAGACAATGACATTTGATGGTAACCCTGACACATGGCATTGCCCTGCCATGTGGCTCTAACAATGTCACGTGTCACACTAGGGACCTGACACGTGGTAATTTTTTTTACTAAAAAAAATTAAAAATTGAAAAAAAAAACACAAACTAACACATGGCACGCCGTTAAAAAAATTAGTAACTTTTGTCTGAAAGGGACCTACTTGAATCACTTTTTTCAAAAGTTGGGATGTAATTGACATTTTTTAAAAAGGGTACCAGATTGACACACTTCTACCAAAATGGATACCATCCGTGTAATTAAACCTTATATTTTTTTAATTTCAATGACATTGGATACAATCTTGAAAGAAGTTTCATCTTCCACTATGTCATAATTATAATTCCCCCCGTTATCATCTACATACATTTGAACAATGAGAGATGTAAAATCCTAGAAATTGACATTTTAGAAGTGAGACTGGTTAAAATAGTGAGACTCAATTATTTTAATATTGAAAAGTTTTAGTATAAATAGTTTTGTTAAACGAGTTTCATTATTTTAAAACACACAATCTCTCTAAAAACTACTTTTCTAGAATTCTCTGACTTCTATAGGAACTTTCGTTCTCTGTTCGCCTGATTGAAAATCTAAGACTGTATGAGTGATTTTCGCGATGAACTCTTCAATTCGGATTGATCAATTTCTCGGCTCGTGTAAGTTAATTTTTAAATATTTTCTCGCAGTCTTCTTCTAGTTTTTGTTGTATGTGAAGATGCTTGTGTGTCCTTTTAATCTTCTATAAGAGTCTTTGCTTATAAGTGATCATGATGGAATGTCTGAATCCTTTGTGTGATGTTTCTATGTGTAGATAAAACATTCTATGAAGTTAGAGGCATTTTGGTGTTCCCATAGCTGTTTGGGCATGTTGAGCTAAGGTGAGGGATGCTAATTCTAGCTTTTGCATGTCGAGTTTGTTAATTGTTGTTGTCAATTGATAATTTTGATGTGATAAGTTATGAATTTGTGATTTACTTGTTTTGTGGTGATGAACTTCATGTTTTAACTGGTAAGTTGATATTGAACTCGTGTAGTATGCTGGATTGTGCATAATTTTGTTTATATCACTTGAAATTTTGAATGGCTTGTTAAAGTTGTTGAATTGGGGGTTAAGCTTGGGTTGTATGCTGAGTTTTGTACAAAATTTATGGTTTTGTTTGTGAACTTGGATGCCTATGTGAGAATTCTTAAATTGAGTAATCTATCCCGACTTGAGTTTAAAACATAAAAATTTAAATGTTAGAAAGTTTACTAAGTGAGGATTAACTCAAGAAGGGTCATATTTCTCAATCAAATCTCAAAAAGGAAAGTTATGTGTACTGATACACCATCGGACACCGTTGCAACACGTTCGGGAACCACTAAAATAATGGCCATTAACTTAGGACTTGGGGCACTGAGCGCCACTTTTGTATCACCGGGTGCTAGCAAGTCGGTGAGTTCTAGGGGTTATAACATTAGGCGCCACTTTTCCAGCATCGGGGGCCACCCTATTTTTCGAGTCTGCGTCATCTTAGGAGAAATAGGATTTTCGCTTCATTAACTATTGAATTGGGTTGCAATTTTGACAACACAACCTAGACATATGGATCTATGATTGGACCATTTGGATATTTGTTTTGAGCTTTATGGTTAGGGAAATGTTGTTCACTGTTTTGATGTACGTAATGAAGATATTGTGATTGAATTGATGAATTAAGCTTATATGAGAATATGATGGATGAGCTATGTATGATTGATGATGGTATACTGAGACTTGACTTGATATGTTTTCGTACAATATATGATTGAATATGAGATAACATGTGGAAGATAAAGGAATTTCACGGAGAAATTCCTTTGTTGTAATATAGTGTGTGTATTGATCTATGAATTCAAGTAAGGTTACATCTTAACACTCTAATGATCATTCAGACTCACAAAGAGTATAATGGTTCATGAGGTGAGAGTAGCAAGAGGTCTTAGTCTAAGATGATTATGGATTGACCTTGTGTGTTGTAGGGTGAAACACATTGACAATGGCTCTATAGAGCAATAGAGGTCACCATAAGTGCAAGATTCTAGTGAATCTGATTTCAATACATGTATCCGAATAATTGAGTTTAGAAGAGTCTTTGATTATAGAGTTTATGATTACTTGAAGTGCATTGTATTGTGATACAACATGTTTTGTTAATGTATGATATTCTTTTTGTAAATTAGCTTACACTCTCTTGTTTGTTTGTTATGTATTGTGTTCTTCTTTTGCAATGATCACCTTATTGATATGAGTAGAGGTGTAGAGACACCTCTTGATGTTGAGGAGTCATCTGTCTAGGTGATTGAGTGATGTTAGATCATGTTAGGTATAATCTTGTAATAGAATCATAGTATAGTAGTTTGAGAATGTATATGTTTGATATTATTATAGTCTTATTTGATATGACTCTCCTAATATACAATATACATTGGATTATTTGTTTTATGAATATTCATAATAAAATGTTTTATTTTAGTAGTATTATCTACGCTATTAGAATGATGTTACAACATATGATGAATTTAAAATAAAAATAATACAATAAAAATAAGATTAGATAAAAAGACTATGTTACCTCCCAAAAAGTCATTAGTCTAACTTTAAATACAAATAGTTACTTTCACACTTTTTCTAATGCATTAGTGGAGCATGACTCATCTCACATTATCATTTTGATCTAAAGTTCCTATTTTTGTTTCGAGAAAGTTTCTATTTTTATTTTTTTACTTGTACCCAAAACTAATTTCAACTTCAAAAATAAATTAATTTTAGTTTATGAAAAATTAAATTTATTTTTTATTATTCTATTCATATAAAAGTTCTTGGAATATATAAATTTTCTTAATATCGCAACATAATTTTTATTGGTGTGAGATTATAAATTTATGTTCCTAAAGTTTTAGAAGTGTTGTTATCTAAATAGTGCCTATTAAATATAATTGGATTTAGAATGGATTACATAAATTGATTTGGAAAAAATATATTCTTGATTGGATTTTAAACCATTTGAAAAATTCATTCTATAATAATAAGTGATAGAAATGGTGGCATTATTGGACTAAGTAATACCAATAACCCAATTGGTGTGAGTGAGCCAACTAAAGAACCAAAACTCATAAGGAAAAGTACGAGACAAACCTCAAGACCATTGGATGGGACGTAATAATATGCTTCAGACGTAGCTAGAATTTCTCCATTCGCTCGAAATGTGATTTGCACTTTTTTTTTTTTGTAAAATTGTTTTTAATGCTTGTGAAGTATCCTAAACTAGTTAAGATTCAGTTCGTGCAATGTTCCTCTCCTATTATAAATGAAAAGAGTAATGGAATGGAAAATTTGAAATTTACGGGGTGCAGAAAGCAAGTCTTAACTTCATAGCTGGGCCCAAAACTAAAGCAAAACTTGTAGACATTTCTGGTCTTTTGCTTCTTGCACCCCAATGATTACTACTTTCATATATTTCAACAGGTCTTTGAACATTTATATAATGTTCTGAAAAATATCTCACATATTCTCAAAAGCTGATGAGTCCATCTTCAAGAGTAAGGAAGCCAAGGAGAAGCCATGCGGAATTGATGAAGCTTCCATGGAGAAGGATGAAGGTGCGAAAGTTAGAAGATGAGAGGAGAAGTGGTGCGGCAATGGTGTTTGGAGAAGCTCTCAAGTGAGGTTGGGCCAACACTCAAGGAAGGGGGCTAGAGGAAACCAAGAAGGAGAACTCTAGCCTAAGTTGATTCACAAAAAGAGAGG
>Ga0214543_1005207_pt1 | contig 24099 bp, 27 predicted proteins | sample CNSS2metaG_FD_160094 | JGI IMG/M metagenome (GOLD analysis project Ga0214543, IMG submission 160094) | Root nodule microbial communities from cowpea collected in UCLA plant growth center, Los Angeles, California, USA - CNSS2 | ecosystem: Host-associated > Plants > Roots > Nodule | place: USA... | reverse complement strand
TGACAGCGCGGTCCGAGGAAGGCGAGATCATGGCTCTCGCACATCGCTATCAACCAACTTACGGCGTGCAGTTTCATCCGGAATCCATACTCACCGAATGCGGGTCTCTGCTGCTCAGCAATTTCTTGCGGCTCGCAGCCACTCGTTGAACCGAGCATGTAGGCCCAATCGACGTGAGCAGACAGCTGAACATCTCCCAAGGAGGGTTTGTCCCATTCGATTTCGATCAAGCAATCAAAAAGGACATCGAGAAGCGACGAAATGAATTGCTGGAGTCCATACGAAACGGCTTGATTGTTCATTTACCTTCCAAGAGTCATCCGCTTCATTTGGCCGCAAAGAGGGTCGACACAACAGTGTCGCGCATTCGCGGCGCTATGGCGATGGCATTCCCAGATCTTACTGAAACCAATGAGACGATCCGAGCTATCCTATATGGCGAAACACCCGATCTAGAAGCACGAAGGAAGACGTCATTCGCGCCCACTGCTCCATTTCAATAATATAGTCGAGCGGGTAAGAAACATTCCCAGTGTCGAACAATGGCAAAAAGTCAAAGAGCCAGGTGAGCAATACAATTCGGACAAGTGGGACGACGATGTTCTGCTGATCAGTTGCGGTAAGGCCGCTATCGAGGCTCCCAAATTGCTGGCGATCGAACTGGAACGTGTAATCCATTATGATTTTCCATTATGATTTATTGCCTTCCAGCATTCACTCCGGTCTCGCGGAAACAATGGTCGCTTTGACCAATTTGAAATACGCAAAGGCTCCGCAGCCAAAGGCACCTTAAACGCGCTTTTCACTCACCTATGGTCGATATTTGCGAGCTTCGAGACCGTCACGCTGCCCTCGCCGTCCCAACTATACTGATAATGATCGCCCTGCATGACGGGCAGCAAGATTAAGGATGGACGAAACACGCAAACATTGTTGCCGCCCTTTCGTCGGACACTATCGAAGACAATGCCGTTCTCACCGTCACCGGAAGACGGCCAGCGCAATGCAAGTCCAAAGGCGCGAGACTTTGAATAGTCGTTTGCAGCGTACAGCTCGGGCCGTGTTTCTTGCTGTCCGCGAATGTCAATCAGCGAGCAATCGATCCCGGTGATCAACTGCCGCATTTGAATGTTTGAAGGAAAGGCACCTTCTGAGAGGCGAAGCCGACGCGTATTGTGGTGCACAGTCTCGGTAATCGCTGTTTCAATTTCAAGCGCCGCATACCACGCACCGAGACGGCCGTCGGTGAAGCGGCCGCCAGTCTCATCCGCGTGCAGAAAGGCCGCCATCACCATATTGGCGGTCGGTCCTTGCACGATTTCTGAAGGAGGCAACAATTGCAAGCGTCCCGAATGGGACGTCAGTCGATCGTTCGTGACAGACTCGAGCAGGAACGCAACGGTCAGTTCTTCCTGGCTTAAATTCAAATCGTCAAAGATGCCGACCGTTGGATAGCGGCTGGCAATAAGGCGATGCGTATGTGCACGGATGCTCGCGCGGGATTCACTCATTTCATCCCGCGCCAGGCATCCAGATAGCGGCGAACCGCGTAGAGATCGTCGATGCTGCCCCGGAGCGCGCGCTGCAAGGGGGAGAGACCGCCAAACGGAAGGTCATGGTTCGGACTGGTGAACCAACGGGTCGCGCTTGCCTCGTCGGAAAAGAGCGTCCTCAATCCCTTTTGGATTCCGAGCACCAGCGAAACGCGCTCCAACTGATCGCGCGTCAATGTACCGATCTTGCCGTTGCGCCAGTTGTGATAGGTCGGCCTTGAGATATCGCCAGCGAGCGCACGGCGGTCATCAACGGAGAGATGCCACAAATCCGTCAGCTTGAGGAACAGCGACACTGCCGGGGCCGACAGGCGCTCGCGCATCTTCGAGTCGCGCAACGCGTCTGGAGCAAGGATTCCATCCGTAGGTAGCCGGATTTCTGTGGATGCTTCGGGTGTCATTGTCTATATCTATCCTCCACATCTAAGTATAGACACAGAGCCGTCTTTTTTCAAGTTTTCCATAACATATTGATATATCGACACGAATAGAAATGAGATGTGAGAACCGAAGTCCGGCAACGACGTAATCTGCCAGCTCTGCGAGAACAGAACAAGAACATTAAGCTCGCAAATTACCAAAAACCGCCTATGCCTCAAGCTATGACCAAAACCGTCAGCGACAATCAGCTCCTCGGCGAGCTGGGCGAGACCGCAGTAAAGAAGATCGTCCTTGAGACGGGCTTCATTTATGAGCAGCGCGGGCGTCTTGAAGCTGGGGTGGACGGACTGATCGAACTCCGGGATCCAAAGTCCGGCGCTGCGCTTGGGAAGCTGCTTGGCGTCCAGGTCAAAGCCACAGCTGAAGGAAAATACATTCGCGAAAGCGACAAGAGTTTCGAGTACACGCTTAAATCCAAAGACCTCGGCTATTGGCGCAAATACAACATCCCGGTCATCATCGTTCTATGGCGACAATCGGACGGCTCGGCTTACTGGCAGGACGTGTCCAGCGCCTGCGCGGGGATGAACGGCGCCTTAAGTTCGACAAGGCCGACGATGTTTTCGATCCAAGCTGTGCGGATAGATTGGCAGCAATTACTATCGACCGGCGCACACCGGGCGTCCACATCCCGCCGCTGAACTTTGGCGAGAGCGCTATCGTCAACATGATGCGCGTGCGCCTTCCGGATGAGATTTTCATCTCCACATCGCCATTTGGTTTTCGTGGAGATGCCATCCCAGACCTTTTGAAGCAGCGCAATCCAAGGTTCGACTGGGTTATTCAAAAGCGACGTTTCGTGTCGTTTTTCGATCCGCGAATTCGGAACGCGGGCGATCGTCGATTTGGATCAAGTTGAAGCCGTTGACACGAAGCTGTTCACGTTGAATGACGATCTCGATGATATGAATTGCACGATTGATCTGTTGCGCAGGACGTTGTCGCGGCAAACCCGCGACCAACTCAGCTTCCTCAAAGATGAGCGCTTGTTTCACTTTCATGCACTCGGCGAGAATAAGTCGCGCACCTACAAGTATGCCTCGGCCGTAAAAGACACATCGGCTCGCGTGGTCAGCTATTACCCGAACAAGAAATATCCCGACAAACCGGGATATGTTCGTCACCACGCCGCGTCGTTCCGATTTGAACGGCTTGGCGATGAGTGGTTTGTCGTCATTGACCCGACGTTTTATTTCACGCGGAACGGCTTCGTCCCGCATCCGTTTCCCGGCGCACTGCTTGCAGGCAAGAAGCGTCTGGAGCGCAATGCAGCTGTTCGTGGCCAAGTCATTATGTGGCAAAGCTTGCTGGCCGAGAGCTGCAAACAGAAAAACGATTTGTTCGAAAAAACCAATGCCAGCGATGTCCTGGTGGGATTTGAACATCTGCCGCTTATTGAACTTGAAAAGGCTGTGCCTGAAGACACATGGGAGCGAACTGATCCCCGCGCGGATGAGATGAAGCCCGCCGATCTCTTTGATGAGGGGTTGGCAGCATGACCTTCAAAGCACGCGTTTTCGATGAGCCGGTATTGGAGTTTGGCGACGGAGGGCAGCATTGCGATCCGCGCCAAGGTTTGCGTGAGTTCGGGCCGCTTCAGCCGCGCTCGGATGCTGGCGCGCCGATTATAACTACACACGACCGCACTCACAGCTCGGATGGAAGACACCCTCCGAGTTCGCCTTCACCTGCCACCCGCGCCAGGATCTGGCGCTGCGCTATGCCGATGGCTCCGCGCCAGCTCCCGTCGCTACCACCGCCCAACTGGGCAAATCCAATGGCTTGAGCGAACTCAGAACTGGATAAAATCTGGGGGCAAGGTCAGCAGGCACGATGAAGCTGTGCGGCATGCGGTCGAGATGGTCTCACAGCAACTCTCCGCGTTGAACGAAAGTAGCGTCAAGCCTGATGTCATCGTGCTTGCACTCCCTATTCCGCTGATTGAGAAGCTCGTCAATGCCACGAGCGAAGATGCGGAGCCAAAGGAGGAAGATCAGGAGGAAGACGATAGCGATATCCTGCTCGATTTCCGCGATCTTCTGAAGGCCAAAACGCTCCATCTCGACGTGCCGACGCAAATCGTCTGGCCTGACACATGGGATGATGCCGCTAAAATCCCACGCAAGGTGAAGCGCGAAAGCAACCGTCAGGTACAGCTGAAAGCAACGCGCGCGTGGAATCTGCTGAATGCGTTGTTCTATAAGGCTGGGAAGGTACCTTGGCGCTTGCTGCCGCAAGCGGATGGCCTGCGCACGAGCTACCTCGGCATCGGCTTCTATAGAGACGTCGATGGGCAGCAACTTTGGACCAGCACGGCGCAAATGTTCGACGAGCGGGGGCGCGGTCTGATTCTGCGTGGTGCGCGGGCGCAAACCGAAACCAAAGGCCGCCATCCCTATCTGACCGAGCAGGATGCCGACGACCTCGTAATACAATCAATCGCGACTTATAAAACCCATCACCGTCACGTCCCGGCGCGCCTCGTCATCCTCAAAACCTCAAGGTTTAGACCTGAGGAAGCAAAAGGCATCGATGCCGCTTTGCGGCGGGCGGGTATCGACCTGAGCGATCTGGTTTGGGTGCAAGAAAGCTCGCCCATTGCCGTCTTTCGCGATGGAAACTACCCGGTACTACGTGGAACGTTCATTGATTTGCGCGGCAAAGGGCTTCTGTATACGCGGGGATCCGTGCCGTATTACGGGACTTTCCCAGGCCTTCGTGTGCCGCGCCCCCTGCTGCTAGTGCGCCATGAAAATTGCGATACGGCGATTTCAAAGCTCGCCGAAGAGATCTTGGCGCTGACCAAGGTTAATTGGAATACCACGCAATTTGACCTGAAGCTGCCAGCGCCCATCATGGCGGCGCGCGAGGTCGGGCGAATTTTGAAACACATTGATTTCGGGACGCCCATCTCGCCTGACTTCCGAAAATACGCCTGGGACTAGGGCAAGCTTAGTATTTTCGATCCATGCCGGAGCAGTGATAATGACGCCCAAAGGGCGGGTTCCGAACGCGAGAGCCTCCAGCGCGCAGCTCAAAATGCTCTTCCGCGAGGGATCGACACCGCATGGTCAGACAGACGTTCCGCATCTTCGCGGCAATCGGCTGACTCGGTGAGCCTTAGCGAGTAGAGCCAGTTCGGCGGCGCTGGCGCCCCCGGCAGTCAGCAACAGCCGGCAAGGATAGGTACGTTAAGCCGCGCCCATTCGACGACCGCTCTTGGCATTGGGATTCTCAAGGCAAAACTTCCTTGCTAACGCGAAGTCTGCCTGTTGGCAGACTACGTAGCGAGTCCCCGACTCAGAAATTCTTCTGCGATTGCGCAGCCCGGATCTTCGGCAGGCCTTCCTCTCCTAACACCGGATTGGAAAGAGCACTCAATCCAGCTTCAATGATGGAGATGTCCTGATCGATCTTAGCTATTGTTGCCTTGCAGTCGAAACCCGTCCTGGCCTTCAAATCCATCGCCAACCGACCTCGATGCATCATTAGATTCTCAAGGGACTGACGGTCCTTCAATCGAATAAAGCCCTCTACAATCAACTCCATCGCATGTGACATAACACGACTCACTAAAATGGTCTGAAAACAGAGAGACATCATAGATCTGCTTGCTCCTTCGTCAACGCTTGGAAGCACCAAAGCGATAAAAGCGTTGATAGCACCCGCATCCAAATTCGGTGCAGTACATCTCTAAAGTAGATTGCGGGTGTCGCTGTACGAAACGTTCCAATCTGTGGCCGGAGCAACACGCTCGGGCGGTAAAGGAACTGTTGGTACATTACGTACTTTGTCTGACGACGCGCCACGCTTGATTTGGACCTTAATGGTTGGCGAGACAGGCACGGGGAGACTCTTCGTTCGCGCTCACTTGGTCGGAAGAGGTGCGATATGAATAATGACGATAACGGAAATCGCCATGAAGTATCGGTGATGACGGACGAACAGCACGACCTGGAACACTGCAAGCAAGAGATTGCTCGTCTCAAACAGCTGGTTGTGCGCCTTTCTGCAATTGTGTTGCGCAACGTCGTAAGAGACGGCAAGAACCGAAAGGAACGCGCGTGAGTCTCTGGCCGTCCACCGAACGCCAGCCACGGAGAGAAACGAACGTTGCGTCGTAGCGAGTTGTTCTTGGCAGTGCGGCTGCCCTCCGGGGGCAGGGAAGCAGCCCCCGTCCTTATCTCCATAAGGGCGGGGCTCCGATTATCTTTATAGGAACCATCCCGCAAGATCGGTGATTCAGCCGGTCGCGTCTCTAGCGCGACTTGTAGTGGCTGGCTGCCAGACGGCGGGGAAGAACGGGAACAAGATCGCCCCAAAAGTGTGATAGTCTCGCGCCCATGTACCGATGGATGGCCAGAAATCCCTGGAAGACGAATTTCGCGGTTTTCCTCCTCCTATGCTGTTTCGTAATCGGTTTGCTCGCCTTCGCGCACACGTTTGCGCCAAAGGACCAGCGAGTGTGCTTCGTGTTCCCTGTGTGGTGGCGCTGGGTCGCGTGGATCGGGTGCATCATGGCCGCTCACGAAAACCGCGCGGCCGGCCTGATCGGCGGAGGTGGCGCGCTGTTCGCCGCCTGGGTAGCCGCAAATAGCATCGTCCAGCAGATGCGTCTGCCCCTGCTCGCGCGCGAAGAGGATAGGATTGAGCGGGAAGGACCGGGCGCCAGGGATTCGATAGCTTTAATTTGGGCGATTGATGACGAGCTGCGCAAGGCGAATGGAAAACCTGGCCCAATGTTGAATGTCGTCGCAGCGTTCGCGCGTGGCACGCTTATTGAAACCAACCCGCTTTATTGCCGAGAAGTTACCTCTCGTGGCGGACGATTTTCGGCGACCGATCGCGGTGACGTTGTACGACCTTAGCGAAGCGGTGAAGGATGGCACGCCGAAGTTACAAAGGCGAAGCCGGACCAAGATCAGGTCCAGCGCTGGTTGAAAGTCGGTCAGTATGAACGTCACCCGACTACGAACGATCGAAAAGCAGCTAAGCCACAAGATCCAAAGCGGATAAGATCTGCATGACGGAAGGGTGCAACCACACGCCGATATGGAGCCCGCTCCGCCTGGTGTTGCCAAGCGTAGAGGTCTATGATGCGATCTACAAGAAGCTGATCAGTCGGCTCGACTTTGTGACTTTAGCTCGTTCATTGGCATGGAAGAGCTGAAGTTTACGACTACGGTACTGTTGACCAATGTTTAAGGTGCGCCTTCCGGTGGCTCGGGGCAAAGCCGCCTGGATGCATAAGTGTATTCCAGAGCCAGCCGGCGTGCACGTTCGATGAGATTTGCGGCAGTGCTGTGCCCCCCATCGACGTTCTCAAAGTAAAAATAAGATTGGCCGAGCGCAGCGAGCTTCGCGGCGGCCTTGCGGCCGTGCGCAGGATGCACGCGGTCGTCCTTGGTGGAGGTAAAAATGAAAGGCTCCGGGTAGGTCTTGCCCGGTACCAGCATTTGGTACGGCGAGTAGGCCTCGATCCACTCTCGTTGTTCGGGAATGGCCGGGTCGCCATACTCGGCGGTCCAGGACGCGCCCGCGCCCAAGTAGGTGAATCGAAGCATGTCGAACAGCGGCGCCCCTATGATCGCCGCGTTGAAAAGCTCGGGGCGCTGGGTTATTGCGGCGCCGACCAGCAGGCCCCCTTGGCTGCCGCCGATCACGCCGAGCCGGCGCGGACTTGTGACTTTCCGACGGATCAGATCGTCGGCGACCGCGATAAAATCATCCCATGTCTTTTGCTTCGTTGCTCCCTGGCCAGCCCGGTGCCATGGTGGACCGAACTCGCCGCCTCCCCGCAGGTTGGCAACGACGTACGCATTGCCCTGTTCGAGCCATAGTCGACCCAAAGCTCCTCCATAGGACGGGAGAAGCGGAATCTGAAACCCGCCATAACCATAGAGAAGCGTGGGGGTCGAGCCGTCAAATCTTGCGCTCCTGGGCCGCACCAGAAAGTACGGGATCCGCGCGCCATCGCGCGAAGTCGCCTCGAGCTGCTCCACGACATGCTTCGATGCGTCGAACGTCGCAGGTGCGGTCTTCAAGAGCTCGAGCCGTTTGCTTTCGGCATCAAAGTACCAAAGCGATGTTGGCGTGAGATAGTTAGAGACGGTAAACGTCATTTCATCGTTTTGCGCGGAAGTGGCTGATAGGCTTACGGTCGCATCCTTCGGCAGTGGGACTGGTGTGGCATGCCAGGCACCTTGATCGTACCTATAGACGAACGCCTTGCTTTGAAGGTTGTCAAGAATGGTCAGGACCAGGAAATTCCTGGTGCTGCCAAATCCGCTGAGTGCCTGTCGGCAGTTGGGCTGGAAAACGACAGAGGGTTTCGCACGCAGCGGATCCTGCTTCCATTCGGCCAAATCATACGAGATCATTGAGCCGGCCTTGAAGCTGATCCAGTCTTCGTCCAGTTTCACAAGCAGCCGGCCACCCGCGATGCCGACGATCAAGGCCTTCTTCGGCAGATCGAGCTCGATCGGCCCGGCGGGCCCGAACAGCACATACTGCCGCTCGAAGCCGTTGATTTGACGGACCACGCCGGTTACATCCATCCGGCCTTCACGAAAGACAAACGGCAAGGTCCTGAGGTCGGTGTGCTGGCCGCGAAAGACTTCGCGCGCCTGATCGAGCGGCTGAGCGCGCTTGAGTTCCTTCAAGACGAAAGGGAAGCCGGCCTCGGTCGTCGTCCCCTCGCCCCAGTCACGTGCAACAAGGACGGTGTCACGATCAATCCAGCTGACGCTCTGCTTGCCCTCGGGCAGTTGGAATCCACCTGCAACAAAGCTTTTGGCTTCGCTGTCGAACTCGCGTATGGACACGGCGTCCTTGCCACCGTCGGAGAGTTTGACGAGGCAGCGCTGCCCAAGGCAGCTGCGATCCTTGTAGACCCAGTTCTTGTTCTCGGCGAGAGCGAGCGCGTCAATGTCCAGGATGGTCTCCCATCGGGGATCCTGGCCGCGGTAGCTCTTAAGCGTAGTGCGCCGCCAGATGCCCCGCACATGGCTTTCGTCTTGCCAGAAATTTTCGAGACCTTGCCGTTTCAGCCAAACGGACGGAATCCGGTCTTTTGCCTGGAGGATCGTCAGCGCGTCCCGGTAAAAGCGATCGTAGCGAGGATCCGATTGCAGCAAGCCGAGCGTCTTTTCGTTCTCGGCCTGTGCCCAGGCCAATGCGCGGGGCCCCTCGACCTCCTCGAGCCAGAGGAACGGATCGTCGGTCGCACCAGACTGCCCGTGGAGCAGCGCGACTGTGAAACACATCAGCGAGAGCAACGCGGCGCGCACAAGCGACTTTTTCATTGGCCTATCCTCGGACCAGGCACGCAGGCCGAGCCCGCAAGTTCTTGCGAGGGGGCGAACGTAGCGAAATACGTGTTGCGATCGTGCACGCGCTGTGTCGCCGCCCGCAGCTTGATCTGTGCAAGCAGCATGCCGCCGACAAACAGCAGGTTTACGCCGCATCGTGCCGCATCGCCATGCTAGCTTCCCGACATTGGCTCTGAAGCTGACAATCAGGTGTCCGCCGAGTAACGTTTCGGCATCGTCCTTTGAGGCCGCCGGTTCGACCGCGGAACCGCATCAGCAGTGCGATATTGCGGGGGGCTGCGTCTCGCTTGCGTTCGGGTAGCGGGCGTGTGAGCTCTTAGCCGCCTAAGTGTTGGCATCGTGATTTGCGAGCGGGCATCGTGCGACAAAAAGAGCTCGTTGAGCAGTAGCTAAATCGCCGTCAGGAAAAGGCCGTGTTCATGGCACACCTGCGAACACTGATTTGACGATATCGCAACAGGACACTACCAGCTTAATTTCATTGGGACACTAGAAAGCAACGTGAAGCGAGGGCCAAATTTATCTATCTCCTTCCAAGCGCAGGGATTTCGGGATGCGCTGTGCTTTTGCGCCTGAGATAAAGGACACGCGTACGCGATCCACCCGAGATAATTGCTGATCAATTCCATGTAACGGCACCCCAACGCGAGAGCAGTTTCCGGAGGCGAGTCGGATCAGCCAACCCGGAGATCCTCAGCTGACAGCTTACCCGAACGCCCGGCCTTGAGCTGATAACCTACCCGGGCCCCCTCTTCGAGAGTGGTGTAATCGGCCCTTTCGACGGCACCGATGTGCACGAAGACATCGGGACGTCCGTCCTCAGGCCTGATGAACCCATAACCTTTGGTCGAGTTGAACCTCTTCACAATACCCATTGCCACGGCAGCATCTCCATAGTGAACCGCTCATCAGCCTCTCGCCTTAGGTTCGATGAATTCAGCTGAGCACCGTGAAGACGCTTGAGATTGCCAATGGTCTCTATTTGTCTGCTTCGATCAGCCCGTCGACCGAATTTACTCAGAACAAAGCCGCCTCGATAAATAAGTGTATTCAAGGGCCAGTTGGCGCGCATGTTCCATGAGATTGGCGGCGGCGCTGTGTCCCCCGTCGATGCTCTCGTAATAGAAGTAAGGCTGCCCCAGCGCGGCGAGCTTCGCGGCAGCCTTGCGGCCGTGCGCTGGATGCACGCGGTCGTCCTTGGTGGAGGTAAGAATTAAGGGAGCGGGATAAGTCTTGCCGGCCAACACCTTCTGGTAGGGCGAGTAGCCTTCGATCCACGCACGCTGCTCGGCAATGGCGGGGTCACCGTACTCGCCGATCCAGTAGGCGCCTGCGCCCAGTTTGGTGTATCGAAGCATGTCAAGCAGCGGCACCTCGATGATCGCCGCGTTGAAGAGCTCGGGACGTTGGGTGATTGCCGCGCCAACGAGCAGGCCACCCTGGCTGCCGCCAATTACTCCAAGCCGGCGTGGACTCGTGATCTTGCGGCGGATCAGGTCCTCGGCAACGGCAATTAAATCATCCCATGTCGTCTGCTTCGTTGCCCCCTGGGCGGCTTGATGCCATTGTGGGCCAAACTCGCCGCCCCCGCGCAGGTTCGCAACGACATACGCATTGCCCTGTTCGAGCCAAAGCCGCCCCCCCGGCCCTAGATCAGATGGCAGAAGCGGGACCTGGAAGCCGCCATAGCCATGGAGAAGTGTCGGAATTGCGCCGTCAAACCTTGCGTTCTTGGGCCGCACCAGAAAATACGGAATTGCCGTGCCATCACGCGAAGTGGCTTCGAGCTGCTCCACGACATGGTCGGACCCATCGAAGGCAGACGGTGTCTTCTTCAATTCCTCAAGCCTTTTGCTTTCGGCATCAAAATACCAGACTGACGTTGGTCCGAGATAGCTTGAGACGGTAAACATGGCCCGGTCCGCTTCATCGTAGGTAACTGACAGGCTGCCACCTGTATGTTCCGGCAGCGGTATCGGCGCCGCGGACCAAGCTCCCTGAGCGTGCTTATAAACGAACGCTTTGCTCTGAACGTTCTCAAGGATCGTCAGGATCAAAAAATTCTTTGTGGCGGTTAACTCGCTCAGAGCCTGGCGGGGCCCAGGTTGAAAGACAAGCGAGGCTTTGGCGCGCAGCGGATCCTGCTTCCATTCGTCGAGGTCATACGAGATCACCGAGCCCGCCGTGAAGCGGTTGTCCTCGGACGGCGCCCAGTCCTCGTCAAGTTTCACAAGCAGACGGCCGCACGCGAGCGTGACGATCTCGGCCTTCTTCGGCAGATTGAGCTTGACGGGCCCATCGGGGCGGAAGACCACATATTCGGACTCGAAAGAGCTGATTGCGCGGACCGCGCCGGTCGCATGAATATGACCGTCGTTGTCACGAAGCACGAGGGGCTGCGTCTCACTGTCGGTGGGCTCGCCACGAAAGATCTCGCGAGCCTCGCTGAGCGACTGAGCGCGTTTAAGCTCCTTCACCACAAAAGGGTAGCCGGCTTGCGTCAAAGTCCCCTCGCCCCAGCCCCGTGCAACAAGGAGGGTGTCACCATCGACCCAGCTGACGTCCTGCTTGCCCTCGGGGAGATGAAAAGCCGTCCGCAACGAAGGTCTTCGCGGTACGATCGAACTCTCGTATCGACACGGCATCCTTGCCGCCATCGGAAAGACTAATGAGGCAGAGGCGCTCTTCAGGCGGAAGGCAGCTGGCACCTCGAAAGACCCAATTTCTGTTCTCGGCGACGGCCAAGGCGTCTACGTCGAGGATGGCTTCCCATTTTGGGGCTTGGCTACGATCGCTCTCACGCGTGGTGCGCCGCCAGACGCCGCGCACCTGGTTCTCGTCTTGCCAGAAATGCTCCAAACCGCGCCCTTCCAATGGAATATCTTCGATCCGATCCTTCTGCAGGATGGAGAGCGCCTGTTCGTAGAAGTGCCGATAGCGAGGATCTGATTGAAGCACACCGAGCGTCTTCTCGTTCTCGGCGCGAACCCAAGCCACTGCGGCTGGCAGTTCGATCTCCTCGAGCCAACGGAATGGATCATCAGTCAGTGCCGCATCGGTTTTCTCCTGTGAAAGCGTCGTGGAGATGAAGCAGGCCATCGAAATCAGCGTGGCGACGAGGAGTGAGGTCTTCATGGATTTGCTCCGGCTGAGGTCGAGCGGCCACGCTCGCGGGCAGCGGAGCGTCAAGCAGAAGCGGCGGAAAGCACGCAAGCGCATGACATAGCGCGCCTTGCGCTATGTCGCGCCCCATCACTGCAAGCTGCGTGCCGGCTAAAGATCGCAAGTTTCAAGCGCTCCCGCTGCAGTACGATGTCCGCTTCCCAACACTGGTTGCCAAACAGACACCGACAACGTGTCCGCCGGACAGTCCGTTAGATGGCACCGGTCTTTTCGGTTTCAGCGGCCAAGAACGGATGCCCCCGCCTGTGTAGATCCCTTCGAGCGAGTGCATTTTTGCAGACTTGTCGACGGGGTCATCATGACAAAGAGCAGCGCCTTTCGGAGGGGATTGCACTCAAGACAATGAGGGCAGAAGCAAGGACTACGGCTCTTAGTAGCAACGCGTCTTGAGGTCGAGGCTCCAACCAAACGGGTTCAAGCGCCGGGTCAGGTCCAATCTTTCGATAAGATGACGAAACGACGGTGTCATCATTCAGTTCTTTTGGTCGGTAGGGTCAGGCTCAAACAGTCCTGACCCGACCGGCGGCAAAGGGCGCACGAGCCCGTGGCCCTTCATCGAAGGCGTACCACGCTAAGGTCGAAGGGCGAGATGTCGATCGAGAACGTCCGCTGCTAGTGGAGCAGCTTGGCAGGCGCCAGGCGTGCGAGCCACTCTGTGCTAACGGTGCTTGCGGGCCTCCATTGCAACGGGCAGCCTTTCCGGCGCGGAACGACCAAAAGCTCGCTGATGCCGACGCCACTTGTATAAGTGTCGTTTACAGGGTCGGAACAACGCGTTGGCTGCACACCGCCCGCTCCATTATTGATCACTCCCGTGATACCTTGATGCAGCTCGTTCAACATTCCCGGTCATCACCCAGGCTTGCGCAACCTGCACGAACCGCGTCAGCGCTAAAGATCTGAATCGTACCTCTGTGCTGCTGCAGAACACCGTAATCTGCCGTGCTGTGCTACCTCAATCCTCCCCGACACTGGGCTCTTGTTCGGGACGACCACTGAGCGAAGCTGTGGCTACCGGCAGCTCCCAGAGTCTGCCCTGTGTGTGCATTAGTCGGGCCTCCAGGCGCTTCATAGGCCTTCTTCTCGTCTGCACGGGCAGCCTCCTTCAGGGCGACATCTGGGGAGTCGATCTCGTTGTAGGTGGCCAGCGCCTCGGCATGGTTCCGGTATAGCGGCATCTGAGCCACGTTGGTCCAGCCGCGACCGGCACTGATCAGCCGGAACGGTGACACGGCTTTTGTCCAGCTCCCGGACGTAGTCTGCCGACCGGTCGTGGATGGTATAGGATTCAATCTTATCCATCATCGACCGCCAACGCTTGACACGCTCCTCAAGCGGCATGTTGGCTGCCCTTGAAATAGCGTCTGCGATTTCTTTGGGATCGTTTGGATCCACCAGCAGCGCCTCGTCCTCATTGAAGTCTTCAGCCGCCCCCGCAAACTTCGATAGGACCAGAACGCCGGGATCCTCCGGATCTTGGGCAGCAACATATTCTTTCGCTGCCAGATTCATGCCATCCTGCAGTGGCGTCACCACACCTACATGTGCCTCGCGGTAGAGACGCGCGAGTGCAGCCTGGCTGAACGAGTCATTCGTGTAGTGGATCGGCCTCCACTGGTCGGTGCCATGATCGTCATTGACATGGTTGATCGCATTCTCCACGTCCTCCTTGTACTTCTGATACTCGTCGACGTCGGCGCGCGAGGACGGGGCGATCTGTAACAGCGAGATGCTCAGCAGCTCCTTCGTCAAAAGCTCATTGAACCCGTTTATGGCTGCCTTTCGTATAGTGAGCCGGTCTACGCCGATGGCAAACTTGGCGCCCTGAAATTTTTGCAATAATGACGAGACTTTCTCTTGCTCTGCGGGAGAGAGGTCTGCCGCAAGATACGCGCGAACTGCTCGGGATCGATCCCGATTGGGAATTTTTGAAGTCGCGTCTGGCAACGTTCCGTGGTCACAACGCCATCCTTACTCTCGAGCCCGAAATGGGTTCCCAGGCAGGCCAGGAAATTGTCTACATCCCGGTTCGTCTGAAAGCCGAGCAGATCGTACTTCAGCATCGATTTCATCAGTTCGCGATGTTTGGGTACGCACTCTAATGTCGGGCGTGGGCCATGGCGTATGGAGGAAAAGGCCGGTTTGCCGCTCAATGCCCAGGCCTTTCAGCTCGGCCCCAAGCGGGAGCAGATGATAATCAGGAACTCAGAATGCGCCCCTATCTCGTACATCGAAAGCCGCGCGCGCGATGAAATCGTTGATCCTTCGATAGCTGCCATAATCCTCTTCCGAGCCCGACATCCGGTCCGGCAAGGAGTGCAATGCTGGCCACAACGTTGAATTCGAATAACCTCGATAGTAGCCCGCATGGTCTGCGGCCGGCAGATCGAGCCTCGCGACGTGGCCTGCACCAGTCGGCACCAGTGGCAGGGGCCGCTCGATCCCGTCGCCGCGGGTCTCAAAAGAGCCTATCCAAACCGCGCCGGAGCGTTCCACCACCGGCTGGAGACCCGCGGCAAGCCCGCCGGTCTGGGGTTTATTGGGGTCGAACGGCGCAATGCGGTTCGAAATGACGACAAGCTTCAAATCGGGTTGCTGCTTGACAGCATCAGGGCGATCCTCCACCTCGTCCGATACACTGGGATCGGAAGGACCTGCACTAGCTTGTTGCTCTTGCGGTCTGTCGTCCAGGTGCTGATCAAAGGCCGCTTTTCCTATGGTTTCATCTTGCCCGGTGGCGGCTGATGTGCTGACGGGGTCTAACGTTGCCGTATCGAGCGTGTCTTGGATTCGAACTATCTCGCAACTCCGTTTGACGATGTTTACGTTTGCTGCAGTCGCAGATCAGCCCCGAAATATCTCCACTTGCCCAGGATCGTAGGTCTAGCTTTCGGGAAGCTGACCGGTCGAGCGAAAGAGTTAGGTCCAGGACTTCGAGGCTGTCCTGGCGGATGAAGGGACGAGATGGTCGGATAAGGTAAGACGACCTTTGGCTTCATCGACTTGATGAGTGCACGCAGAGCGTGGTCGTGGTTCGGCGACGCACAATGGGCCTCGACGTTAGGAAGACTCGGGCGCTGTGGCGAGGTCACCGTCCTGATCGCACCATTTGAATGGCGCAACCGCCCATTGGCGCTATGGAACGGGCTCGCAAGTGCCGAGCTCCGTCTGCCCGATGTTCGCGACGTTTCCCCCGCTCGCGTTCGGGTGATGCGCTTTCCGAATCTTCGCATGGCGGTAGCTGGCCAGAGGTGGCAACCGAGCTCCCATCATCTGCAAGCGTGCGCGCCGATAGGCTGTTTTCTTCGATCAACCGATAGGTGCCGCCCCCTGGCTCTTGGGCTCTTCGCTGACGACGTGGGAGTTGCCAACGTCAGGATCGAGATGCCAGCTGGTTCTGATAGTACGTAACGCACCGAACTGATGCGCCATAGACACAATCGGCGGCTCCGAGCTGCCTTCGCGGCTTCTTGCTTATGGAATCGTTCGATGATCAGTGAGAAAGTTTGCCGCCATCAGAACTCCCGCACAGCAGGGCCCGACGAGATAAAATTCGGCGCGAAACGGCGACTCTTGCGTGATGTATGCAGACACGAAATTGCAAGCCATTGTTCTTCGTGTGACATGTTGAGCTTTTCGCTTCTGGATCGAACGCAATCAAATGTCGCCCAACAAGCGCGGATCGAACAAGGAAACGCGCGAAGCAGACCCGGACCAAAAGTCCGGCTGCAGACGACGCAGTCTGAAACTGACTAGGATTAAGGGGACACATATCCCAAATGGGACTGTCGACGTAGAAGCACGCAGCTATAAGTTGCCGGCTGATCCGTGGGTTTGTTGGTTTTATTTAGTGACGGCAAGCACGATCATTTAATCAATGCTCAAGACTGAAGAGGAAACGGGCGCCGTTCCAAAGAGAGTTTCATTTTGCCCGAGCGAAATGCGCATCACTCGTGGAAACAGCGCAGGATGATTGGTGCGCTTGGATTGCTGAAATGGCCGGCGATTGTAGTCGATCGTCACGGCATGGTTCTGGATGTCAACGAAGACGCCTATAGTCTTTTTGATGGTGATCTCTCGATCAAGGGAAAGCGCCTGTTCGCGGCGGACCTTCAATCACGAATGAGATTGGATCGGCTGGTCAACCAGATTCGTCTCGCATCGAGTAAAGCGGGTCGTACCACCTTGCAAACTGTCGTCACCAGACGCCAAGGCCGTCCGGTCGTCGTTGATGCCTTTGTGCAAGGATTGGAGGACGACCTATTTCCGGCTGTGGGTGCCCTTCTTCTCCTCACCGATCTCAACGAAACCCTCCAGGTGTCGCAGAATTCTGTGATGGAGATCTTCGGACTGACGCCTTCTCAGGCCCGGCTCGGATCGCTGCTGGTCGAAGGAAAGACGCTCAAGGAAATTTCCCTTGATATGAAAATTTCTCCAGGGACAGCGCGTAATCATCTCAAAGCCGTTTTTCTACGGACCGGGACGAGACGGCAAGCCGAGTTGGTATCTCTGTTGTCCCGCCTGCGGTAACTTTCAATCGAGGTCCGCTCGCGCGATCGAGGCATTCGTTCTGACGCCAGCGCATGCTGTGGCAACGCAGTGGCTGCAGTCAACTTCCTCGTTTCTGACAAATTCTCTCGATGCTACCCACGCCGAAATCCGTGCTGCACCAATGCCTTCGAATCCGAGGCGATGGGCCACGGCTTTCCGCGAATACGACGTGCGCTGGATGTTCAACAAGGAAATCAACCTGATAGGGGTGCAAGCGCTCGGCAGGGCCGGGGTACGCTGAATGCCGAGCTCGGTGTCAAGCACAGGTCAGCACGATCCAGGCTCTCAGAGCCAGTGTCTGTGCCGTCCTCCACCCCATCGTCAGACTTCAGTTGGGCGCGCTCGTCATCGCTCAGTATCAGGGGCAAGAACTTGTGACTCGGGACGCGCTGGCTTCCAGGAGGCATTGACCTCAAGTATTCTCCGATGAGATTGATGCCCGAGGACGCGCAGAGCAGCGCCAAGGACAACCAGGCGCGCAAGCGAGTGGTCCTGAGCGTCAACATGCGTCCGGCCGTCATAGCTCGTCGTATTGCGGTGGGCGCATGGCGACCCGCATCGCCCTAACTCGGCGATGCCTCAGCCGCCATGGACGGGCCGAGCCCGGGCTGACCGACGGCAACGGCCGGAGGTCACGTTGGCTGCAGCGACCATGAAGGAATGGTGGGAAGGTCCGGAAAGCGGTCTCGATGGTCGAGAGTTGGCGAGGTCAGCACCCTGATCAATGGATCAGGGACAATCTTTACCAAACAGCTGCCCAAGGTAAACTATAGGCTACATAGTCCTATTTGATGGCCAGAAATCCCTCGAAACAGACATGCTTGTATATGGTCATGGCGTCCATAAACCCCGCACGATGCAACATGTCGAGATTGCCCTTTGTCGAAAACGGCTCAAGAACGCCTTTCAAGCTGCTTGCTTTTCCCAGAACTTCTTCGGGCGAGTAGCCGTTCTCCAGCTTATAATCGGTATAGATCGCGCTCATAATATCCTGAAACCGCGCATCTGGCGCCCTGACTTTCTCGAAAAACAGGAATGCTCCGCCCCAATTGAGTGACTTATAGATTAAGTCTATCAAGTTCTGGCGGTGTCGTGGCGGAACGAACTGTACCGTATAATAGGAGACGATAAAATCGCTGGCTTCGTAGTCTACCTCGCATGCGTTTGCGAGCAAGTACTCGACGTTCGGCGCTTTGCCCGGAGCGCTACGCGCGTATTCGATCATGGCGCGCTCGTTATCGATCCCGATCCAGCGCGTGCCGTGCGGATGGCGTTTCGCTAGTTGCCGCAGGAGCGTTCCGGTTGAAGTACCGATTTCATACGCGACTGAGTCCTTCTTCACGAAAAAATCACTCACCTGTTCAATCAGGCTGTGGCCCGCTTCATAGTTGGGAACGGACCGTGCGACGTGGCGATCAAAATATTGAGGTGTGTCGCCGCCGAAGCTCCAGCCGGCGCGTTCGGCCCGGATGCCATCTCCGGTAGGGCTCCTCTCTCTTGCAGCAGACTGCTCCAAGCTGTCCATGACCACCTCTCCCGGTCTTTCCGGCTATGCGAGCTGCAGTTTACGTTCGCTTGTCGTTCTTCTGGCCAATTCGCTTTTGACCGCGGGGCTGAAAAAGAGGGACAAGGCCTCGTCTTCAAAGAGTTTACCGAGTGCGGAAAGTCTCAGCCCGGCTTGGCCCCTATCGTCGAGATAAGCCTCTAATGCGCCGGCATTGTTCAGCTCGTCGACAAGAGCGTCATAATACCTCGAAAGCTGGGGATGAGCGGAGCGGAGCGACCGCAGGCTCTCGTCCTCGATGCGTCCGATACGTAGTCCTGTCGCATAAGAGGCGGCCAGCAATTCCTCTTCGTCGACGGCGCGTCCGGTGGCGATCGGAATGTTGCCCGTCAAGACGGCATCCACATATGTCGGAATATTCGGGTCATTGCGAAACACGTGCCCCAGACAATTTGCCTTCGCCACTTTGACGCCGCCATGGGAGTAGGCTCCCGCCCCCAACCCAAGAAGATCGCTCGCCGCCGTCGTTCGGATCCTCTTGAATGGATCGGTAAATTCATGCGATCGCACAAAGCGGTTGCCGTCTGTCTGGTCATAGCCGAGCGCGGCCATTTCCTGCCAAATAAGCATCCGGCCAAGAAGTGTCGTGAACTCGTCCTCGAACTCCGCTCGCTTTGTTTCCGTCCTATACCAGTGCCCTTGAGGACGGTCCCCGAATCGTCCGTGATACCAGGTGAGGTGTGGCGGACGGATCTCGGCAATGGCTTCAAGATTGCCCCATACTTCAGACGTCGACCCCCTATAGAGCCCCTGGATCAGGTCAAGATTCCAGTTTTCGAAGATCGTGTTTGCAATTGCGCATGCACGAATCGGAGTTTCGCGCTGGTAGCCGCGGGCCGCATATTTGAGGACCTCATCATCGAACGACTGTACTCCAAAGCTCAGGCGCGTAACGCCTTGAGCTTTAAGAGACCGCAGCTTGTGTTCGCCCTCAGGCGCGGTGATCGTGAGGGGGCTGCCTTCGATGCAAAACTCCGCGCCGGACCGCAGATCATATTCGCTTCGAATGGCACGTATCAAATCTCGCAACGCTGACTCATCGAGAACGAGCGGCGTGCCTCCGCCGATATAGACCGATGACACCACGGTGCCGCTTCGAGCGAGCCGCGCGCCCCAAAACGCGAATTCACGTTTTAGCGCGGTCAGATAACGAGCAACTTTAGCGTCCTCGATAGAGTGCTTTGCCCGGCCAGCGTAGTGATCGACTGGGTAGTGACAGAAGGTGCAGCGGGTTTCACAGAACGCTATATGAACATAGAGACTGGCTTCTTCGCCCCACTCGATCGTATCGATCACGCTTCTTGAATCGAGCGGTGTCAAAGAGTTGATGGGCGGGTAGATCGCCACCGAGTGCGATCCGCCCAGGACCGCCCGACTGATGCCGATTCCGGCGGCATGAAGTGCCGGCAACATCGCCGGAATTCCGAGCCGTCGCAGCGACGAACATGCTTGCTCAAGAGCGGATTCTCTCGATCTCATGGTCGCACCTCACGTTATCGCGCTACCTAGTTGATAGATCATCGCCGTTGCGCGATGACGGTAAGATAAACGTCGGCGCGCGTATCTGGACTGTCGTCGTATCTGTAGATTACGTCGTAGGGATTTATCAGGCGCGGCATATACTGCTTACGCCAAAGGGTTGCATGCTCGCCTATGAGCGACGGGACGATTTGACCCCAGATGCGTTCCGCGATGATCGTCAGATCCGGATGCACGAAGGCTTCGCAAATCCACGCATAGATTTCGTCATACTGGACCCATGGCTGCCGGAGCGAAGCGAGATGAAGCTGCACGAGCCGATGGGTGACCGCGATGCGGCCTCCGGGCCGTACGACCCTCGCCATTTCTTTGACCATACTGGCTCCGAGTCCCAGTTCCCAAATGCCCCCGGTCCATTCGTTGACGGCCGCATCAACTGACGCATCGGGCAGAGCGAGACGCTGCGCGAGACCAGGGCGAAAATCGAGATTTGTGAAGTTTCGTTCACAGGCGAACCGGCGCGCCCGATCGCTCAGGCAGCGAAACATCTCGACGGAAATGACGAGTCCGTCTTCCCCAACAGCCGGCGACAAGCGTCGTGCGACGCGTCCGAGCCCGCCGCAGACGTCGACCACGATGCTCCCGGGCTTGAGCAGCAGCAGTTCCGGGTGATTCGGAAGCAGATCCTCTTGCGCACGGACCAGCTTGTCTTCGACTTCAGGTACCTGGCTCCAGCTATTGTCGTTCTCACATGCCTTCAACAAAGGCAGACGCCATCGCAAGTACGCGGCTCGAAAACGCTTTGCAAAATCCGACACCCGGCCGGGAGACGCAGAAGACGCCGCATTGCCCAGCAACACTTCATCGCTCGGCAAATTGACGATCAGGACGTCACCGAGCGCGTTCTCGATTGCGCGGACCGCTTTGAAAATGGCATCAAAATCATCTTCAGCGGCATCTCCGGCGGGCCAGAGAGCGTCCGGATCAAGCTGTAAGCACAGACCTGAGATGAAGGCCGAGGTCGCCCAGGTCAGAACGCGCCTCCGCTCAGCCTCGTCCACGATCGACAGGTCGGGCGTCATGAGCAGATGGACGGCGACGCCATCGCGAACCATCTCCTCAAGCCCGGCAACCGGATGGTTCGGCGCCGGCCAAGAAATTCCGTCCAGGTAGACCGCGGCACCGAGACGAATGAGGGAACGCCGGAGTTCACTGTCGCTCGCCAGGCATTGCGTTTGCACCACCGTCTGGTGCATTCGAACAATGCCTTTCTGGCGAAGGCGCGCCAGTTCACTCAAAGTCAACTTGTGATCTGCCAGCTGCGCGCAACGCAGCAGCAACTCCGGCGGATGCGTTTCGTCCTTCAGGCGCGTGGAGATCTGCTCAAGCGAAATCTCACCATCGAGGTCGATTACGATGGAGCGGCGCAAGCTTGCGGTGCGTGCACATTCCGCAATGCGTCGCAGATGCTCAAGCTCCTCGGTCGACGGCTTTGTTTGCGAGGTAATGTGCATAAAGCCGTGCTGGCGCAGCGAAGCCAGCATCTCGTCAATCATGGACTGATCGTCGAATTGCGCGCGTAGAACTGCCACATTAACAGGCTCGTTGCTGAGCGTGGTGACAAAATCCACCAGGCCCTCGCCAGGTGGCACGACCATGCCGATCTCGAGGTAACCGTGACTGAGCAATCGATGTTCGGCAATCTCGGCATCCAGAACCTCGACAGCCGGGTCGAGCATGACAAATGCATCGTCCGGCAGCTTCTTGGAAAGGCGGTCCGGTCTGGAGGTCTTAAGGCGCTCAAGCAGCTTCATGGGGCGCGCCGCCGCAGATCAGGTGTGAAGCAAGAGGGAGCTCATCTACGGCATGCGTTCCTTTTCGGGAGGCAATTGCACTTTTCGACGGGTTAGGTTGATTATCCGATCCGCTTACGATGACACCGAGCCCCGCCAGAGAATCGATTAACGCGAGCACATCAGCTTGGGCGACATCGTTCAGGGCCGTCGACAATTCCACCAAGCTCTTTGGGACACGAAGAACATCAAAGAGGCGGGCAGCTCGCTGCGAAAGCTCCGCATATTCATGGGGGGATTCAGCGACCGGAACATAGATCAGCCAATGTCGCGGAGAGGCTTCGAGGTCCTGGTCGGGGTCGAAGTCAAACGGATTCTCAATCCATGGGGTGAGATCATAGGATGACGAGATCATCGTCGCCGCCGGATGGGCGACGAAGCGGATTGACTGCAAATTCCTGCTCGGGCTCTCTGCCGAGAAAGCCTCCGCCGCGGTATTGGGCCATATCAGGGGAGCGGCTTCGCCGAGCCGGCGCGCAAGCGCAACGCCGGCCGCGTCGATCGCAAGCACATCCTGGTGCGGGCGGGAGAAGAACTCCGCACGACCGGCCAAAAATGCGACAAAACATGCTGCCGTTCGCCAGAAGTAAGGCCCATTGTCCGCGTAACCGCCTGACTGCACAAATTCCGAGGCAACCGCTTCAACATCCAGCCCACTCGCGTGCAGGAGCCGGCGCGTAAGCGGGACAAGGTCTAGCGCACCCAGAGCATTCCTGACCAATCCGCGACGATACATGCCAATGTTGGATTCGGTCGGCGCGGGAGTTCCCGCATAGTCCACCAGGATTGCAAGCTCATCCGCCGTGCAGCCATGGGCATCTTCGGTCCTCGAGTTGGGATTCACGACCCAATTCGCGAGGCGATCGTCTCTCAGCACGCGTCGCCACGTATCCCAGACCAGCCGCGCGTCCACTAGGCAGCCTCGCTGCGCGTCGTACGTCTGCTCGCCCGCCCGTAGGCGCGATCCCACGCCTTACGTCCCCGTTCGAGGTCGGAGAGGATTAGATCGGTGGTACGCCCGGTATCCGCCATTTCTCCATCGCAGTAGAGAGATTGGGTCTCATATTCGAGGATGACGGCGCCAGGCCGCGCACGCGATAGAACATCTTCGAGCAGGTCCCAAACTGCCTCTGCAACCTGGGTATCGTGAAGATCGTGATATTGACCCTTGATCCACCGCCCTCCCGCCATATGAATAGTGATGATGCGGTCGAGCGGGATGGTGCTCAGAAACCGACGGATGGAATACCCCCTCGCGCGGTGGTTCTGCTCGTTCGCGTAGAGATTGTGCAAGTCCAGGTGCAGGTAGGTGCCTGATAATTCAAGCATTCGCGCGAGGAATTCCTCTTCGGGCAAATCGCTACCGGGGCATACGCGGTAGTACGCAGCGTTTTCGTGCGCGAGCGGAACGCCGTAAAGATCTTGAAGCGCGCGCGCCCTCGCCGCCACACGAACAGATTCAGCCCGCGAGAATTGTAACGGACTGCTCCAAACGTCGGACCAGGAGGCATCGCCGTAGAAACAGTGGTTGGCGACCGAAGCAACGTTGAATTTCTGAGACAGCGGAACGTGCCGTCGTACCGCCGCTGTGCTCATCAGATCGTCGAAGCCAAAGTCACCGCCGTAGTTCGAATGTCCGAGGAGCGGATATTTATCCATAATGTCGCGCATGAGATCGATGGCGCGGGGAGATACAAGACCCGGCCCATCAAGAGGGCTCATGACCGAGTCGAAGAGTACTTCCAGCGCGTCAAGGGGCTGGCTCAGAAACGGAAACCACCCAATTAATTCCGGGTTAAACTGAAGCCCAACGCCCAAGCGCGGAACGCTCATTTCCGAGACCTCCAATAGCCTTGGCGGCCCCGCAAAGGCGACGCGCCAAGGCCACGCCGGATTAGGATCGGTCAGTTAGGGATGATCCGCCGCGCACTTCGCCGCGGTTGCGGCGCATCTCGCTGCGGTTGCAGCGCACCGCGCCGCGGTGGCCGCGCATCGGGCCGTCGCTGCCTTTGCCTGGGCATGCGCCGCAGTCGCCGCACATTTGGCAGCCGTAGCGGCGCATTGCGCGGCCGTGGCGGCACATTTAGCGGCTGCCGCCGCCGCTTCTTTCACCGAGAGCTTTTTGACGTCCATTGGATTTCTCC
>Ga0214543_1005203_pt1 | contig 24108 bp, 13 predicted proteins | sample CNSS2metaG_FD_160094 | JGI IMG/M metagenome (GOLD analysis project Ga0214543, IMG submission 160094) | Root nodule microbial communities from cowpea collected in UCLA plant growth center, Los Angeles, California, USA - CNSS2 | ecosystem: Host-associated > Plants > Roots > Nodule | place: USA... | reverse complement strand
CAGCACATAAACACTTATATTTTATATTTATATATATATATATATATATATATATATATATATATATATATATATTACTTATTAATTTAAAAACTTATTAAAAATCATAATGTTTCATCTTCATATATGATTATTTTTCGTTGAAAAATCATCACACATACGCACGTTCAAAGGAGTGGAGATGAATTCTTATGGTTGAAGTGATAGGATGAGAGAAGAGAAAGAGGATCACGTTACTCAAGAGGAGGAGGTGAGGTGTGGTGTTTGGGTGTTTAAGGTTACAAAGGTGTGTAGTGATAATACTTATTATATTTAAAATAAGTTCTCATATGATTAAGAATTTGAATCCTTCAATGACTAAGTTTCAACCCTTGAAAGGAGTATATAGTTTTGTAAATTTTATATAAAAATATATATATATATATATATATATATATATATATATATATATATATTCAATATAAAAATAAAAAAATCAACCAATATATATTAACCAATCAAGTCATTCTTTTTCTTTTTCTTTATCTTTTATCAAAAAGGTTAAGCTTTTGTATAGGATTGAGGTCACATTCGGTATTTTCATTTGATGTATATATGTTTTTCTCATGATTTCATTTTAACTCTCGTTCTTAATCCAGGCCACGCCACTGTCACTTTCCCATTTGCACAATTAACAATAATCTCTAACGGTATTTATTGGAGAATAATGATGTTGAGAATCATTATTTATCTTTATATGCTTTAAAAGGAGAAGTGGGAGTTGGTACGATCCACTTTATGGCTTATTTTGATAAAATCCAAATTTTGGTTCTCATTGATGGGTAGTTCTAATAACTTTTAAATTTTATAAATTACTTGTTGGACCGGATCCGTTATTTAGAATCATGGTTGGAAACAGGAATTATATGACTATTAAGGGGATTATCCATGGTATGCCCTTTTTTATTATCAGCAAGAACAAATATATTAATAGGAGGTAATTGGATTACCTCAACCCATAAACAATAAAAAAAAAAAAAACTATGACTTTCCTTCATCATTTTTCACATAGAATAGTATCTCACAATCATCACAAAAGAAAAGACACAAAAATTACAAGTAAAAAGCATATCCTTCATGACTTTGCCTTGAATACAAAGCTTAAACGTCATCCCCCAATAACATCAATTATCCTGCAAAATATGAAGCCACAAATACACACAGAGACAATGCAAAGATAATGCAAAGAGCTAATTTCACAAAACTTTTGATGTAAACCAAACCAAGGCTACAAATAACAGTGAATGGAAACCACATGCAACAATCACAGAAGATATATCATGATGAGCCAAAAGATGATAAATCACCCCAAAAAAAAAAATATAAAAAAATGAAACTTTCAGATCGCGAGGAGACATGTAATTGGACTCAAACACCAGTCAGAATAAGAGAATGTTGCTGATGGATACTTATTGGTGATCCAAGCCCATGCTTTAGTTTGAGCCAACATAAAAACTTCCTCCATGTCTATTAATGTATTTTTAAATATAACACCATTTCTATGTGACCAAATACCCCAAATAATAGCCATCCACATACATCCCCACACGTTACTATAGTTGGTATGAAGACCTAAGAATTTAAATTGACTAAAATGAATTTGAGCACTCATGTGATATAGTGATGATCTCCTTACCCAAGAGTCACACATCTTCCACACGTGTGAAGTCACATCACAACTAAAGAACAAATGGTTGATGGTTTCCTCATTAGTGCCGCATAAGACACACATTCTGCTACCAACATCTATTCCTTTCCTTTCCAAATTGTCTCGTGTGGCTACTTTATTTATGATAACTCGCCATGCAAAAAATTGAGCAGAAGGAAGTGCTTTGATTTTCCGAAATTCACTATAGCTAAAGCCATCTTGAACAAATTTATCGTTTTTAAGCTTTGTATAAGCAGAGTTGACAGTATAAACTTGTGTTTTATCATCCCTCCATTGCCACTCATCCTCCCTTTCTCTACTTAAAGATATACCCTCTATCTCGTTCATCAGGACATTTACCATTGTTTTTTCCCACTCAAACCAACTTCTTCTCCAAGGTAGACACCATTGCCACTGATCACCATTCCAAAAACCATATTCCCCTAAAGTTCCTTCCTTAAGAATTGCATTTGTATACAACCTCGGGAATCTTTCCTTTAACGACATTTCGTCAAGCCATATATCATCCCAAAACTTTATTTTATTTCCTTTGCCCTTGTTCCATCTTAAGTTCTTATTAAACCAGTTAGTTTTTTGTCCTTTCCCACAAAGGTTCTTGATATCCCTCCACCACCAAGACTCAAGTTTTGAGCCTTTTGCCTCATCTAAAACTCTCCATGATCCATACTTTGAATCGAGAATCTCTTTCCATAAGCTAGGATCCTCTTTTCCATGATATGCCCTTGCAATCTCAAAAAATACATTCACAATTTCAGTTTTCTTGTTACCTATATTCGGTGCTTATTTAATTTTGGGTGGTAGCTAGCTCAAGACTATAGGGCTGATTATGCTGGCTTGCAAGAAATTTATGCGGAAAGCTGAATTTATACATTACAGAGCGATCCTAATGTTTCTCTTGATTGTGCTCAACTTTATCTTATTCGATGAATGATGCATACCGACTCCATTGCAAAAATGTATAGCATGCACATCATATCCGATAATCCTCACTAAAAAAATGTTACTAAAACACAAAAATTATTACTAATACAATTTAGTAACATTTTATATTCCCTACGTTCCTATTGAATTTTTGTAACATTTATTCATATAAATAGAAACATTTATATGTTACTAAAACTTTTAAGTGACATTTCTTTTAATAAAAGTGTAACATTTTTAAAATGTTACTGAAATTTTATAGTAACATTTTAAAATGATACTAAAATTTCATAGAACACGGCTACCAAATCAAAATCATTCCAATCAAGTCTAAGAAAATAATGAAATAAAATTAAGTGATATCAGGAGGTGAAGTTTGTGTACCCAAAGAACAAAGATAGTATGGAGCTGATGAAGTCCTACTTTGATGAGGAAAACCTTCCCAAAGAACTAGGTGAAAAAAGCACAATGAGTTATAACCACGAGGAGTTCTCCAGATTATACTTGATGCCACAACATGATATTCTCTCAACATTTATGTAGTGAACAAATATCATACTATCTACTAGCCATATATAACAGTACTATTTCTTCTTGTTCTGCCTATTCAAGGCGTAAAGATACTAGGTAGTAAATGACAAGTTTAGATCTTACACTATTACACTATTAGAAAAGGCTTTCTCCCTCAACTCAAGGGTCCTCCTCTTCCACATTTGCCTGATAAAGCCACTGCCCTCCAACATCATGATTCTTCTCCAACACAACCACCCCTGTGACCCTTAACAAGTCATAAGTAAGAGAAAAAAAAAATACTTAAAGCAACATCATTCCTTAAAGATTAATTTTATCATTTCAATCTCAAATTAGAGTAGCATGTCATAACAAGTCATAAGTCATAAATAATAGAATAAAAATGCATGCCAAATATAACAGGATGACTTGATAAAAAAACTAGAGGAAATATAATGACTCAGGCTTCTAAATAATAGATTGAGTTTCACATGGAAAATCAAAACTTATACCAACTCTTTCTCTATTCCCCTACTTATTTATTCCTCTGGTAAGGATACTCTCTTCCTATCAAACAAATTTACCTCTATTAAACTCATAATTAACTTTTATTGATTGTTATAGCATTGTTCATAACTAATTTATTTTAGTTAACTTTTATTAACTTGTGAATATCACCACAATAAGAATTATAGAATTCTGATGGAAAAGCCAAGGAGACCAGCGTTTGAGTAAGATTAGAAGATGTATAAGAAAAACTAGTTTGGCAGTTGTTCCTAGGAAATCTCATAATTCAACTAGATGTCTTAATTCAACTAGCAAGATAAAAAGATTTACTAACCTTACAGAAGAACAGATTCAAAGAAGGAAAAGAAAAAGACAAGAAAATATGAGACAAATCTCAAGAGTATATGTAGCGCTTGCAATAAATGTACTACAAAATCCAAAATTAATTAGTACATGTCAGCTCCATTCCATGATTAGATGAAATTCTTTTGTTTTTATTTAACTGTCATTAACCATTTACTCTCACCCTTCACCTAATTTTAACTAGTTTAAAGATATAATTTAGTATGATGCAGAAAGGAAAAGGGCAAAATAGAAAATCTATTAAATATTTTATTAAAATAAAAAAATATTGCATCTCTTAGTTTCTCCAGGAGAACCTTCAACTCCCCTAAGAAAGGGAACAAGCAAAATGTTTGACTAACCTACATATTTCCAAGGAATGAAAATAACACCAAACCAGATACAGAAATGAAAACTGCAAAACATATTTCCCAAACATAGTTACTTGTTGCCAAGTTCTGACGAAGAGAACTGCAATAAAAAAATTACAGAAAATTAGATAATAAATTTAGTAATAATATGCTCAAGTTTAAAATTTAAAAGACATACACTCATGCTGGCTTCTAAAAACGCATGTCAAATAGAAATGTCAAAATGGATTTCAACCCGTGAGCCAACCCGGCTCACCACAGGTTTGAGCTGGGTTGGGTTGAGAAAAATTCAACTTTTTTAAGAGTGAGTTGAATTCAATCCGGCTCACTTAACCCACGGGTTAAACGGGTTCAAGTCGGGTTGACCCACTTAACCCACCAGCATATTTTTACAATATTTTTTTAATTTTTTTAATAATTATTTAGTACTTCTAATTATATAGGTTCACAATTTCATATTTTTAAATGTTAGAATGTTGCTCAATAATATTTGAATAGTTTGAATGTTTTATTATGACAGAAAATGTGTAATATTAGTCATGTTTTTTTGGACTATTATGGACACTTTCTTGGAAATAATTTATTATATATATATATATATATATATATATATATATATATATATTGGTGGTGAGCATGATGAAAACATTGGTTTTTTATTTTATTGTGATTGTCATCTCATGGATGGTTTAAAAAATTATTTAAATATTTGAATACTTAAAAATAAATTCATAAATAATTTTTTTATGTGGGTTGGTGAGCCAACCCACTTAACCCACCAACTCGTGGTGGGTTGAGCCGGGTTGCAAAATTTCTGGCTCACCATAAAGTGAGTCGGGTTGGGTTCGCTTATTTTCAACCCGGCTCGTGGTGAGCCAACCCGTGTGAGCCGGGTTAGCTCACTTTGACATGTCTAATGTCAAATTAGCCTAAAGGTGTGTTCTTATGAGTGGAAAGATTTGAGGGAGAATGAGATGATTGATTTGAGTGGATTTGAGGATGAAGTTTGTGTTGTTTTTTTTAAGGGCATTGGAGGTGACAATGGAGTGGATTTGAGAGTTAATTTTGTGAGAGTTTGTGTAGGATTTGAGTGATGTGACTAATAAAAAATAAAATTTGATTTATGAAAAAGTTAAATTACTAAATTGCCCTTGGTATTAAATATAATATAAAATGATAATTAGATAAATTGTAATAAAATTTGAATTTTTTTCTACATAAATTAAAATATTAAAGATATTTATTAATTGAAAAAAATATTATTATTTATTTGAATTGAAAAATAAAATATTTAATTTTTTTTATTACAGAACAAAAATATGAATAATTTTTTAATTACACAATTACTAAAAAGTCAACTACAAATGCCACAACATTACAACAAATAAAAAAAAAAAAAACAAAAGGCTGGAATCATATACAAGCAATACATATCTGGATACAAAATTGAAGCACTTGGAGCCGGATACACAAACAATGGAATCGGGTAAGTAGAGAAAAGGAAACATGTTGGAATCAGATACAAATACAACGTATCTGTTCCATTACTTCTTCATATCTCCATGTATGGAAATTCTGCAAAGCTTGGATGTGGTATGGAAAATCAAACAGACCAACATATATAGAAGGGAAGGGATAGAGTGGTAAATTGGTAAAATTATTTCATAAATCTCTTCGAAACAATGAGATCGACAATATACTACAACATCGCAAATCATTGCCTATTAGTCGCTTCCTTTCACTAATAACAAACAACATTTTCTCTCCTAATTCATCGCTCCACATTCTTTAGCTAGAGTAAATCAGTCCATAAAAACACACCCTAAGTCATTCTGTCATAACAAGTCATAAGTTAAGTCAGACACACATTAATACAATAAACACATATGCTACTAAGTGCTAGCATGGCATATTTAGAATCAATAAAAACTAGTGTAGTGTAACGCTTTAGAAGGTTGAATAACGAACCTCCTTCAGCTTAGTGCCTCGAAGTGATTCTCCCTCTAAGTCACAAACTTGGTAACTCAAAAGTTCATTTAATTTTCCAATCATCAGTATCTTGCGCTCGATAGTAGAATTATATTTACCCGCACTATAAATGCAAAAATCTTTCAAGTTAGATAATATGTATGACAACAACACTAAACTTATAGAATAAAAACACTATATGATGAGCCAGTAATAGGTTCAATTTGAACATTTGATGGTAGAGAAAGTAGTCATACCCAAACATTAGAACAAGAGCTTCACAAAGTAACTGAAATTTTTTTACAATAAGTGATGGCCCGGAAGTTCATCAGAAAGTCGCCGGTGACGGTAGACCTTGACCAGATGCTAGAGAGTGGACCCCGCCACTACTGCTCCCACTCAGACAAGTTGTTCTTTTTTGCCCTGAACTTCGACGACCTGCTCCTCTTCGACAGATCCGACCTCGACTTTTCCACGCTCTCTTTGTTGGGGCCTCCAACGCGGTGTCAATAGCAGTAATTTAGGTTTCAAATCTTGTTCACCATTAACGGGAACGGGGTTCACTCTAATTGGAGATTTAGGTTTCATCAAGAAGAGAGAAAATCTCACTTAAATCTTGAAAAAGTTACCTTGTACAATGAACAAAGAATCGTATAATCAAAAGCAAAATTTAGTTAGAAATTTGTAACTTGTACAATGAACAAAGAATTATGGAATCAAAAGCAAAGTTGAGTTGTTGCAGTAACCATGAACCTGTGATAGAGAAATGAAGATCGAGAAAACGCTTATTAAAAGAGGACAATGCTAAAATAACTTTTAAGGAATTTACGAACAAAAACAAAAGAATGAAACAAAATAGAACTAAAATAATTTGAAAAAATTGTCAGTTTGTAGTGGTGGTTAATCATAATCGATCACTGCTACATATATTAGTATTAATAACATTTTAAAAATGTTGCTAAAACCTAAAAAAATGTTATCAGTTGCAAAGGTAACATTTATATTCATGTTATCTACGGTGCATATTACCAAAAGCTTTTAATAACATTCTTACATATTATTGGTATCATTTTTAAAAATGTTACCAATCAACATCTTTACTAACATCTAAAAAATGTTACGAATTTAATTTTTTTTTAACATTTCTAAAATGTTACCTATACATTTTCTAATATTTAAAGAAAATGTTATTTGTATATTTTATAACATTTAAATAAATGTTACTAATTATCTTATTTTGTAACAATTAAAAAATGTTATATATTATCTTTTTGTAACATTTTAAAATTGTTACTAAAGATGAATGATATCGTGCTCATCCAAGATTCTAAATGCATTGCATCATGCAAAAGAACAGTGGATGGATGTTTCATATTGCTAGGTTCTCTAAAACTATTAAGAAGTACCTTTAATTATGTAATTTACAATTCTCTAAAGCAAGAATACTTTTGTCTCCTCAACGACAACCTCAATCATAGCTTTTACTCCCATTGTGGCCTACATTTCTACTGCATTTAGGGTTCCACACCTTGGACTCTCACATAGAGAGAACTCAATACCAACTCAAGCCATAACCTTCGATGAGCTAATTCAGCTATGAAAACTTAGGATAAATTTAAGCAACAATATAACCAATTTCATGTTTTCACACAACAAAAATATCTGTATACCAACAACAACTCTGTTACTAGTATTAAATCCTTCCAATTCAGTTCTTTCGGGTTCATCAAGATGTACATGCCCAACAAAGTAAGTAATTTAGATAATCATGTTTAAACATACAATGAACTAGCTAAAGTTGATAATCCACTCTTCTAGTCTACCATTCCTACTCTAGTAAATTCTTGCATGCCCAAACCTATTATTATTAAACTATTCAACATTGATGTATATAGAAAATGCATCAAACAACATTGTTAAAATAAACAATAAGAAGATGAATTTCGAATCTTACACATCAACCAAGCCAAGCATAACAACATCTCCATAATTTTTAGCATCATCATTTCTACATTCTCTATTGAAATTAAAATATATAAGATTAGTTCAACCAATCATCCTACAAAACCACAATATCAATACAAGAAAAAGTACCTAGCCAACAATAGGGAGTATGTTCTTCTAAATTCGAAGATCCTTCTCAACTTTTTCACTTAACTAGCAAATGAAGAAAGTGAACCGAGCTATGAAATGAATCAAATTAGAATAAGCAATCATGGTTTTTGTGTTGTTGTGGACTATTTAGGTGTTGTTTTCCTCCCGTCTTCGAGTCAGGCCCTCCTCCACTCTAGACTCCACTCTTTGCTACTTTATTCTGTCCAAAAAATGATTTTACAAGAAAAATAAGCAAGTTGATTCATACCAAGATATCAAGTCTCCAAAATTTGGTTTTGATGAAATGAGCTAAAGTAGCAAAACTAACAGGATCATTCACATCAAGCAGATGAAAAACCAGAAGGTCGTAGAGATCAAACTCTTTCAGGGTTTCAACTGCTTTCAAGCCCCTCTCCTCATCTCTAGCTGTTAGCACCACCACAACCCCATTTGAAGCAACTTCTTACACACCCCAAAACAAATCCCTTTGTTTGCTCCTGTCACAGCAGCAAACCTGAAAGATATGGTTTTATTAATGTCTCAAGATTAAGAAATTACCAAAACAGAATAATGTATAGCTAATATGTTGATTCACAATAACTATTTTTTTATAAAAAAATATTGTATTATGTCAACTCCAAGAACGTTCATAACCACAAAATTGCATTCAAGATTTATGATATGTTGGATTATCAACACTCTCACATATTGCTACCTTCACCTACCATTTTCTCTATTTAAAGTTTTAACATTAGATCTAACACCTTGAAAAGGTTTAATCTTTACAACTAATTACAGGTTTTAATCTTATCCTTTTTTAATCATTTCTTTCTATTAACTATTACTGCAAAGATAGGATACATATAAAATCCAAGTCTGAAACACATATATAGACAGATGAGTATATGAAGAATTCAAGTAAGAAAATCTATATGACAAGTTTTGAGAGAAAAATAAGTGATGGTTATGGCAATTATATGGTGAGTAATAACCGTACTCTAGTGATCTTTGCAAGCTAAAGTAAATGTGCAAAGACACATTTAAATTTTTTAAAAGATGAATGTTAATAAGGAAATTTTAAAGGATGCTTATACTTGGTTGATTATCATTACTCTAATTTTAGATTGCAAGGAATGCATGAAATTTGTAACACCCCATTTAAATAATAACTTTAATTTAAATGAAATGCCACACAGATAGAAATTTAGTGACAAGTCCTGGAGTATAAACGCTACTCCTGACAATATCCAGAGGATGCTAGGAGAAATCAAGGCACACCACAATGCCGGATACAAACGAAATCCAAGGATCTCACAATAGTTAATAGAGTACTAAAGGGCAAAGTAGTACATGGGCCATAACCCTAAAGAAAAGCCTAAAGAAACATGAAGTCCAACCCAGGTAGACTATGCAGCGGAACCATCCCTTCCCTGTTGACCTCGAGTACCTCTTGCATCTGCTCCCATCAATAAATTGATGATCATCGCAAAAGTAGAAGAACAACATACAAAATAATCAAACAAGCAAGGGTAAGCTAGAGCCAAAATTAGTTTTATCATGCAATCAGATATACTTTCACAGTCGAAAATACATACATCATCCAATCATGTTATGACCTTCCAATAAAAACACTAAAACTCGACTCGACTCATCCGGATACATATAATCTAGTCGTATTCAGCGGATGCTTGCAATTGTGGTGGATACCTCTGCTCACCCCCGAGCTATGTGTTACAAGTGTTACAATGGATCAATCCCTCACACACAAGGTTAGCCCTTAGTGAGTTTCAGGCCTCCTGCTACTTTCACCATAAGAGTCAGTCCGCTCTAAGTGAGACTAACTTACTCCTCAGAGTGTCAGGATGCAACCTTACCTTGAATCCTTACCAAATTATATAGATGGGGCACCACTATGGACACCCACTAATAGGGGCCATGGAATTACGTCCCGACCACTAAAGCATGACCATGAGGTATCACCTAGAGGCTCATGGGTTTACGTACTGACCACATACCAATCATACTTAATCAATCAAGTAATATTTATCACACACATAAATCTCATACCATACCATTTTAACCATTCTTCATCCATATTCCATGTTGAATCAATAATAACTCATCCTTCCCAATCCATGAATATAGAATTGTACCTCATGTTGATACCATGTCAAGAGTCATCTTTTCTTATCCATGAATCTTTCCATATCCCATATCAAATCCATACCCAACTCATCATATTCAATCTATGAAACCAACCATACATGTAACATGCCCAAATCATATTGAACTCATCCATTACAGACTATAGATTATCTCATTCATACATAATCACCCAATTCATACTTTAAGAGCAAGATCAACACAAACATAGAGCCAACAATTCAGAACAAAGAAATAACCAAACAGGCCGCATTCTCGCCCAGCTTCTCGCTCAGGCAGAAAGGCCTCGCTCAGGCGAGAGGGACTCTTGCTCAGGCGAGCTCCTTTCGCCTAGGCGAGAGCTCGACATCAAGAACAGTGGCCTTCAGCTCTTTCTCGCTTAGGCGAGACTTCACTCGCCTGAGCGAGACACTCGCTCACTCAAAACGTGGTTAAATGGCTTGGGCGAGCCTCTATTAATCTCGCCTAGGCGAGACATGCTCGCTTGGGCGAGAAAACCAGTGCTCACCACTGTTCTCTCTGCAACTGTCACCCAGACACGCTTCAAACAGTTCAAAAATATATTCCAGCAACTCATATTCACACACGGTCTATTTAATCATGAAATAAACGTACAACAAGTAAATCTCACGGAATATACAGAAGGATCTAGCTACCCTTACCTGGAAATAGCTAGAACAAGACCTCGACTCTAAGCAGTGGGCACGACAGCTCAAGGAACAACTTAAAGAGCTGGAAAAATTAAAGGAATAGTAGGGATATAAGTTACCCAAAGTAACAGTAGCAAAAAATGCAAGCACGGATGATGAAACACTTACGTGGAGAAGAAATGAACTGGTTCGAACTTGCTTGACCAAGGTGGTACCAAACCCTAGTAGAGGGGGACGACTACAGCTCTAAGGAAAAGGGGTTGATTCTGAAAGCGAGTAGAATGAATATGTTAGGGCAGACTTAGGGTCTTTGGTTCCCTATGGGCCACCCTAGGCCCAACTGATTTGGGGTATCCGTTTTTAAATTAGGACAAAAATAAAAACAGGGTTTTACAAAATCTTTGATGAGCATTAATGTTGGAAGTAGTCTAGAGGAAGCAAAATTGTGATTTGGAGATTGAAATGAGTTTTGTTTTAATTGTATTTCTCTCTATATTTTTTTTCTTTGCTTAATTTTGTAATACATTAAATGTATTTTATAGACTGAAATAACTCATAGAATTCTGTAACACAGTACTCTAACAGTTACACATATAAAGAGTCATATGAATACCACTAAATACTCTTAATAGACCAAGGTCAATTTCCATTAAACACTTCTAACAATAGATTACTTAACAGACCATGAGTTATTAAATAAACTCAATATACATTTAAATGTTTAAGAATGAAAACTTAAGTAGAAGTTTTGGATCTGCAACCACACATAATGTTTGCCAACCTAGACATAGTTTATCTAATATTAATGCATTTTCTAAAAGAGAAGTTTTAACTTCAAGAATGACAGGTTGAGTACCAATATCAAGAACAATGCTGTAAAAAAAAAAAAAAACCATGAAAAGCATTACAATGGGACAAAAAGTTTCAAGTTAGAAGACAATTTCTCAACCTAGAAGATATATTATATACCTTAATGAGTACCACAAATAATCACTTCTATCAGCAGTTTTGAAATACCAATAGGTTCACTAGGAACACTATTGGTATTTAATATAACATTATTATTCACATAAAGTATGTTAAGATCTTGATGCAACTTCTCTTGAATTTTATACAGAAGATGAGAATAGAGAAATTCAAGTCAACTTAGAGCATAATTAGATGGTCCCTCCCATGTAATAAATGTGTCCCTTTGCAGGTTTATAATGCATTGTGCTATGTTAGGCACTTAAATTGTCCATCTCAATCATCTCTCTAATCCATCTTAAATAAACTAACAAAAACATTGTTATTATGTGAATGCAATCATCATGGCATTTAAGACTTAGGACCCCATGTTCATGTAGTCACAACCAACCAAGACTTAAGACTTGCTTTAAATCTACCGGTTGGTGAAAAATTAATGTATATATATATATCAAAGATATTGTTATTGTTAGCCACTATGATACAATGATGTCCAAATCAGAAACAACTTACTGAAAAAATTTAACATTAGGCTTGATTAGAATTTTGAGTTTACTTTTATTGAAGTTTATCTATTAGTAACATGAAAAAATCATAAGGGGCAGTACATGTCTCTCACCTTTACGATGCGAATGAAAAATTGACCACCATTGGTGTTAGGACCAGCATTTTCCATGCTTAAAACTCCAGGACCAGTATGCTTCATTGCAAGAAAGTGTTGAAACTAGAAATGTAAGCATATTAATTAAATTGAATTTTAAATTAGAAAAGAAGCTTAAACTGAATTTTAAATACCAATAGGCAATCACTATTAAAAATTTATAATTAAATATTACTATCTAGCCATAATAGAGAGACAAATAGGAAAAACTTTCATCCTTGAAACTTGGACCATAGATACTAATCCCACCAATTCCCTGTAGCAAAATAAAAGCACATTCTAAGCAAGAATAAAATTCATTAGCCTATTTGATGCATATACGTGGCATGTCAGTTGGAAAGTAAATGCATTCATCACTAAATATATCCAGGCCTACAAACAAAAGTTTAGCTCACATTTCCTTCCGTAAAGTCTCCTCCTTGAATCATGAAATCTTTGATTATATGATGGAAGGAGCTTCCTTTGTAACCATATCCTTTCTCACCTGTTAAAGGATTATTTAGCTTGATATATAAAATTCAAAGTTACAAAATCCATTTAAGAGTAGAAATCCAACAGCAGCAAGAAAAAGGCTGCATAAAAACTTGATTGCTTGCCTGTACACAAAGCACGGAATTTTCAGTTGTTTTGGGAACATTATCTCCAAATAGGCCCAAAACAATCTTGCCCATAGTCTCACCTCCAACTTCTACGTCATAGAAACACTTGGTTGTCCCCTTGGCTTGAAGCTTTAGAGCCTAAAGGTAACAAAACCATGTAAGAAAATCATGTTAATAATAGTAGAAGAGATTATTGAGCATGTTAGTGTGGAATGCTCATGCACACATCACATAGAGAAACTTAAACCACGCACATTGTAATTGAAAATCATGAAGAAAAAATTAGGAGTGAGTGCGAACTGAACATTGTGACAATCTAAATTGGTTTATGAATTGAAAAAAAAAATACCTATTTTGATAAACGAGCATCAAACTCTGGTTGCGGTTGTGGCATTGTCGGTGCTACTACTTGACCACTTTGAGTTAGGGTAGAAAAAATAAGAACCGAGTTAGGGTAGATGATATAGTGAGATAAAATCAAAATCGAATCTAAATCGAACTTGAAATCGAAAGAGGCATGGAGACGAAATTGAATTTGAAAATGAAAGTAGGGAGGCGTGCGAAAGTTGTTGCATCCTTTAGAATAACACTTTCAGAGCGAGAGATACAGAATTCCAAATTAAATTTTTTTAAAATACATAAAAGAGCAAAAATAAAAGATAAGGTGAAATCCAAATTTGACTGTGTTTTCTAAAAAAACCTCAGGTATGTAGTAGGGTTTTCAAAATCTCTCTTATGTTTATTTTTAGTAGAAGTTATAATAATCTCAACTAATAAATTTCCTTTAAAATTGTATATTTTTGTGGTGATTGATCTGAAATTCCAAAAATAATGTTGAAAGTTTGTTATAAATTTATTTTAAATAAATAAATAAATTATATTAAAATATTAAATTTTAAATTAATATTAACTCTATCAATATTATAATAAAATTAATTAATTACAAATTGATTACTACCATTTTAAAAATTTCTAATTAAAATAAGAAATGAAAGCTTAATTATCTATAACAACATTTATTTAAAAATGTTACAATATCAGTATTAACATTATTTATGGTAACATTTTTAATTACTTATGGTAACATTTTTTAACAAGTATTACTATAGTTATTCATAAGGTAACATGTCCAATAAATGTAAAAAAATGTTGCTAAATCTAATAATTCCTATAGTGGATGATAAAAGATACTAATTAAAAATTATTTATTCAAAAAAAAAAATTATTATAATTTATAAAATGTTAAAAAACAATGTTACATTATTGATAAAAAAGTAACATTTTTAATAATTATGATAAAAAAATGTTACTAAAGATAGAAAAGTGTAATCATCTATAGTAACATTTAAAAAACAATGTTACATTATTGATGATTGTATTCTTTGTAAGTACATTTTTAAGAAAAATGTAACTATAGCATGCATATAGTAACATTTTTAATAAATGCAGCCAAGCAAATGTCATTATAGCTACTATATGATGTAGTGCGCATATGGCATCAGAGTTATCTCAGTTGCTTCATAGTGTAGTATTTGGTATTCCTACTCCACTTCCTCCTTCAAGGTCTCATGATTATGATCATTCCATTCCTTTGTTGAAAGGCACGACACCGGTCAAAGTTAAACCTTATAGATATCTCCATAGTTAGAAAGAAGAAATCAAAAAAATTGATAAAGGATTGTTGGAAAAAGGCACTATTCAACCAAGTAGAGTTCTTTTTCTTCCTAAATTATTTTATTTAAAAAGAAAGATGGTTCATTGATGACCTTCCTCCCAATAGAATGACGTTCAACATGGATGAGGATGTGAAGAGGAGTTACAAAAGCTTAAGGTGAGGTAGATATGGAGGTGTTTGGGTTCGATAATTTGAGATCAACTCTTAAGGAAGAAAGCTAGAGTAGTCCTATAGAGGAGCTAGTATAAGGTGACTTAGAGACTAGTAAGATACAATTTTGCAGAGTTTCTTTATTAATCTCGAAATGATTTTTACAATGTATGATGACCACTACTTATAGGGTAAGGAAACCCTACAAGAGTCTACAAAAATGAAAGGGAAATTCAAGCTCTATTGATAGTCCATTATTTATATGGTCATTTCTAACATCCGAATTTAAAGTTTAATATGAACTTTGAATAAGAAAATGTCTAAGATATTAGGGTTCTCATTAATAAGTTTAGATTTATGTATAACAGATTAGGACTTGTTAAATAGTGGTGTAAATGCTAGAGTGAGAATTAGAAGTATATTGTTTAATGTTTTTTATATTCATTTTATTCATGAAATCTAACCCCAAAGAAGCCTTTACCATATAGTAATTTCATAAATTTTATTGCTCTCTAAGTCTTAGATTTATTTCATACGCATCAACATTTTTCATTCTTTAAAAGTTCTTAGCCTTAATTAGTGAATAAACATATTTTTTTTCTAAACAACACAAGTCTATATGGGTAACAATATCTACACTTGCCAATTTTTGTAAAATGCGACTAGAGGGTCAAAGGTCATAGCCACCAACCAAGGGTGTGTACGTTGGTAAGGAAACTTCCACTCTTCCTTATTCCTATTCCATTTTCATTTTCCATGCACTTTCACTCCCTCTTATATTTTCCATCACCATAATTTCACGTAAGTTGTGATATTGTTCAGGTCCCATTTCTCCTTCCATCTAACCACGAAACCTATCAAGATCCACTCAAAAACCCTAAACAACATTCAACCTTCACCCACCATCCATATATTCACCAAAAAGATGTTTAAACTTTCTCTCTCAAACACATACACCATTCCTTTAGCCCAAGCCCTTTTACCACCACCCAATATTCGTTAATTTTCATCAAACCAAGAAAGAAACCTACCACTAACCTTTCGCAACATAATGATGTCTTCTTCTTAGCTCCACAAAGTGATGCACATAGCAATATGACTCCATTAAAGGTTGTAGAAGCTATAAAGGATGAAAGAGAAGTGTTTTTGGTTTAGTGGAGGTGAAGATATCTTAAGAGAGAGGAGGCCAACTCTCAAGGAAAGACGCTAGAGTAGACTAGTTATGAGGGTTTTAGAATGAGCTCAAGTAAAAGGAATGTGCACTCATTTTGGCAGCAATTCAATTCTCAAATTCAAGTTGGATTTTACATGAGCTAAGCCTTGTATTTATAGTGTAAAAGTAAAACAAGATGTCTCCAAAAAGGAGAAGGAAAAATGGTCTACAAAATTGAATTTTGGAGCGAAAAGGAGAACATCACTAGTGTAGTTGATGAAGATGTGACAACCTCATCAAGCTCTATGGATGACAACCCTAGGAGGATCACTAGGAGCATGACAAAAGGGAAGGCATCATCCTCTTTATTTTGCATTACTCTAGTTTCAATTTCATGAAGTTGGTTTTGGTTGACTATTTTAAGTTAACTTGTTGACCTTGACTTAGGGGTTGACTTGTTGACTCAAGATTAACTTAACCTTAAACCAACATGCTAATGTCACTTATTTGCTTTTGTAGGAATAAGAGAGAGGGGACCGCATAGGAGGACACTTGGCATATCAAGGAGGAAAGAGAAGGAGCAAGACCTTTTAGAAGCATCTAGAGAGGGGGCAACCCACATGCCATGGACACCAAGACTTCTAGAAACTTCTAGAAGCATTCTTTAGAGCCTTGGCCGTGAAGTCTTGCCACCTAGATGGCTTGGCCGATAATCCCTTCTAGAAACATCCATGTGCACCTATGTTGACCTACCTTCTAAAACATGCTAGATTTATTTTTGTAATCCTCATACTTTGTTGTTTTGTCAAGAGGCCCCTAAACTCTTCTATGTGAGGGGACCTCTAACACTTGTATAGGTGTTGAACATTTTGAGAAATTTATACACTTTGTGTTTCAACCTTTTGTGAGAGCATTCCTCCAGAGAGAGTGGATTTCTTTCAAGCCTTATCTTGCCTTGGCAAGTGGCGGCATTCACCACTCATCTTCAAGGTTGCCATGGCTTCTTCTAGCCTAACCTTGTAGTGGCGTGATCCTTCCATCTACTCCATTTCCTTTACTTATCATTTTATGTTTCTTCACTTATTGGTATTTCGGTCTTTCATCTCTTTTATGTGTTTCCTTTTGTTTCTCAATTGTAATCAATCCTTTCTTCTCTTCTCTAGAACCTTCAAAATGAACCTTCACATCTAGATAACTTGCTATCTTAATGTGCAGTGGGAATTTCCTTGGTTTTCTTAAGAAATCATCACTATATTCATTAATCTTCTAAAAGGAACATGATAATCCTACTCAATAGTTTTCTCTTTTTACCTCACCCTTTAGGTCTCGGTTCTAGTGCATACGTCACTTATCAAAATGCAATGTCATTTTTGTAATTAACTAGAACTTATAGGCTTCAGTTGCATGTAAACCAAAGCATATAACATGTTTTGGCTGCAGTTACACAACAATTGAGACCTAAGACTGTGCAGAAATTCAAATTTTATTATTATTTAATCAGGTGGAAGTTATATGCATCGGTTTTAAAATGACCAAGGCCAAAATAGGAGATTATATGCTTCGGGTTAAAATTATAACTAAGGCATAAGGTTATATGCTTTGGTTATTAATTAGAACCGATGCCTAAAGTTCAATTTATGGGTTTTATTGGGGAAACTTTTTCGCAGAGCCATGGTCTTCTTCCTCTATCGCGTTCACCTACTTCTTCTTCCACTATACAACTTCGCGCTTGGCTCACCCTCTACAACAGGTTCCTCCTCGCGATGATGGACGGTGGTTGTGGTGGTATAGTCGTTAACACAATGGTGTTGGGTGGTTCTTCCTCCCGTGAGCAACTCCATTGGTTGTGGGTTTTTCGTCGATGGAAGCGGCTTCACACGACGTAGTGGACACTTCCTAGCAACTCTATTTCGTCTTCTTGTCTTTGACAGTAGTGACTTTTCTCCCCTTGAATGAATTTGTGGTGCTACTTCTTTTATTCGGCTACTTCTCCATTTCCCTCATATCGCTAAATTTTGATTCCATTAGTGAGTGATTCTGTGATACTTTTGCTTTTCGTATTACTATTTTTGTGCATTGGTTTATTGCCCGTTTGTGTGCATTAAAGGTGGTGGCATGAATGTTATATGTTTTGTGCAATTTAGTGAAATGAAATATGGTTGGAAGAGAAGGTCCATGTAGTTTATTGTAATGGATTGGAATGTTATTTTTTTTTGTAGGTGATATTTATTCAAAAGTTGTAGTGTGCACCAAGTTGGGAGTGCTAGTGGTTGGTAGTGTAAGACCCGTGAAATTAAATAATTAATTAATAAGTGCGGGTGGTGGAGACTTTAATGACATTAAATGCTAACTATCATGACGGGGAAAAGTACTAGCTCAAGTGGTTGAGAGTACTTAATTGTGTGAGAGGACTTGGGTTCGAGTCCTGTGTATGCCTTTTGTGTTATTTGATTTATTATTATTTTGATAATCTATTTGTGACTAGTGAGTGATATTATAATTATAGGATTATAATAGTTATCACTAAATATGAATTGACATAATAGTTGTGCTTTGGCCTTATGAGTGGAGGGTCATGGGTTCAAATCTTGTTAGATATGAAAGGGAAAAGGTAAACTTAGCATAAGGGGGCTGGAAACCATTATATAATGAAAATCCTTTAATAGAAATTAAAACACCATAAAGCCTATTTTCGTTTTAACATTTAAACCCCTAATTGAGAGACATATAAAACGTCATTTTGAGGGAAAAATAAGGTTTTGGCAGTGATGTCATTGGGTTTTGGAAAGGGGAACGAAATTTAGAGAGTGAGAGGCTGAATTGGGAGGAAGTTTGAAGCAAAACTGTGGTGACAAAGGAACATTCATTTTTTTTCTCTCAATTTGAAGCAAGAAGCTAGGTTAGGGGAGTTTTCCTTTGTGTGTGTAAATTACATGATATGTATTATGATTTTCTGTCATTGCCTTCTCAATTGGAATATGAGTGTTGTGAATTCGTGTATGTGGTTTTAAGTTTCAAAACCCTTTTATGCATTATATGTTTTGGGAATGAGGGTTTTTCGTATTGAATGGTTGTGGATGCCTAAATCTTGTGTTTTGGTAGTTTAAATGGATATAAAGCATGTTTACATGGTTTGATTATTGGAATAGATGGAATGGGATTGATTAAACTATATTTTTATATGGTTTGGGTAAATTGTGTGCATGAACAGAGATGAAACTCTGCAAATCTCGCCCAAGCAAGTCCATCTTGTCTAAGCGAGAGTTGCAGAACCTCGTTCTAGTTTTTGGTTCGCGTTGCTCGCTTAGGCGACCTTGCGTCAGTGTTGAGCGACAAATACGCTCGCTTAGGCGAGAATGGCTCGCCTAAGCGAGGTCGCGATGAAACCTATGCGAGTTAGGTGTGACTTCTCGTCCAGGCGAGGGGTTTTGGGGTGTTGAGGGACAGGGATGCTCGCTTAGGCGAGAATGGCTCGCCTAAGCGAGGTCGCGATGAGTCCTGATGCTGTTTATTTCGAATCCTCGTCAAGGTGAGGGCTGTGTGTTTTGAGCGAACGTGGGTCTCGCCTAGGCGAGACGGGCTCGCCTAAGCGAGATGATGTGTTGCAGCCACTGTTTCACACTCGCTCAGGCGAGGTGCGTTAGCTTAAGCGAGGCTGATGGACTAGCTTGTGCGAACACCATTGGCTTAAGTGAGAATGTTAAAAATCCATGCTTGTGTGTGTTGTTTGAGCTATTTTTTTCTATGTATCCTAAATTATGGGAAGTATATACATGTTTTGTGGTGTTTAGGCTTGAAGGACTAAGTCCATAGAATTTTGGGATGTGCTTGGTTTGAGTCGCAAACGAGGAGTTCGTGATGGGTGGACTGCATGCGGAACGTGAACAGTTAAGTTCACCGGAGGTACTCTCGTTGGGATAGGTGAGTGAGGGAGTTCATCTTATGCTCAACTTGAGAATGCTATGAGCGAGGGAGTTCATAGTAGGAAAGGTGAGTATGCGTGTCCGGGTCTGAGTGAGGAGTTCGGATGAACGGGCGTGAGAGTCCGTGAAGCAAGACTACAAGCGGGATAGGCTTGTAGGTTGACCTACCTTAGAAAACATGCATGATTTACTAGCTGGGATTTATTTCATATTTAATTATGTTTATGTGCATAACTCACCCTATCTGCTTGTCTGTGGCGATGATCAGGTAACTTGTTATCCGAGAGCAGATAATGTTTCAGGTGAGCCAGGAGATGCTTAGTGGCAAAGTGAGGGATCAACCTACATGGGGATTTTATAAAGACTGTTATTAAATTTTCTTGTAATTTGAATTATTGATTTTTACTATTTTGATCTTTAAATTGTAAAAGGGATTTTGGAATATTTTGACTCTTAATATTTTATGGTGGATGTTTATGGTTTTAAATTTCCCGCGTTTTGGGGAAATGGTTTACTAATAAATGAGGAATTTATTTATGTCTCGTTAATTTTATTTTTTTCTAAGTAATATCCTACCGGGATGTTACAGGTAGTGCGCCTAATTGGCACGAAAACGTCTTTTGTATCTTTATTGTTGGTGACGTGTCATGCTCATAGGTGCCTATAATCTTCTAACCTTTATTTTTAATAGGAGTCTATATTTTTTTATGCCACTTATTTAGATGTTAGATATGTTATTAATTATATGATTAAATATATTGTGTTAGCCTTAGTTTCCCATTTGAGATTGAATACAAAAATTATTTATTGTCTCTAATTTTTCTTTTTCGAAAAATTTTTTGTGCCCTCTTGGATGGAGAAGATCTCCAATAAATCGAGGTATTCAATAAGCCAAGGAATCAGGCGAAAATTCAAGTCAAAAAACATGTCTCCATATATCCGAGGTCATTGCAAGAATCCAGAAGGATGTCTCCATAGAGTCGAGGTTATTGCAAGAATCCAGAAGGATGTCTCCCTAGGATCGACATCACTGGGGGTAGCTGGTTGAAGGTTCAAGATTTGCGAGGATGTCACCCAAGGAACAACCTCCCTAGAGAAAGCTAAGGCTGAGAGGAGAATATTCGATAATATAAAAGAGAATCTTGGAGAAAAATCGCATCTACATTTGATGAATATAAAACATATTAGGAGATATTATTGTTGTTATTTACTAATTATCTTCTGATTAGATTATTTGAGAATATTTGATTATGTATATTTACAAAAATTGTACCCGACTTGCTTATAAATAAAAGTGTTACGTCCGCGATCAAGGGAGGAGAATTATTTTGGCATAAGTGCATCATTAGCAAAGGTTAAAATACTTCTTTCTTTTTGTCTTCGGTCTAAGGTTATTTTACACCTTTTTTTAGCAGAATAATTTTATTTTCTAAGACATAATTTAAGAGGAGACAATACTAATAATTTAAATGTATTCAATCTTGAATTGTCCAGTTGGACAGTTAAAAAGATTATTCATTCTCTAGTACTTTATTAGTGCATATATATTTTAATATACATATCTTAAAATTCATGAATATTTTTCAACTGTACTTTGTATTGATCTTCGGGTGCATATTTGATTGTGGTTGATAATAACTTTCATTTTGTGTATCCTAAAGACCATGCGAAATGTTGGCAAAATTTTGTAAAATTTAAGATATGTATTTTAAAAGTAATATGTTCCAATAAAATAAAGAAAGTGAATCGTCTTGAATGGGATAGGGTCAGACCTTGATTACACAAGCGACGTGAGCATTTATTCAAAAATTACTGAAATTGTTCATGCAATTTCACTATAGATACGTATGGATCGAGATTAGATTAATTCACCACGCATCAGTGCTAAGTATGAGAACGAAGTACAAGAATTTATACAATTTACGCAACGTTATGGGGGTAGAAGTGATGAGAGGTGAAGTTTAGATGTCCTTGTGTCAACTATTTGAGTGGGAGAAAGTTGAATGCAACTCAGGTTAGAGAACATCTTATTTGTGATGGTTTTCTTAGAAGTATACAATATGGACATGGCAATAGCGAATTAATAGACTTTCCAATTGTTTCCCGAAATGAATATGTTATCGATTTCACCATGGAAGAGCGACGGAAAGAACGAGTGCAAAAAGACAATATGGAGGACATGATACAGGATGTTGGCGCAAAAGCTTTTACACAAGTGCATGTGTATCAGACGATGTCTGCTGATGCGGAAACTCCGTTGTATGTGAGTTTAACTAAGTTCACGCGGTTGTCAACGATTTTAAGACTTATGAATTTGAAAGCGACCAATGGGTGGACGGATAAAATTTTCACAGAATTGCTTGTTCTTTTGAATGAAATGTTTCCCAAGGAAAATACTCTACCCACTCGAAACTATGACGCCAAGAAATTTCTTTTTCCGATGGGTATGGAGTATAAAAGGATACATGCATTTCCTAATAATTGCATGTTATACAAAAAGGAATTTGAAGATTTAAAAAAATGTCCAAAGTGTGGGTTATTACAGTACAAGCAGAAAAGAAACAGTGAAGATAGTGGTCAAATAGAAAAGGAAGGATCTGCTTTGAAAGTAGTCTGGTACTTTCCAATCGTGCCCATACTTAAGCGTTTGTTTGCAAATCCTAAAGAAGGTAACAACCTTAGATGGGATGCAACTGAGAGAAGATGTGATGGACTACTTCGTCATCCAGTTGATTCAATGCAATGGAAGAATATTGATCAGAAATTTTTCAAGTTCGGTCAAGAATGTAGAAATGTTATGTTTGGCTTACAAACCGATGGAATGAATGCATTCAGTAATTTAAGTACAAATCACATTTGTTGGCCCATTATATTATTCATTTACAACTTATCTCCTAGAATTTACATGAAGAGAAAATACATGATGTTGTCTTTGATGATATCTAGTCCAAAGGAGCCTGGAAATGACATTGATGTATATCTCAATCCAATAGTTGAAGACTTGAAGTTATTGTGGGTTGATGGGGTTGAAGTATTTGATGTTGTTGCTTCTAAAACTTTCATGATGCATGCAATGTTATTTTGCACCATTAATGACTTTCCAACTTACGGTAATTTGTTGGGGTACAATATCAAGGGTCATAAAGCATGTCCTATATGTGAAGAAAACACTACATATCATCAATTGAAAAACAAAAGGAAGACTGTGTATCTACGCCATTGAAGGTTTTTCCAAGCTAATCATCCTTATCGAAGGTTAAAGAAAGCATTCAATGGACATCAGGAGAATGACGAAGCACCAATTCCATTGACTAGCCTTCAAATTCATGAAAAAGTTAATAAAGTACATCATCTATTTGGGAAAACATTCAAGAAGTCATCTGCATTGAGCCCTTGGAAAAAAAATCAATATTCTTTTATCTTCCATATTGGTCGAAGTTACAAGTTAGGCATTGCATAGATGTCATGCATGTAGAGAAGAATGTGTGTGATAGCTTGATTGGTACACTACTTAACATTTAGGGAAAGACAAAAGATTGAGTAAATGCTCGTTTGGATTTGGTTGAAATGAAGATCCGAGAAGACTGTTGCCTCTTGCATAGGCGTACTTATTTGCCTCTTGCATGTTACACTATGTCCAGACAAGAGAAGATAAGTTTTTGCTTATGTTTAAAGAGTGTCAAGGTACCTCAAGGATACTCTTCAAATATTCAGAGTTTAGTGTCCATGCAAGACTTGAAGCTTGTT